>FWWL01001355.1_pt1 | contig 58982 bp, 50 predicted proteins | sample 2228331 | NCBI WGS metagenome assembly FWWL01 (sample SAMEA103939775, study PRJEB20133) | metagenome
GTCGCCGCCCTGGCCGGGGCCGGCGGCTTCCCGGGTGAGCCCTCCGGGACCCCGGATGGCAGTCTGCCGGCGGCGGCCCTCCTGGTCATTTACGAGCCGCTTACGGCCTGCTTCGGCCTGGCCGGCCTGCTGGCCGGGGCCGGGCGCCTGCGCCGGGGCGGGCCGCCGGACTACCCGGCGGCTTTCGGCCTTCTGTGGCCGGCGGCCGGTTTGCTCAGCCTGGCATTGCCCCTGCCCGTCGACCCCCTGGCCCGCCTCGGGCCGGTCGTCCTCGGCCTGGGGCTACCGGCAGCCTGGGCCGTAAGCCGGGTGGGGGCCCTGGCCCTCCGGCAGGGGGTTCGGCCCGGGGCCTGGACGGAGCAGGTCGCCGCGGGCGGTGTGGTCCTGGTTGCGGCGGCCGGGTACCTGGTCATAACCCTTGCCGGGGGGCTGGCCGGCCAGGCCGCCTCCCAGGTGGCTGCCGGCACGGCGACGGGGCTGGCAATTCTGACCGCGGTGAGTCTCTGGTTGGGCCGGGACCCGGCCGGCCGGGCGCTCATCTTTCTCTTTGGGCTGGCAATCCTCGGGGCCGCCGGGGCCCACCAGTTCTTCCGGGCCAATTACGGCCCCGGTCCGGAGCTTATCGGTCCGCCCCGCCCGGGCCCGGACCTGGCCGCCCTCGTTCGGGACGCCGAAGAGGTCGCCGGCCGGCCCCTGGCCAGGCAAGCTGTCGACGTTGACCGTGCCCCGCCGGCCCTGCAGTGGGCCTTCCGCCGGCTTAAGGAAGGCCCGGCGGTCGGCCTCCGGCTCGAACCATCGGCCGGGGATGCCGGCCTCGGAATCGTCAGGCTGCCGGCGGCCTACCCGGATTTCCGGGACGGACGGTCGTTTTTGCGCTGGTTGCTCTACCGCGAGTATGATCGGCTTCGGACGGTGGATTTCGTGCTGAAGCAGGGAGCCCCCTGACGGTGGCCCGGGTTAAAGCCCAGCCGCGGGACGCCAAGGCCGGCCCGGCCGAAGCCACCGGCGCGCCCGGGGCTTCGGTCCCGGAAACGGCCGCCTATATCGGGCTGGCCGCCGTCGGCCTCGGCCTGCGCCTTTACGACCTGGGGAGCCGGGCCCTCCACCACGACGAGAGCCTCCACGCCCTCTTCGCCTGGTATCTTTACCAGGCCCGGGGCTACGCCCACGACCCGATGATGCACGGGCCCTTTCAGTTCCACGCCCTTGCCCTGATCTACTTCCTGTTTGGCGACAGCGACGTGACCGCCCGGCTGCTGGCCGCCCTCTGCGGCACGGCCGTTATCGGCGTCTGCTACTGGCTGCGGCCCTGGCTGGGCCGGGCCGGGGCCCTGGCCGCGGCCGTGCTCCTGACCTTTTCCCCGATTATGCTCTACTTCAGCCGGTTCGCCCGCAACGACATCATTATTGCCCTCTGGGACCTGCTTATCGTCCTGGGCCTCTGGGGCTATCTCGCCTGGCGCCGGCCGGCGGCCCTGACCCTGGCGGCCGCGGGCATCAGCCTGGGGTTTGCCACCAAAGAGGTCACGTTTATCACCGTCGCCATTTTCGGGGTCTTTTTCGGCCTCAGGCTCCTGCGGGAACTTTTCGAGGCCGCCGGTCCGGACCCGCTTGGTGCCCTGCGGGTCCTCGGCTCGGCGGCCAAAGCTCCCCGCTACCTGGCGCCGCTGGTGGTTCTGGCCGGCCTTGCCCTGCCCCAGTTTTCGGCCGGGGTGGAACTGCCCGCCGCCTGGCTGGGATTTGGGCCGCTGGCCCGTAATCCGGCCTATCCCCCGGCCTGGGTCGGCGGGGCGGCCGGGGCCGTGGCGGCCGGCCTGGTGGGGGCGGCCGTTGGGGCCGGCCTGCTCGGAATCCGGCCGGGCCTGGCCCTTGGCCTGGCCGCCCTGCCGTTCGGGTCGGCCCTGGTCCTGGCGCCTGCCCTGCCGGCTCCAGACCCCCTTGCCGGGGCGGCCTTCAACCTGGCCGTTTACGGGGTCTGCGCCGGTGGGGCCTGGGTGCTGGCCGGTCGGCCGGGCCCGGCGGACCTTGCCATCGCCGCCGTCGGGGGCGGGCTGATGCCGGCCCTCGTTTTCCGGACCGCCCAGGCGTCGGCCGGGGCCGCCCCGGCCTGGGCCGGCCTGGTGGTGACCGCCCTTATCGGCCTGACGGTGGGGGCGGGCCTGCTCTGGAACCGGCGGCTCTGGCCGGTTCTCCTGGCGGTTTTTTATGTGCCCTATGTCCTCCTCTACACGACCTTCTTTACAAACCTGGCCGGGTTCGGCTCGGGTATCTGGGGGTCCCTCCAGTACTGGCTCCTTCAGCACGACGTCCAGCGGGGCGCCCAGCCCTGGTATTACTACCTGCTGCTCCTGCCCATCTACGAGTTCCTGCCCATTGGCCTCGGCAGCCTGGGCCTGGTGGCGTGGGCCCGCCAGAGCCGGCCGGTCAGGCTCTGGGCCGTCACCGTGGCCGGAGCTGCCGTGGTCGCCTTCTTCCTGCCCGGCGACGCCGGCCGCCTGGGGGCCGTGCTCCTGCTGGCCGCCGGCCTCGCCGTTCTCGGGCTGGCCCCGCCGGCGGACCTGGCCGGGGAGTTCCGGCTCTTTTTGATTTTCTGGACGGCGGCCAGCTTTATCGGCTACGCCGTGGCCGGGGAGAAGATGCCCTGGCTTGGGGTCCACGTGGCCCTGCCCCTGATTCTCGCCGCCGGCCGGGCCGTCCACGACCTGCTGGCCGGCGTCGAGGTCCGGGCCCTTAGGGATTTCCGGCCGTGGGCGGCCGCCCTGACCGGCGTGCTTGCGGTTTTCTGCCTGGTCGGGCTGTTACGGTCGCTGGGGGGTCAGCCGGAAGCCCTCCGGGCCGGGGCCCTGGCGGCGGCCGGTCTCGGCTTCGGGTATCTGGCCTGGTGGGCCGGCCGGAAGGTTAGCCCCGTGGCGCTGCTGGTCGGGGTCGGGGCAGTTATCGGGTTTATCCTCTTCGGATTCACGGTCCGGGCGGCGGTGCTGGCAAGCTATTACAACGGGGATACGCCGGTGGAGATGCTGGTTTACACCCAGACCTCGCCGGAGATACCCCGGCTGTTGCGGCGGGTTGAGGACCTGGCGGCCCGGACCGGCCAGGGCCGGGACCTTCCCATCACGGTGGATGCGACCAGCGGCTTTTCCTGGCCCTGGGCCTGGTATCTGCGTTACTTTAAAAACGTCGACTACCCGACCCTGAACGCCCCGGCCGGCCCGCCGCGGGGGGCGGTCCTTTTTCTGCATTCGGCTAACGAGCAGGCGATGCGCCCGTACCTGGACCGCTACGGTCCCGGCGAGCGCTACCCCCACCGCTGGTGGTTCCCCGAGGACTACAAGTCGGCGGCCGAATGGATTCGGGCCCTGACCCCGCCCGACCGGCGGGACCGCCTGGCCTTTGACCCGGAAAACCCGCCGGGTTTTAAGGAGGCCCTGGCGGCCACCCTTCAGCCGCCGGCCCTGGGGCGGCTCTGGCGGTACTTTCTTTACCGGGAAACCTTGAACCCGCTCGGGTCGGAGGACGGAATTTTCTACGTCGCCCGGGACCTCTCGCCGGGGCCGGCGGCGGCTGCCCCGCCCACCTCCCAGCCGCCGGGTTTGACGGTCCTGGCAACGTTCGGCCGGGCCGGCTCAAACCCCGGGCAGTTCAACGGCCCGCGGGGCATCGCCGTCGGGCCCGACGGCTCCGTCTACGTGGCCGACAGCCTGAATCACCGGGTCCAGAAGTTCGACGCTGCCGGCCGATTTGTCGCCCAGGTCGGGGGGCAGGGGACCGGGCCGGGCCAGTTCCAGGAGCCGTGGGGTGTGGCGGTCGGCCCCGACGGGTCGGTCTACGTGGCCGATACCTGGAATCACCGGGTCCAGAAGTTTGACCCCAACCTCCGGTTTATAGCCGCCTGGGGCGGCTTCGCCACGGCCGGCCCCGACCCCCAGGCCGCCCCGGGCCGTTTCTACGGCCCCCGGGACATCGCCGTTGACGGCTCCGGGCGGATTTTCGTGACCGACACCGGCAACAAGCGCATCCAGGTTTTCGACCCCGACGGTCAGTTCCTGTTCGCCTTCGGCGGTGCCGGCGCCGGGCCCGGCCAGCTGAACGAGCCGGTCGGCCTCAAGTTCGACGGGGCCGGGCGGCTGTGGGTGGCCGATACCTGGAACCGCCGCCTGCAGGCCTTCGACCCGGAACTGCGGCCGGTAGCCCAGGTCCCGGTTCCCGGGTGGGCCGGGACCGGCATCCAGAATAAGCCGTACCTGGCGGTCGGGCTGGACGGGTCGGTCTGGGCCACCGACCCGGAGGCCGGCCGGGTCTTCCGGTTCGCCCCCGACGGCAGGCTGGCCGGGACCTTCACCGGGCCGTTCGGCCTGCCGGTCGGGATTGCCTTCGATGCCGAGGGCCGCCTGCTTGTCAGCGACGGGTCGGCCCACCGGCTCCTCCGGCTCGGCGTACCCGGCAGTTGAGGGGGTGAAAGCGGTGTTCGCACGGGTCATTTCGGTTCGGATCCGGCACGGGGCGGCGGATGAGGTTGCCCGGGTTTACCGGGAGCGGGTCGTGCCGGCGGCCCGGTCCCAGCCCGGCTTTAAAGGGGCGGTCCTGCTGGCGAACCAGGGCACCGATAAAATCATCTCGATAACGTTCTGGGAGAGCCGGGAGGCCCTTGAAGCCGGCGAGGCCGGGGGCTACCTCGTCACCCAGTTCGCCCGGCTGGCGGACTATGCCGCCGGCTCCCCGGTCCGGGAAAACTTCGAAGTCAAGGCCCTGGAACTCGTTGAAGGAGGTTGAATGGTCGCCGCCGACTTTGTCGTTTACAACGCCCGGGTCGTTACGCTGGACCCGGACCGGCCCGCGGCCGAGGCCCTGGCGGCCGCCGGCGGCCGGGTTGTCCTGGTCGGCACCGCCGAGGCTGCCCTGAGCCTGGCCGGTCCGCACACGGTCCGCCTTAACGGCCGGGGCAACCTGGTTATCCCCGGTTTTGTGGATTCGCACATCCACTTTGCGTCGTGGGCGGTCGCCCGCCGGCAGGTCGACCTGACCGGGGCCCGAACCCTCTCGGAGGCCCTTGAGCGGGTCCGGGCGGCGGCCGAAAAGGTCCCGCCGGGGGAGTGGGTCATCGGCCGGGGCTGGGACCACTCGACCTGGGACGGCGGCCGGTTTCCGACCCGGGCCGACCTCGACCCGGTTGTGCCCGACCGGCCGGTCCTGCTCACCCGCAAGGACGGCCACAGCATCTGGGTCAACAGCCTGGCCCTGGCCCGGGCCGGCATCGGCCGGGAAACCCCCGACCCACCCGGCGGCCGGATTGACCGGGACGACCGCGGCGAGCCCACCGGCATCCTGCGGGAGGGCCCGGCCATGCGGCTGGTCTGGCAGGCGGTCGGCCGGCCCGGTCCGGATGCGATTGAGTCGGCCCTGCGGGAGGCGATCCCGGAGGCCCACCGGCTCGGCCTGACGGGCATCCACGAAATCGACGGCCGGGAAGCATTCCAGGCTTACCAGCGGCTAAACCGCACCGGGAGTCTCACGTTGCGGGTCCGGCTCTTTCTGAACCCGGCCCACGAGCTCCTTGAGCCTGCCACCCGGCTCGGCCTTATGAGCGGGTTCGGGGACGACTGGCTGAGGATTAGCGGTGTAAAGTTCTTTGCCGACGGCTCCCTCGGGTCCCTCACCGCCCTGATGCTCGAGCCGTACGAGGGGACCGAGGATAACTGCGGGGTTGCGGTGACGGCGGCCGACCAGCTCCGGGCCTGGGTGGAGGCGGCATCCCGGGCGGGGCTGGCGGTGGCCATCCACGCGATCGGCGACCGGGCCAACCGGGTCTGCCTCGACATCCTGGAAGCAACCCGGGAGCTTTGGGCATCCCGGGGCCTGCGGCCCCGAATCGAACACGTGCAGTTGCTCCACCCGGCCGATATCCCCCGGCTCGCCCGAATCGGGGTGGTCGCGTCGATGCAGCCGATTCACTGCACCCAGGACCTCTTCCTGGCCGAGCGGCACTGGGGGGCCCGCAGCCGCTACGGGTACGCCTGGCGGAGCCTGCTCGACCAGGGGACGGCGCTGGCGTTCGGTTCGGACTGCCCGGTGGAAACCCTCGACCCCTTCCGGGGCCTCTTTGCGGCGGTGACCCGGCGGCGGGAAGACGGCTACCCGCCGGCGGGCTGGTACCCGGAAGAACGGCTCGACATCTGGTCGGCCGTGCGGGCGTACACCGTCGGGGCGGCCTTTGCGGTCGGGGAGGAGGGCTGGTGGGGCAGCCTCAGGCCCGGAAGCTACGCCGACCTGGTCGTCCTGGACCGGGATATCTTTGAAGCCCGGCCGGAGGAGCTTTTAGACACCCGGGTCCTGGCGACCGTGGTCGGGGGCCGGCTGGTCTACGCCGACCCGGCCTTCGGGCCCTGAAGCCGGTGCCGGCCCGACCAGCTGGTAGAAAAGATACCGGAACTGCGGCCGGCCCTTCGGCATCAGCGCCCGGAAATTCGTGCCGACCTCGCCCGGCCCGAACGTGAACTTCTGCCGTTTCAGGTAAAAGGACTTCACCACGGTCCGGTCTTCGAGGCGGGCGTACCAACCGTGGGCCTCGCAGACCCACTTCCGGTTCTCCTGGATGGTCGCCATCGGCTGCTTGCAGTCCGGGCAAGGCGGCGGCGGAATGACGGCCATGCTCAGGGCGCCTCCGACGGAACCGTCTGAAGGGTTACAACCCGGCCGTCCCGCAGGACCCGGAGGGCTGTTGGCCGGTTTATAAGCTCGCCGGTGAGCACCCGGTGCAGGTCTTCGAGCCGGCGGATCACCTGGCCGTCAAGGCCGATAATCGTATCCCCCGGCCGGAGACCGGCCCGGTCGGCCGGGCTGCCCGGGGCCACCTCCAGGACGGCAACCCCCTGGTTTGCCGGGAGCTGAAGGTTGCGGACCAGCCAGGGCGGCAGCGGCCGGTTCTGGCCGGTAATGCCGAGGTAAGCCCGGCGGACCCGGCCGTCCCGGATGAGCAGAGCCGCAACCCAGCGGGCCATATTAATCGGAATCGCAAACGCCAGGCCCTGGGCCGGGAAGATGACCGCGGTGTTTATGCCGATGACCCGACCCCGGCTGTCCACGAGGGGCCCACCGGAATTGCCGGGGTTAAGGGCGGCGTCCGTCTGGATCACGTTGTCCACCGGGCGGCCGGCAGCCGTGTAGAGGGACCGGCCAACCGCGCTGACCACGCCGGCCGTAACCGAGAACTGGAACCCGAACGGGTTGCCGATGGCGATGACGAGCTGACCAACCCTCACCTTATCCGAATCGCCCAGGGGGGCGGCCGGAAGGTCGCTGGCCGGAATCCTGATGACCGCCAGGTCGGTCGCCGGGTCGTCGCCGATAAGCTGGGCCGGGAACTCCCGGCCGTCGACCAGGGCGACCCGGATCTGGCGGGCGCCGTGGACCACGTGGCTGTTGGTCAGAATGTACCCGTCGGGGGTGAGAATCACCCCGGAGCCGGCTCCGGTCTGGGTCGAACCCTGAGGCCCGGGCCGGGCGACCTGAACGTGGACCACCGACGGGCCGACCCGCTCGACGGCGGCGATGACAACCTTCGAATAGCTGTCGAGAAGCTCCTCGTCGGCGGTGCCGAACTCCGCCGGCTCGGTGCCGGAGGCGGGCCCGGGGGCATCAATCAGTTCAAAACGCGGGTTAAAGAAGGCCATAGAGTCTACACTGTTATCCGGACTGCTTTACCAGTTAAAGTGTAACCCCCGCCGTTTTTACCGTCAACCACTGCTATAGTGTAACTGGACACCTGGTTGAAGATTCCGTGACCGAGCACCGCCCCAACCGTCCCGGTCGGCCGGCCCGGCCGCGCCGTCTCAGGTTTCTGCTGACAGCCGCGGCCGCCCTTATTTTCATTATGGCCGCCGCGTCCACCCTCCTTATCTTCTTTGCCGACGAGGACCAGGTCCGGGCCGTCGTTGCCGCGGCCGGTCTCTGGGCGCCGGTCGTCTACATCCTGCTTCAGGCCGCCCAGATCGTGCTGGCCCCGATTCCCGGCCAGTTCGTCACCCTGGCCGCGGGCCGGTTGTTCGGCCCGGTCTGGGGATTTGTTTACAGCCTCATCGGGACGGCCCTCGGGGCTTCGGCGGCGTTCTGGCTCGGGCGGGTGCTTGGCCGGCCGGTCATCGAGCTTCTGGTCGGGGGCGAGGAGCTGAGCCGGTGGGAGCGCCGGTGGCGGCCGCACCGGCCCGTGCTCTGGTTCGTGGTCCTGCTGCTGCCGGTGCCCGATTTGGTTTTTTATCTGGCCGGGCTAACGGCAATCCGCTGGCCGGCCTTTCTGCTGGCGGCCCTGCTCGGCCGGGCCCCGGGCCTGTTGGTGGCCGCGGCCTTCGGCTACGTCCTGGGCGAGCTCCCCTGGTGGGTACTTATCCCGGTCGTCGTCGTGCCGCTCGGGGCCTACTGGCTCTTTCGGAAACCCCTGGCCCGCTACCGGCGGCGGCTTTTGCGGCGCGGGTACCGGGCCCTGGGCCGGAACCGGTCGGGCCGGCCCGGGACGAAGGCTTAGGGGGCCGGCAGGTTGTACGCTTCGGGGGCGGGCCGGTAGGGCCTTAAGAGCCAGTAGGGCCGGCGGAGGGAGCCCCGGGCCGGGCGGGTCAGGCCCAGCCAGCGCCGGTAGGCCTCGGCGGCCCGGTTCGTATCCACGAAGATGTCCCCGTAGCGGTCCCCGGGACCGGCTTTCTCCAGCCGGACCTTCTGGTGCCAGCAGTGCTGGCCGCTCACCGGGTCCGGCTGGACCGGGAACGTAAGATTCTGGTTGACCCCGGCGTCCTCCCACCAGAGCCGTTCGGTGTCCGGGTCCCCACTCTTAAACGGCCGGACCCCCACCCGCTGGCGCAGCCGCCACTGACCGGGGCCGACCTCCTCCAGGTCCACCAGGGCGCTGGCAATCTTGTTTGTCCCCACCTCCGGGTCCAGCCGCCACCGGCCGATGTGGTGGGAGCACCCCACCACCCCCGGCCGGATCCCGTCGGTTACCCAGGCCCGCAGCACGAAGTAGCCGATTTCGGTGTGGACCCGCACCAGGTCGCCGGTCTTGACCCCGAGCCGGCGGGCATCCTCCGGGTTGACCCACAGCGGGTTGCGGTGGCTCAGCTCCACCAGCCACTTGGCGTTGGCACTCCGGGTGTGGATGAGGGTCGGCAGCCGGAAGTTGGGCAGGAGCACGAGCTCGTCCGGGCCCAGCTTTTCCGGGTGGACGTGGCTCTTTATGTACGTCGGCACCGCATATTCCGGCCAGCCCCAGTCCCGCAGGGTCGTCGAGTAAAACTCGAGCTTCCGGGACGGGGTCGGAAATCCCCGGTAAACCTCCCCGTCAACCTCGACCCCCACCGGCCGGCGGCCGGCCTCATCGGCCGGAAAGGCCGGCCTGGGCACGATGTTTGGGCCCGGCTTCGGCGGGGTCCGGGTGAAAACCACCTTCGTCTTCGGGTCGACCTCGGCATCCGCAAGCTCCTCGGCGTCCGGACGCTCCAGAAACTCCGGATTCGGCCCGGTCCGGATTAAGAACGCCCCGTACTTGCGCATGTATTCCAGGGGCGTAAGGCCCTCCCGGGCGGCGGCCTCGGGCAGCCCCGGGATGCTGTTTTCAAAGACCCACCGGTAGTACTCGTCAACCGTAACCTTCTGGCCGGGCCGGTAGGGCGACTCGTAGTACTGCCGGATCCCCAGGCTCCCGTCCGGGTCGACCCGCCATGAAAGCTCAATCCAGAACTCGTCCTCCTCCCACACCTCCCCCGGGTTGACCTCATAGGTGAAGTTTACCTGCCGGCCGGCCCTGGCCATGGCCACCCGTCTGACCGGCTGGCGGAACCCGACCCAGGTCCCGGCCTGGGTTTCCTGGCTCATCAGGTCGTGGCGCTCGGTCCCGTGGCCCATGGGCAGGACGTAGTCGGCAAACCAGGCGGTCTCCGACCAGGTCGGGGTGAGGGCCACCACCAGGCCGAACTTCGCCTCGTCCCGCAGCGCCTCGACCCAGCTCAAGCCGTCCGGGTTCGTCCAGACCGGGTTGTAGACCCGGAAGAAATAGACCGAGACCCGGCCCCGGCCCTCTTTAAGAAAGTGCGGCAGAAGGTAGCTCAGCTCAAAGAAGGCCAGCGGGTACTCCCGGGGCCACAAAAGCTCGTTCCAGACCCGCTGGGGCGGCGGAACCTTGAACGGCCGGGCAACCCACTTGTCCCAGGCGTTGGCCGAAACTCCCCCCGGCCGGCCGATGCTGCCGGTAAGCACGTTCAGGAAAAAGAGGCACCGGGCCACCATCCAGCCGCCCAGGTTCCCGGCGGCGGCATTTCGCCAGATGTGGGTCGAAAGCCGCCCGTCGCAGTCGGCGATAACTTCGGCCACCTGCCGGATGAGGCCGGCCGGGACCCCGCTTTCCTTCTCGGCAAACTCGAAGGTGTAATCTTTGTAAAGGTCCTTAAGCCGGCTTTCGAACCTATCAAAGGTCACCGGGTCTTCGGGGTGCTCCGACCGCAGGTACTCGTCCCAGTTTACCCAGCGGCGGACGAACTGCCGGTCGTAGCGGCCGGTCTGAATCAGGTGGCTGGCGATGGCCAGGAGAATCGCCCCCTCCGAGCCGGGCCAGGGGGCCAGCCAGTAGTCGGCCTTCGAGGCCGTGTTGGAGAGGCGGGTGTCGATGACGATAAGCCTGGCCCCCCGCTCCTTGGCCTCCATAATCCGCTGGGCGTGGGGGTTAAAGTAGTGGCCGGTCTCCAGGTGGCTCGAAAGCAGCAGGATGACCCGGGCATTGGCGTGGTCCGGGGATGGCCGGTCGTAGCCCATCCAGAAGGCGTACCCGGCCCGGGCCGCCGACGAGCAGACGTTGGTGTGGCTGTTGTGGGCATCCACCCCCCAGGACTGGAGGACCCGCTCCATGTAGCCGTCGTGGCCGGGCCGGCCCACGTGGTACATAATCTCGGTGTGGCGGCCGGCCCGCAAAAGCTCCCGGATGCGGCCGGCAAGGTCGTCCAGCACCTCGTCCCAGCTCACCCGCACCCACTTGCCCTCGCCCCGCCGGCCCGCCCGCCGCAGGGGGTAAAGGATCCGCTCGGGGTCGTTGACCTGGTTTAAGGTTGCCGGCCCCTTGGCGCAGTTGCGGCCCCGGGACCCGGGGTGGGCCGGGTTGCCCTCAAGCTTTTTGACCTCGAACGTCTCCTTGTCCACGTAGGCCAGAAGGCCGCAGGCGGCCTCGCAGTTAAAACAGATGGTCGGCACCAGCCGGTAGCGGCGAGGGACCTGCCGGGGCCAGGCCTGCGGGTCGAACTCCACCCAGTCGTCCCAGCGGTCCGGGGGCGGAAAGGACGCAAGCCTTACGCCGTCGGCGGTCGGCTGCGGGGGCAGGGGCGCAAATCCGGTCACGGTCTCATCCCCCTTTAGCTGTTCGGGATCTCCTGCGGACCCATGACGAAGGCCCAGTTGTAAGCCAGGAGGCCAACTAGGGCCGCCAGGCCGGCCCCGGCCCGGAGGGGCGCCCCCGGCAAGAGGGCCAGGAGCCCGGCCAGGATAATGCCGACCCCGACCGCCCCGCCCCAGAAGAGGGCCCGGTAAGGCCCGGCCACAATCCGCTCGGCCCCGAGCCGGGCCTGGGCGGTCGGATGGGGCCCGAAAAGCTCCGACCCCAAAAAGAGCCCGTGGGCGGCCAGCGCCCCCAGCAGCACCCAGCGGAGAAAGTCGGCCTCGGCGGCCGTGACCAGGCCCGGGGGCGCCCCGAGGAGGAGAAGGCCTGCCCCGGCCAGGACGGCCTCGGCCAGAAGGTGGGGAAAAAGCAGCGGGCTCTGCCAAAGGTCCCGGCCCTCGCACTGGCCGAACAGAAACGCCGTGTAGCCGGCCGCGGCCAGGGCGAGCAGGGCCCCCGGCCAGGCCAGGCCGTCGGCAACCGGCCGCAGGCCCCCAAGCCGCAGGGCCCACCAGAGGCCGGCCCAGGCCCCGAAGGCGGCCAGGATGTAGCCGCCGATGGCAAGCCAGGAGCGGCGCTGGGCCCGGAAGAGGACGAAAACGAACCGGTCGGGCCGCTCCAGGTCGAGGACCAGGAGCAGGGCCGTCAGGCCCACCAGCAGGGCGGCCAGCAGGCCGGCCACGCCGCCAAAGAACGCCTCGGACCCGAAAACCCCCAAGGCCAGGCCGGGCGCGGCCAGAAGATACACCCCGGCCCCGGCGGCCTTGGTTACCAGGTAGGCCGGGACCGGCCAGTGCCAGGGCCGGCCGTGGGGGACGTCGTAGACGGTTCGGGGCGGCGGCCCGGCCAGGGCCTCGGGGGCCTCCGGCCCGGTGTAGGCGGTCGGACCCCACTCGGCAAAGATATACCGGTCCCGGCGGGCGGCCTCGGGACTCAGGGTCGCCTCGTCGGCATCGACGTAAAAGAGCTTGGGCCTGGTCCCCTGCTCGGGCCGCCGGACCGAGACGTCCCGACCGGCAAGCCGCCTTGAGATTTCGCTTTCGGGGTCGTCCAGGTCGCCGGCGATAATGGCGTGGGTCGGGCAGACGATGACGCAGGCTGGCTCGAGGCCCAGGTCGGTCCGGTGGCTGCAGAAGTGGCACTTGGCGGCGGTATGGGTCTGGGGGTCGATGTAGATGGCGTCGTAGGGACAGGCCTGCATGCAGGCCTTGCAGCCGATACAGCGTTCCGGGTCGAATTCAACGATGCCGTCGGGCCGCCGGTACATGGCCCGGGTCGGGCAGATGTGGACGCAGGGCGGGTTGGCGCAGTGGTTGCAGCGGGTGACCTGGAAGTAGCGGCGGGTGTCGGGAAAGGACCCCTTCTCGACATACTTGACCCAGGTCCGGAAGACGCCCAGGGGTACGGCGTTCTCCAGCTTGCAGGCAACCGTGCAGGCGTGGCAGCCGATGCACCGGGACTGGTCGATTAAAAAGCCGTAGTTTGTCATCAGCCCCCTCTTCGGCTCCGGCCGGCTTTTGGTCGTATTATACCGGCAAGGGGGTGTGGCGGTCCGGGAGCGGGGTTGCCAGGTGTCGCCGCCGTGGCCGGCATCGGAACGCTCCACCGGCCGGCGGCCAAACCATCAGCCGGATGAGACACATCCACGCCGCCGGGTCTGGGCCTGTAAAAGCAAAGCCCTGTCGGCTGGAAATCCCGGCGTCCCATCTGCTAAGATAAAGTTGAGTTCATAGCTAAACAATAGCGGAGACGGCCGCCGATGCGCATCTCCATGAAGGCTGATTACGGTATCCGGGCGATGGTAGACCTCGCCCGCCACTACGGCGAAGGACCGGTCCAGACCAGTGAAATCGCCGCCCGTCAGTTTATCCCTGAGCCTTACCTGGACCAGCTCCTGACGGTGCTGCGCAAGGCCGGGCTGATTCGGAGCATCCGCGGGCCCCAGGGCGGCCACATGCTGGTCCGGCCCCCGGGCCAGATTACGATGGGCGAAGTAATCGCCGCCCTGGAGGGCAACATTACTGTCCTTGACTGTCTCGAAGATATGGGGGCCTGCCAGCTCTCGGAGCGCTGCGGTCAGCGGTCGGTCTGGCAGGAGATCCGGCAGATGACCCGGCGGCTGCTCGAGTCGGTTACGATTCAGGACCTCCTCGAGCGGGAGGAGCAGACCGAAGCCCGGGTCATGTATCACATTTAAAAAGGGGAAACGTGCGCAGAGCTTCAACCCGACCGAAAATTGCGGAGTCCGTGCTGGACCTGATCGGGAATACCCCGATGGTCCGGCTTAATCGGCTGCCGAAGCCGGGTTCGGCCACGATTTACGCCAAGCTGGAATCCCTTAACCCGGCCGGCAGCGTTAAGGACCGGATTGCCCTGGCGATGGTTGAGGCGGCCGAGCGGGCCGGGATCCTCAAGCCGGGGGATACGATTGTTGAGCCGACCAGCGGCAATACCGGCATCGGCCTGGCCATGGTCGCCGCCGTCAAGGGCTACCGGCTCATTCTGACGATGCCGGAGGATATGAGCATCGAGCGCCGGCGGCTGCTCCAGCGGTTCGGGGCCGAGATAATCCTTACCCCGGCCATCGAGGGGATGACCGGGGCCGTATACGCCGCCCAGCAGCTGGTGGAAAAATACGGCTACTTCATGCCGCAGCAGTTCGAAAACCCAGCCAACCCCGAAATCCACCGGCAGACAACTGCCCGGGAGATCCTGGAGGCAACCGACGGTAAAGTTGATGCCGTGGTTATCGGCATCGGGACCGGTGGAACGATAACGGGGGTGGGTGAGGTTCTAAAGCAGGAGGTGCCCGGGGTGCTGGTGGTCGGGGTCGAGCCGGCCCGGGCCCCGGTCCTGGCCGGGGGGAAGTTCCGGCCCCACGCCATTCAGGGGATGGGCGCAAGCTTCGTCCCCGGCGTTCTCAACCGGGATATCATCGACGAGCTCATCCATGTTCGGGATGAGGATGCCATTGCCACGGCCGCCCGGCTCACCCGGGAAGAGGGCCTGCTCGTCGGTATCTCCTCCGGGGCGAACGTCTTTGCCGCCCTGCAGGTGGCCGAGCGGCTCAGGGCCGGGAAGGTCGTGGTTACCATCCTGCCGGATACCGGTGAACGATACCTGACGATGCCATTTTGACCAACGGAGGATGATGGTGAAGATGCCGGTTAGCGTCTATATCGGAACGCCGCTCAGGCGGTTTACGGGCAACCTGGCCCGGGTCGAAGTCGAGGCCCGGGACGTGGCCGAGGCCCTGGACCGGCTGTCGGCCCGGTTTCCCGGCCTCCGAACGGAGCTTTTCGACGAGACCGGTCAGCTCCGCCGCTACGTCAACGTCTACGTGAACAGCCAGGAGATTGAGGAGCTGGCCGGGCCGAACACCCCGGTTCAGGACGGGGACGAGATTGCCGTTGTGCCGGCCCTGGCCGGGGGCGCCGATGGACTGTCAACCGCCCCGCCCCGGGAACCGGTGCTGCGGCTGACCCCTGAGCAGGTGATTCGCTACAGCCGGCACATGATCATGCCGGAGATCGGGGGTGCCGGCCAGCGCAAGCTGCTGAGCTCGAGCGTGCTGGTGGTCGGGGCCGGGGGCCTGGGGGCGCCGGCCATCCTCTACCTGGCGGCGGCCGGGGTCGGCCGGATCGGGGTGGTTGATTTCGACGTGGTGGACCTCTCCAACCTTCAGCGGCAGGTTATCCACACCACCGCCGACGTTGGCCGGCCCAAGGTCGAATCGGCCCGGGACGCGGTCCGACGTCTTAACCCCGACGTCGAGGTGGTGCCCTACAACACGGCCCTCTCGTCGGCCAACGCCCTCGACATAATCAAAGACTATGACGTGGTGCTGAACGGGTCGGACAACTTTCCGACCCGCTACCTGGTAAACGACGCCTGCGTCTTTCTCAAGAAGCCGCTGGTCGACGCCAGCGTCTTTAAGTTCGACGCCCAGGTGACGGTGTTTCTGCCGGGCCACGGCTGCTACCGGTGCCTTTACCCGGCCCCGCCGCCCCCCGGGTCGGTGCCGAACTGCGCCGAGGCGGGCGTTTTCGGGGTGGTGACCGGCCTGGTCGGGGCGATCCAGGCCACCGAGGTCATCAAGCTGATTCTCGGGCTGGGTGAGCCGCTGGCCGGGCGGCTCCTGCTTATCGACACCCTGGCGATGGATTTCCGGACGGTCAGGCTCCGGCGCAACCCGAACTGCCCGGTCTGCGGCGACAACCCGACCATCACCGAGCTTATCGACTACGAGGCCTTCTGCGGCGTGCCCGTGCTGGCCCAGAGTTAAGACCCGGTGCGGAGAAGTAAGCCATGGCAGTTGAGGTTCGGGTTCCGGCGATCCTGCAGTCGGCCGTCGGCGGCCAGAAGGTCCTCAAAATTGAGGGGCGGACGGTCGGGGAGGTCCTCGACCGGCTGGAGCAGCAGTTTCCGGGCATCAAGCAGCTCCTGCTGGACGAGAACGGGGAGATTCGCCGGCACATCAACATCTACTTAAACGACGAGGACATCCGGTTCCTCCAGCGGCTGGAAACCCCGGCCCGTGACGGGGACGTGGTCTCGATCCTGCCGGCCCTGGCCGGAGGGCAGTGCGATGCGGGCTTCTGATATCCTGGGAGCTATCGGCCACACGCCCCTGGTTGAGCTTAAGCGCTTTCAGCCGAAAGACGGGGTCCGGATCTTCGCAAAACTTGAGGGCCACAACCCTTCCGGAAGCGTCAAGGACCGGATCGCCAAGTACATGGTCGAGCGGGCCGAGGCCGAGGGCAAACTCACGCCGGATAAAATCGTCCTCGAGCCGACCAGCGGCAACACGGGGATCTCGCTGGCGATGGTCTGCCGGGTTAAGGGTTACCGGCTGAAGGTGGTGATGCCCGAAAACGTCAGCGTCGAGCGCCGGCAGGTCCTGGAGGCCTTCGGGGCCGAGATCATCCTGACCGACGGCCGGCGGGGGACCAACGGGTCCATCGAGGTGGCCCTGAAGATGGCCGAGGACCCCCAGTATTTCATGCCGTACCAGTACGGTAACCTGGCGAACCCCCTGGCCCACTACGAGACGACCGGGCCGGAGATCCTCGAAGACCTGCCCGACGTGGACGTCTTCGTCGCCGGCCTCGGGACCGGCGGCACCCTGATGGGGGTCGGCCGGAGGCTCAAAGAATACAACCCGAACATCCGGGTGGTGGCCGCCGAGCCCCATCCGGGCGAGCAGGTTCAGGGCCTCCGAAGCCTGGAAGAGGGGTTTGTGCCCCCGATTCTCGACCTGAATCTGCTGGATGCGAAGATCCTGGTCCGGGCCATCGATTCGTTCCGGCTGACCCGGGAACTGCTCCGGCGGGAGGGGATCTTTGCCGGCATCTCGGCCGGCGCCGCCCTCTACGCCGCCCTCAGGTATGCCGAGCGGCTCAGCCGGGGCAACATCGTGGTGCTTTTTGCCGACGGCGGCTGGAAGTACCTGTCGAGCGGCGTCTGGACCACGCCCGTTGAGGAACTCGGCGAAACCGCCGAGAAGGTTATCTGGTGGTAGACCGTGGAGCGTCAGCAGATCCGGCTCACAACCCTGTCGCACGGCGCCGGCTGAGCTTGTAAGCTTTCGCCTGAGGACCTCGGCGAGGTCCTGAGCCGCGTGCCGTTCTATGCCGACCCGAACGTCCTGGTCGGCCTCGACCGGCCGGACGACGCCGGGGTGTACCGTCTTTCGGACGACCTGGCGGTCGTCCAGACGGTTGATTTCTTCACCCCGATTGTAGACGACCCGTACCTTTTCGGGGCGATTGCGGCCGCTAACGCCTTGAGCGACGTCTACGCCATGGGCGGCCGGCCGCTCTTTGCCCTGAACATCATCGGCTTCCCGGTCAACACCCTGCCCCGGGAGGTGCTGGTTGAAATCCTGCGGGGTGGGGCCGAGAAGGCCCGGGAGGCCGGCGTCTCCGTTATCGGCGGCCACTCAATTGACGACCCCGAGCCCAAGTACGGCCTGGTCGTGACCGGGGTCGTCCACCCCGACGGGATCATAACCAAGGACGCGGCGGAGCCGGGCGACCGGCTGTTTCTGACCAAGCCCCTGGGAACGGGCATCATCTCCACGGCCATCAAGCGGGAGGTCGCCCCGGCCGAAGCCGTCGCCGAGGCGGTGCGCTGGATGCTGACCCTTAACCGGGATGCGGCCCTGGCGATGGTCGAGGTCGGCGTGCGGGCGGCCACGGATGTGACCGGCTACGGCCTGCTCGGCCACCTCTACGAGATGGTCCGGGAGCGACCCATCGGGGCCGAAGTCTATTTTGAGGCCGTACCCCTGATGCCGGCGGTCCGGGAGCTGGCCGAGGCCGGGGTCGTTCCCGGGGGCACCCGCCGGAACCTGGCCTTCCTGTCGGGGCGCGGCAGGGACGGCCGGCTGCGGGTGGACTGGGCCGACGGCTTCACCGAGGCCGAAAAGCTTATCCTGGCCGACGCCCAGACCTCGGGCGGCCTGCTTATCGCCGTGCCCCCGGGGCGGGCGGGCACGCTCAAGGCCGCCCTGGCCCGGCGGGGGGTGCCGGCCTGGGAGGTCGGCCGCTTTATCCCGGAGGAGGCCGGGGCGGCGGTGCGGGTGCGCCGGCGGCCTTAACCGGGCCCGGCCGAATCCTCGAGCTTGACCGTTGTCGGTCCCGGGGTCGGCGGGAGCACCGCAATGATCTCGTTAAAGACCGTCAGGTTGGGAATGTAGATCAGCCGGCCGTCGTCGGCCCGGATGCGGGTCACCCGGAGCTGGACGTCTTCGATCACCCCCTGGCTCTCTTTTAACAGTACCCGGTCGCCGATCTTGAACGGCCGCTCGATGAGCAGGTAGAGGCCGACAACCCAGTTCCGCAGGACATCCTGGAGGGCGATGGAGATGGCCAGGCTGAAGAGGCCGACGCCGGCCGCCAGGGCCCCGAGCTCGATGCCCCAGACCCCGAGCACCGCAATGCCGGCTACCAGCCAGATGCCGGCCTGAATGATCCGGGTTACCAGCAGGCGGGCGTTCGGCTCGGCCCGGGTTCGGGCCAGCACCCGGTCGATCAGGCCGGCGACGCGGCCCACGACCAGGTACGCAACCCCCAGGATTACGACGCTCAGCAGCAGCCTGACCAGGAGGGTGGTAAGCAGAATGCCCGCAAACTCCAGCTGTGAAACCGGCATCCGCTTTATCTCCCCTTTCGGGACGGCGCCTAGCGTCCGTCCAGGATTTCCCGTTTAACGATGGCAATATACGGAAGGTTGCGGTATTTCTGCCAGAGGTCGAGGCCGTAGCCGATGACGAACTGGTTCGGGATGGTGAACCCGACGTAGCGGACCGGGATCGGTACGAGCCGCAGGGCCGGCCGGTCGAGCAGGACGCAGACGTTGAGGCTGGCCGGCCGGCGGGCCTCCAGGGTTCGGACGATGTAGCGCAGGGTCCGGCCAGTGTCGATGATGTCCTCAACGATGAGGACGTGGCGGCCCTCGATGTTCTCGTCCAGGTCCTTGGTTATCCGGACGACGCCGGTAGAGCTGTGGGGCGAGTACGAGCTTATCGCCAGGAAGTCGACCGTAACGGGGATGCTGATGTGGCGGATCAGGTCGGCCAGGAAGAAGACCGTTCCCCGCAGGACCCCGACCAGAACGGGTTCGAGGCCGGCGTAGTCCCGGGATATCTCGGCCCCGAGCTCGGCGACCCGCCGGCCAATCGTTTCGGCGTCCAGCAGGACCGCGTCGATAATATCCTGGGCAAAGCTGATGGCCACTTAGGGCATTAATCGTTGTTCGCCGGCGGCCCGGAGCCGTTGCTGGAGGGCGAACCGAGCAGGCCGGCGATGCCGTACTTTAAGAAGAGGTTGCGGACGTCCCGGGCGTAGAACAGGCGGATGTTCACCCAGGGGTAAAGCTCCCGGAGCCGGCGGAGCTTCTGGTTCTTCCGCGTTACCAGCCGCTGACGCAGGGTTGTCAGCTCAATGTAGAGGTCAAATTCGGGCAGGTAAAAGTCCGGGGTGAAACTCTGGGTCGGTCGGCCGTGCTCGTCCCAGCGGAGGGGAAACGAGCGGGGCTCGTATTCCCACTTGATCTGGTAGAAATCGAGCAGGCGGGCGAATTCGGCCTCGGCAATGTGGGCAAACACGACCCGGCCATCGGGCGACTTGAGCTCAGCCGGGGCAGGGGCCTTCCGCTTCCGGCGCTTTCTGGCCATCTCCCTCCGATTGAGAATGCGTCCGCTTTAAGTTTAGCAGATAATTAATCAGGAGCACAAAGCGGGGGTGCCGAATGGATACGCGGCTGGAAAGGCGCTGGCGGTTCGGGGCGGGGCTCTTCGGCGGCCTGGTCGCAGGCCTGACGGTTGTCGGCCTCAAGCTGGCCTTCGGTCTGGTGACCCTGGCCGACCTCCTGATCGACCGGATTCTGTTCTTCGTTCCCCTTGACCTTTTTTCGCTGGGGCTAAGCCTGCTGGAGGGCTGGGCCAAGGTAGTCTTCTACGTCGGGGTGCTATTCGTACTGGCCGCCGTCGGCGGCCTGGTCGGCCTTATCATCGGGCCGGTGGGGTCGTTCGCCGGCGGCCTCGGTATCGGCCTGGGCGCCTGGCTTATCCTCGGGGTCGTCGGGCTGCCCCTCCTCGGGGCGGGGTTCTTCGGGTCCGGCCTCACCGGTGGCCCGGTCGCCGTCGGGGCGGGACTGCTGGCAACCTGCTTGGCCTACGGCCTGGGGCTTGCGCTGGCCTGGCGGCTCGTGGCGGGCGCCGAGGAGGTCGGGTTTGACCCCGGCCGGCGCCGGCTCCTGGCCGGACTCGGGGTCGGGGCCGTCCTGCTCGCCGCCGGGGGCGTCGTCCTGCGGCTCCTGAACCCGGCCGGAAGTCAGACGCGGGGCAGCTTCATCATCCCGGTCACCCCCGAGGAGTCGATGCCCCCGGAAATTACCCCGAACGACCGGTTTTATGTCGTTTCGAAGAACATCGTCGACCCGACGGTTGACGTCGCCCGCTGGCGGCTGGAAGTTGGGGGCCTCGTCGACCGGCCCCTGACCCTGACCTACGACGACCTGCGGAAGCTCCCGGCAAAAGAGGAGGTTGTTACGTTCGAGTGTATAAGCAACGAGGTTGGGGGCGACCTGATCAGCACGGCCCGGTGGCGGGGTGTTCCGCTGGCCTACCTGCTTGAGCAGGCCGGAGTCCGGCCCGGCGTCCGCAAAATCGTCATCCGGGCCTGGGACGACTATTCGACGGCGATACCGGTCGAGAAAGCCGTCCACCCGGATACGATCCTGGCCTATGAGATGAACGGCGAGCCTTTGCCCCCCAAGCACGGGTTTCCCCTGCGGCTCGTCGCCCCGGGCCTCTACGGCATGAAGAACCCGAAGTGGATTACGGCGATCGAGGCGGTTGACCACGATTACCTGGGATTCTGGGAGCAGCGGGGCTGGAGCGACCAGGCGGTCATCAAGACGATGTCGGAGGTCATCGTCCCGAGCCGGACGCTGGCGGTGCGGGGCCCGGGGGTGGTCCGGCTTGGGGGCGTGGCGTTCGCCGGCGACCGTGGCATCCTTCGGGTGGAGCTGAGCTTTGACGGGGGGCAAAGCTGGCAGCCGGCCGAGATGCGGCCGGCCCTCTCCCCGTACAGCTGGGTGCTCTGGACGGCCGAATGGAACCCGCCCCCCGGCAGCTACCGGGTGGTGGTCCGGGCGGTGGACGGCACCGGTCAGCTACAGGACCCCACCCCGCGGCCGCCCCTCCCCGACGGGGCGTCGGGCTACCACAGCATCACCGTTCGGATTCGGGAGGTTTAGGCCGGCGGCCGCGGCGAAGGCCAAGCCGGCGAACAAGCCGATTCAGGCCCCGCCAGGCCACCAGGAGCCACCAGAGCAGCTCCCACTTAAGCCGGGGGCCGAACTGTCCCATCCTAGCGGTTATACACCGGCCGGAGCCGGCCTGGCCGGTGCCGACGGGTTATAATCGTGGGTGACCGCATGGAAGTTTCCGACGAACTCTACCAGGCACGGCTGACCAAGCTCGAGCGGCTCCGGGCCCGGGGCATCGACCCCTACCCGCCCCGCTGGCGGCGCACCCATACCACCGTCGAGGCCCGGGCCGCCTTCGAGGGCGCCGAGTCAGGACAGGCCGCCGACCCCGGCGAGGTCCGGGTTGCCGGCCGGCTGGTCGGTCTTCGGGCGATGGGCCGGCTCACCTTTGCCCACATTCAGGATGGGGCGGGCCGGCTGCAACTGGCCTTCCGGCAGGACGTCCTCGGCCCCGAACGCTACGAGGTCCTTAAGGACCTGGACCTGGGCGACTTTGTCGGGGCGGCCGGTACCCTCTTTCGGACCCGGACGGGGGAGGTGACGGTGGAGGTTCACGATTTTGCGGTGCTGGCCAAGGCCCTCCGGCCCCTTCCCGAAAAGTGGCACGGCCTTACCGACGTTGAAAAGCGCTACCGCCAGCGCTACCTGGACCTGGTGGCGAATGACCGCTCCCGCCGGGTCCTCCAGACCCGGAGCCGGGTTGTGGCCGCCATCCGGGAATTTCTTGACCGCCGGGGCTTTATCGAATTCGAGACGCCGGTGCTCCAGACCAGCGCAACCGGCGCCGCCGCCCGGCCCTTTATCACCCACTACGAGGCCCTGGACCAGGACGTCTACCTGAGGATCTCCCTGGAGCTCTATTTAAAAAGGCTCATCATCGGCAACTTCGATAAGGTCTACGAAATCGGCCGGGTCTTTCGCAATGAGGGCCTCTCGACCAAGCACAATCCGGAATTTACGATGCTCGAAAGTTACGAGGCTTACGCCGATTACCACGACGTCATGCGGATGGTCGAGGAGCTGGTTGCCCACGTTGCCGGTTCGGTCCTGGGGACGCTCAAGATAACCTTTGCCGGCCACGAGATTGACCTTTCGCCCCCCTGGCGCCGGGTCACCCTCCGGGAGGCGATCAAGGAGTTCACCGGCATCGATTTTGAAGATCACCCGGACGCCGAATCCCTCGCCGGCCGGGCCGCTGAGCTTGGCCTGCGGGTGGACCCGGGCCGGGGCCGGGGCAAAATCATCGACCGGCTCCTGCAGGAGTTTGTCGAACCGAACCTGATCCAGCCAACCTTTGTTCTCGATTATCCGGTGGAGATGTCGCCCCTGGCCAAGCGCAAGCCGGAGAACCCCCGCCTGGTGGAGCGGTTCGAAGGGTTCATCGGCGGAATGGAAGTGGCCAACGCCTACACCGAGCTTAACGACCCGGTCGACCAGCGGGAACGGTTCCTCGAACAGCGCCGGCGCCTGCTGGCCGGCGACGAGGAGGCCGAGCAGGTCGACGAGGACTTTTTAATTGCCCTCGAGCACGGGATGCCCCCGACCGGCGGCCTGGGCATGGGTATCGACCGGCTCGTGATGCTCCTTACCGACAACCAGTCCATCCGGGAGGTCATTCCGTTCCCCCACCTGCGGCCGCTGCCGCCCGAATAGCTGGCGATGGCCGACCACCCCCTTTACGTTGCCTTCCTCTGGCACATGCACCAGCCGGACTACCGAAACGGCCTGACCGGCGAGGTCTGGCTCCCCTGGGCCCGCCTGCACGCCGCCAAGGACTACCTCCACATGCCCCGGCTGGTGGCCGAATTTCCCGGCCTTAAGGTGACGTTCAACCTCACCCCGGTGCTTATAAGCCAGCTTGAGGATTACGCCGCCGGCCGGGTCACCGACCGGGCCGAGCTGCTGAGCCTTAAAGACCCGGCCGAGCTAACCCTGGCCGAAAAACGGGAGATTTTAAACCTCTTTTTCAGCATCGACCCGGACCGGGTAATCCGGCGCTATCCCCGTTATGCCCGCCTCTACGAGCTCAAGCCGGAGGCCGAGAAAGACCCGGACCTTTTCGGCCCGGCCTACTGGCGGGACCTGCAGGCCTGGTTCAACCTGGCCTGGGTCTCCCCCGACCAGGTCGAAGCTGACCCGGAGCTTTCCGCCCTGGCCGCCCGGGGCCGGGACTTTACGGCCGACGACATCCGGCTGGTCCTGCGCAAGCACCGGGAGTTTATCCGGCAGACCCTGCCCGCCTACCGGCGGCTCCAGGAATCCGGCCAGGCCGAAATCTCGACCTCGCCGTTCTACCACCCGATCCTGCCCCTGCTTATCGATTGCAGTGTGGCCCGCCGGGCAAGCCCGGACCTGCCCCTCCCGGAGACGCCCGTGGCCTGGCCCGAAGACGCCTTTGAACAGCTCAGGCTTGCGGTGAGCCTTATCGAGCGGGTTTTCGGCCAGCCGCCGGCCGGCCTCTGGCCGTCGGAGGGCGCCGTTTCGCCCGAAGCCGTCGAGCTGGTCGGCTGGTTCGAGAACTTCCGCTGGCTGGTGACCGACGAAGGCATCCTGGCGCGCAGCCTCGGCACCTGGGTGGAGCGGGACGCCGACGGTAACCCCCGCAACCCGGAGGTTCTCTGCCGGCCGTACGCGGTCAGGACCAGAAACGGCCGGCGCCTGGCCGTCTTTTTCCGGGACCAGGTGCTTTCGGACCGGATCGGGTTCGTTTACAGGCATTTTTCCGGGGTGGATGCGGCCCGGGACCTTTACGGCCGACTCAAGACCATCCGGCGGCGGCTGCCGAAAGACCGGCCGTTTATCGTAACCATCGCCCTGGACGGCGAGAACTGCTGGGACGGATACGAAGATAACGGCAACCCGTTTCTGCGCACCCTCTACCGGCTGCTGACCGAAGACCCGGAACTGCGGACGACGACCTTCAGCGAGTATCTGGGGCTCTTTCCCCCGGACACCGAGCTGGGGCGGCTCCACACCGGGAGCTGGATCGGCGCAAACCTCGAGACCTGGATTGGGGAGGCCGCCCAGAACCGGGCCTGGGAATACCTGGCCCGGACCCGGTCCGAGTTTCTCGGCCTTCAGGCGGCAAATCCGGGCATGGGCGAGGAGCTGCTGGCCGGGGCCTGGCGGTCGGTCTACACGGCCGAGGGAAGCGACTGGTTCTGGTGGTATTACTCCCACCACGACCCCGGCCCGGACAACCCGTTCGACCGGGCTTTCCGGTCCCACCTGGCCAACGTCTACCTGCTCACCGGCCGGCCGGTTCCAGGCTGGCTGCTCGAGCCGATTCGTCGGGAACCTGCCCGACCGCCAAGCCGGCCGCCCCTCAGTTACGTGTGCCCCCCTCTGGATGCCGTCGAACCGGCCGGCCACGTCTGGTCGGGGGCCGGCTGGGTCGAGCCGCCCCTGGGGCCGACAACGATGCGGCCAGCCCTGGTGGTCTTTCGCCGGGTCCTGTACGGGTATGACCCCACCGCCCTCCATATTCGAATCGAAACCCAGCCGTCGGCTGCCGAATACGACTTTGGGGTCCTCTTCAGCCTGCCGGACCGCCCGGCCCTCCGAACCCTGCCCGACGGTAGTTCCCTGGAGTGGCCGGGATTGCCGCCCGGCACCGGATTTTCGGCGGCGGTGCTGGTCGAGGCGGCGGACGGGAAAGCCCAGCTCTTTGTCGCCGGGGCCGGCGGCGGCTGGCACGCTGTGGCCGGAGCGGTGAGGCTGGCGGTCGGGCGGCAGGTGGTCGAGCTGGCAGTGCCCCTGGAAAGCCTGGGGCTGAGTCTCGGGGCCCGGCTGGGGGCCGTGTTTCTCGCCCGGCGGGGCCCCTTTGCCCTGGAGGTTTTGCCCGCGTCGGGGCTGCTTAACGTGGAGCTCCGGCCGTTCTAGGCGGCGGCCGGCCGCTGCTCCGAATAATCGATGACGGCGATGGCGGCCTCGGGGCCGTGAATCCGCTCGGCCTCGGCCAGGGCCGCCTCGACCGACCCGAACGGCCGGAACCCCAGGTGTTCTGGGACCGCCGGGTCCACCGCCCCGGCGACAAACACCCGACCGGCGTGGCGCAGCCGCCTCAACGGATGGGTCGCCAGCAGGCTGTGGACCGGGTGGAAGGCGAACCCGAACCGGTAGCGCTCGATGTAGCCGCGGTGGGCGGCGAATTCGGCCTCGAACCGGGCCATAATCCCGTAGGGGTCCAGGGTCTGCGGCAGGACCCGGTCCCAGACCTCTTTGTACGACGGGTGGTGCTCGGTATCCCAGTCGTCCGGGCAGGGGGTTGCCATGATGACGGTGCAGCCGGGCTTGCCGATGGCCTCGATGTAGCCGCCCAGGTAGCCGAGGCCGCTCGATATGAGGGTGAGGATCGGGTTCGGGCGGGCGAAGACCGCGTAGGGGCTGTTGTCCGGGACGCCGTAGACCAGGATGTCGACCGGCTCGGCCACGGCCGCCCGGCGGGGCGGAAGCTGCGCCGCCAGGGTCTCCACCGCCGCCTGCCGGGTCTCCCGTACCCCGCCGGCCCAGACGGCCGCCGGCTCCTGATAGGTGGCCCGGAGCATCTCGACCTTAAATACCCGCCGGCCCAGGCGGGCCTCCAGGTATTCGCCCATCTCATCCAGCACCCGGTGCATCCGGTTGTTGTGCAGGGACATGGACATGCCGTCGGGGGTGTGGGTCCACCGGATCGACCGCCAGGTGCTCAGGCCGACGCAGACGGACTTCCAGCCGCCGTTAAACCCCAGGTTGTAACCACTGTTGACATAAATTGTCAGGTCGGATTCAGCGACGGCGCGGTGGACCTCAACGTCGTAGCCCGACGGGCTTGTCCCCAGGTAGACCAGGTTCGGCCCATCCTCGGCGTCGTGGCAGGCAAGCCGGTCGCCCAGCCGCGCCACCAGGTCGGAACCGATGGTGGCGGCCAGCTCGGCCCGGTTGAATTTCCGGTGGAGGGCATTGGCCACCACCGCCCGGATGTTCTCCGGCCGAACCCCTGCTGCCTCCAGGGTATCCAGGACGGTTTCCAGGGCCACCTGCCGGATGGGGCCCCGGGCCGGCGAGCACGGGTCGTCAAATGCCAGCAAGACCCGGGAGCCCGGCCCGACGAGCTCCCCGAGGGGTGGCAGACCCAGGGGCCGGCTGAGGGCATCTTTGAGGGCCGACCGGAAGTCCGCCAGGGGTTCAAGGCGGGCTGCCGCCGGCCGGATGACCTGGGCCCGGTCCGGAAGCTCAACCTGAATCTGGTCGGTTCCGAAAGGCAAGCTTAACACCTTTGTCATGGCGCCCTCCCCGCAACCATAAATTCATCCTTCGGCTGAAGGTCCCGGTTTACGTCGGTGATGGCCGAGCGGTCAAAATCCGGCCCGATGAATGCCGGCGGGTAGGTATCCAAGAGCCACCGCAGGCCGCCGGGGATGTCCAGGCCGGAGTCCCGGTAGCGGTCAACGACGAACGGGTCCGAGAGCCGGCGTTCAATGGCCGCCCGGTCCACCACAATCGGCTCATTGCTCCCGACAAGTATAATCCCGAAGCTCACCACGTAGGGAAACGCCTTGACGAAGGTGTCGTGGGTGCGCAGGGTCGGGACCCAGGTCACGGCCAGGCCGCCGGGCTTGAGCCGCTCCCGCATCAGGGTGAAGTACTCCAGGGAGTAAAGATACCCGGCGTAGGCGCTGTTCGGGCGGAGGGCATCGGCCTCGATGATGTCAAATTTCCGGCCGGACCTGGCCAGGTAGGTCCGGCCGTCCCCGACGACCAGCTCAATTCTGGGGTCGGACCAGAGGAGCTGCAGCGGGCGGTATGGCTGGCGGGCGGCCAGAGCCCGGACGGCGTCAAGCTGGGAGGCGACGATCTCGATGCAGGTGACGCGGGTCGTTTCGGGCCGGCTGGCGATGTTGAAAAGGGTGTCGCCCGACCCGAGGCCGATGACGGCAAGCTCCCGGGGGGCGGGGTGGAGCATGGCCGGGAGCACCCCGAGCAGAGTGTGGGTTCCCCCGAACGGAACCCAGCTCTCCCCCCGGCCGTTAGCGAAGATAAACGACCGGCCGGTGAAGTCGGGCCGCTCGTTTTTTATGAGCGAAAGGCCCGAGCCGTCCTCGAAGAAGACCACCCGGTCCGGGGTCGTCCCGTGAAGTTTGGCCCAGAGTAGTTCGGCCCGGGGCGCCCCGAAGAGCGCGGCCGCCCCCAGCCCCGCCGCCCCCACCAGCCACGGGACCCGGCGGACCGGGGGCGTGCCGGTCCCGGCCGCAAACCCGATAACCAGAAGGGACACGCCCCCGAAAAGGACCAGCAGCCGCAGCGTGTCGGCCGTTCCCAGGGTGCCCAGCAGGACGGTGCCGGTTGCCACCGTGCCGACCAGACTCCCGGCGATATTCGCCGTCTGCAGCCAGCCGACCCGGCGGCCGACCTTTTCGGCGTCGGTCTGGGTTGCCTTTTGCAAGAAGGGGAAGCTCAGGCCCATCAGCAGGGTTGGGGGTCCGACGATGGCGGCCGGCAGCAGGAAATAGATGGCCAGAAACTTCACCGTCAGGCGGTCCGCGGCCGGGTCGAAGGGGGCGAGCCCGAGGAGGTACGCCCGCAGGTTCGCAATGGCCTGGCCGACATCCAGGGGCTCATATTCCCCGAAGTACCGCCAGAGGGGGGCCAGGGCCGGGACCCGGTCGATAATGCCGACAAGAAGGGCCACCGACACCAGGGCGTAGGCTCCGACCCCGGCCTCGAGGAGCAGGAATGTCCGGGCCGGATGCCGGCTCCGGCCCACCAGCCCGATGCCGGCCAGGGTGCCCAGGGCCAGCCCGCCCAGGTAGATGGCCAGCAGGGTGCCGAAGGTGAAGGCGGTCGCCTTGAGCATGGTGCTGAGGAGCCGGAACCAGAGGATTTCCAGGGAGAGGTTAATAAACCCGGAGAGGCCGTAGACGGCGGCCCAGACCCCAAAGCCGAGGCCGGTGGCCGGCCGGTGGGGCTCGGTGGGGGCCGGGGTTCGGGGTGCCGTCGGGACCGCAAGCAGGCCCAGGGGAATCGCGGTGGCGGCGCAAACCAGGTTGAGGGCGGCCCCCACCTGCAGGGCCGATTCGAAGTCCAGCCGCCGGAGCAGAAACCAGGTGGTGACCAGGGAGCCGGCGGCGGCCCCGAGCGTGTTGATGCCGTAGAGGGCCCCGATGGTGCCGGGGGCGGCCTCCACCGTGGCGGCGAACGCCCGGGAGAGCAGGGGCAGGGACATGCCCATGAAGAAGGTGGGGAAGAGCATGCTCAAAAAGAGGACGACCCCCATCGTCAGGGGGTCCCGGGCCAGGTAACCGTGCTGGCCGTAAAGAAAGTCGTAGTAAAAGGTCTTACTTATCAGGGCGAAGCCGGCGACCGAAAGCTCGGAGAGCCCAAAGAGGGCCAGGGCCCAGCCGCGCCGGAGGCGGTCGGCGATGTGGCCGCCGGCCAGGCTTCCGCAGCCGAGGCCGGCCATGAACGCCCCGACGGTGACGGTCACGGAGTAGACGTCGGCCCCCGAAAAGACGACCAGAATCCGCTGCCAGATGACCTGGTAAAGGAGGGCCGCAAATCCTGAAAGAAAGAACGCCCCGAGGACTACCGGCAGTGCCAGCCGGCCGGAGACCGCCGGCGAAATAGCCGGCGTAGCCTCAATCGTTTTCAACGGACCACCTGCCGCAGCCGGGCGGCCCGGGCAATCAGGCCCAGCCGGAGGCCAAGCCAGAGGAGGCTAACCCCAACGGCACTGCCGACGGTGACTACCAGGCCGCGCCGGAAGGTCTCGGGCTCATACTTAAACTCGACCCAGTGCACACCGGGCGGAACCCGGACCGCCCGGAAAATGTAATTTGCCCGGTGAATCCGGGCCGGCGCCCCGTCGATGGTAGCCGTCCAGCCGGGATAATAGGTGTCGGCCAGGACCAGGAAAACCGACGACGGGGTTTCAACCTCGAGCCGAACCCGCTCCGGCTCGTCGGCAAGCCACCGGACAGCTCCCGTCTGGCGGTCCGAAGCCGTATCGAGCCGAAGCAAATCCACCAGGTAATCGGGGGGCGCATCGGCCGCCTCAAAGATAACCATCCGGGTGGGGTCGTAGGGGCCGCCCTGCATGAAGCCCAGCACATCGCTCCCCGGTGGGAGCACGACCGACTGGTGGACCAGGAAGGCCCGGGGCAGGGCCCGGGTGTTTTCCAGGATAATCCCGTCGTCGCCCCGCCGCACGACGTTGAACCGTTCCCGGTTCAGGGGGTCAAGGTTGTAGACCTGGCCCCGGCGGTAGCTGACCAGGCTGAGACCGTAAAACTCGACGGTTGCCGCCGGGCTGAGGCTTCGGAGCTGGACACGGGCGACCGGGAAGGGCCGGGGGATGGGGAACCTGGCCAGGTAGGCGTTGGCGTCGAACCCGACGGTTTTCCAGCGGGCGGCGACGTCCGGCCGGGCATGCTTTACCACCGGTCGGACGTCGGCCCGGTCGTAGGCCCACTCGGCGGTGTGGACGCCGGCCAGCAGCTTGAACTCGGCCCGTTCCCCGCCGGGGCCGATGAGAACGACCTCCCCGACCGGGGTGCCCTGGCCGATGTTCAGGCTGTTCTGCAAAAGGGAGATCACCCGGACCTCGTCCGCCTCGAAGACCGGCGAGACCCGGAATCCGGCTGTGGCCGCGACGCCGCCGGCGGTGGCGCTCAGAAGGGGCCGGGTCGGGTCGTAGGAGGTGAGCTCGACGGACGGCAGGGGCACAAACTGGCCCCGGCGGACCACGTACCTTACGGCGGCTGCATCGAGAAGGGGTCCGTCGACCCAGCCGGCAGCAGCAATAAAGCCGAGATGCCTGGTGTAAACCAGGGACGTGTAGCCGTTCAGGTCGCTCACACCGAGGGGCAAAAGGCTATTCGGTTCGGCGGCCGCCCCGGGAAGGGTGAACACCCGGACGCCCGGACCGACCGTCTTTTTAAGCTCGGTGGCCAGGGGCGAAGGCGTCGCCAGCTCCGCCAGCGGCATGGTTGGGTGAAAGGTCCGGCCGGCCAGGAGCAGTTCGGCGACAATAACCGCCGGCACAGCGGCCAGGACGACGGCCCGACCCCGCCGCAGGGCCAGGGCCAGGGCGGCGATGAGCAGGGTGAGGCCCAGCCAGACCATTGCCGCCTGGAACCAGAAGTTATCCGGCGAAAGGCTCGCCCGCAGGCCTTCGAGAACCCGCTCCTCCGTGAGCGCCCGCGCCGGCATCCGAGCCATTCTTGGCAGCGAAAGGTAGGCAGCCACCCATTCGGTAACCCGGTCGGAGCTCCGGGCCACCTCTGCAGCGGCCTGAACCAGGAGTTCGCGGCCGGCCCAGAGACCGGCCGTCCAGGCCCCGACCCAGACCAGGAGGAGCCGGCGGCGCCACCCATTCGCCCCGAGCAGTGCCTGCACCCCGAGGCCGGCAAGGGCCGCCGCGCCCAGGGCAAACAGCAGGCTGAACCGGCCGGGGGCGCGGACCAGGTTATACGGATAGATGTGCCAGAGCCAGAAATGGAGGTTAACCGGGGCGTAGTAGGCCATTGCCACCAGCAAGCCGGCCGCGGCTACCGCCGCCAGCGGTAGGCTTAGCCGCCAGCGGCCGAAAAGCAGCCCGGTGGCGGCCAGGAAGAGGGTGGCAACCCCGACGTAAATGGCGGTCTCCCAGGGCGACCACAGCGACCAGTCAAAACCGCCAGCCGTTCGGAAGAAATACGGGTTGACCAGGGTGACCAGGTGGGGCGGGGCAACCACGTGGCGGGTGGCCAGGTCGTAGCTTAACCCGGCGCCCCGGGCCGAAAAAGTCCCCAGCTCCTGAAGGGGCAGAAGTTGGGCCGCCCCGATCCCCCCGCCCACCAGGGGAACGGCCAGGAGAATGGCAAGCCCCGACCCGACCCGGCGGCCGGCGCTCACCAGCCTTCCGGGGAAGCCCGCCGTCGCCGGAGACGCCCGGACCTCCACGGTCAGGACCCGGCCCGCCACGTAGACGGCCAGGCCGAAGCCCGTCATCATCGGAACCTGGACGTGGACGGTCAGGCACTGGAGCCCGAAAGCCACCCCGGCCAGCAGGGCCGCCAGCAGCCGCCGGCGGCCGGTCCCGGTCAGCGCCCGCTCGGCGAAGGCGAAAACGAATGGTGCCCAGGCCAGGCCGGAGCTGATGTTCAGGTGGTGGACCTGGGCGACCGTAAAACCGGAAAGCATGTAGGCCCCGGCCGACGCCGTGGCGGCAACCCGGGCCAGGCCCAGGGTCCGGCCGAAAACGTACATCCCCAGCCCGGCCAGGACCAGGTGTCCGACGACCAGACCGACAAACAGGTCGGCCGGCTCCAGGAGGAGGGACCCGAAAAAGACCGGGGGGTAGAGGGCCCCGACCTCGCCGTCCGCAAAGAGCGGGTACCCGGCGAGAATGTGGGGCGTCCAGAGGGGGAGCTGGAGCTGGCGGAGCCGGTCGTGGACGGCGGCAAGGACCGGATAGTAAAAGACGACCGTATCCCGCTCGTAGTAAATCCGGCCGGCCTGAACCGTTGGACCGAAGAAGCCGACGCCGGCCGCCGCAACCGCCAGCACGGCCAGAAGCTCGGCCGCCAGGTCGCTGAGCTGCCGGGTCAGACTGACCGGGTAAACGGCCAGATTTCGCAGGTTCAGTGCTATGGCCCTGGCTGCTGCCATCGCTGCCCCGGAACGTCTCGTTTGTCCGCTCAGGCTCCGCTATTTCGAGGCGATGCGGCCGACGACGAAGAACCGGCTCAGATGGCGCCGGTAGCGGAAGTAAAGGTCCAGCAGGGCCTGGGCCAGCCGGTCCGGGTCGTGGTAGTGGGGGTTTCGCTCGTTTATCACGGGCGCCCAGACTACCCGGACCCCGGGCGGCAGCGGACCCCCCGGCTCCGGCCTGATTACGTCCCAGTCCGGGTGGGTGCTCTTCGCCGGCAGGCTGTTCGCCAGCACGTAATCGACGATGTCGCCCCCGGCCTGGTCGACCAGGGTCCGCACGTGGTCGGCGACGGTGAAGTTATCGGTTTCCCCCTTCTGGGTGGCCACGTTGCAGACGTAAACCCGCAGGGCGCGGGTCGCCCGCAGGGCCTCCCGGATGCCCGAGACCATCAGGTTCGGTAGGACGCTGGTATACAGGCTGCCGGGCCCCAGGACAACCAGGTCGGCGTCCAGGATCGCCTCGACGGCTGCCGCATAGGCCGGCGGGTCGGGCGGGACCAGAAAAACCCGGCGGATCCGGCCCTGGTGTTTCGGGATTTTCGATTCGCCCCGGATCACCTCCCCGGTCTCCAGCTCGGCACAGAGCTGGATATCTTCCAGGGTTGCCGGCAGCACGCGGCCCTGGACGGCCAGGACCCGGCCCGACTCCAGAACGGCCTTCTCGAAGCTACCGGTAACCTCGGTGAGGGCGGCAATAAACAGGTTCCCGAAGCTGTGGCCCTCGAGGCCGCCCCCGTTCTTGAACCGGTATTCGAAAAGACGCGTCATCAGCGGCTCGGCGGTTGCCAGGGCGGTGATGCAGTTGCGAATGTCGCCCGGCGGCAGAATCCCCAGCTCCTCCCGCAGCCGCCCGGAGCTTCCGCCGTCGTCGGCCACCGTCACAACGGCCGTAATCTGGCCGGTGTAGTTTTTCAGCCCCCGCAGCAGGGTTGAAAGGCCGGTGCCGCCCCCGATGGCGACGACCCGGGGTCCCCGCTTCAGGTAGCGGCGCCGCTGAAGGTTGTCCAGGAGCTGGGCTCCCGAGTAGTCAACCTGCAGGGCGGAAAGCAAGGACCGGTTCAGCTTGTAAAGGCCGAGGCCGATGAGGCCCACGCCGCCGGCCAGGAAGAGGAGGGCCCTGACCCAGCGGGGCAGGAACTGGAGGGTGGCGTAGTAAACCCACTCCGGGAACGTGTAGTAGTCGTAGATGTCCCGGAGAACGTAGCCAATGCCCAGGCCGATAACGGCGATCCCTAGGCCGAGGACAATGAGCCAGCGCTTGACCTCAAGCCCGGGTGAAAGCCAGCGCAGGAAGCTCATTCCGGCCGATCCTCCAGCCGCTCCTTAAGCAACCGGTTGGTGAGGGCAGGGTCCGCCTTTCCACGGGTGGCCTTCATTACCTGGCCGACCAGGAACGTCAGGGCCTGGGCCTTGCCCCGCCGGTAGTCGGCAACGGCGGCCGGGTTCTCGCCGATGACCCGGTCGATTACGCCCAGGAGCTGGTCGGCATCGGTTATCCGAACCAGCCCCTGCTCGGCCACTACCTGCCGGGGGAGCTTGCCGGTCCGGAACGCCTCTTCGAAAACCTGCTTGGCAAGCCGGCTGCTCAGGGTTCCGTCTTCGATGAGCTCGATAAGCTCGACGTAATGTTCGGGCTGAAGGCCGGTCTCGGCCAGGCTGCGGCCGGTGGCCTCCAGCAGGCCCCGGGTCTCGTTCAGCAGCCAGTTCGCCAGCGCCTTGGCCCGCTGGGCCAGGGGCACTCCGGCCAGGGCGGGCCGGCGTTCGGTCAGGCGGACGGCCGCCTCGAAGAAGTCGGCCAGGGCCTTCTCCTCGGTCAGCAGGTTGGCGTCGTAGCGGCCCAGGCCGTACTCGGCCATGAACCGGTCGCGGCGGGCATCCGGAAGTTCGGGAAGTTGCCGGCGAATCGCCTCGACCCAGGCCGGGTCGGGCGTAAGCGGGGGCAGGTCGGGCTCCGGGAAATACCGGTAGTCGTGGGCGTATTCTTTGGTGCGCTGGGGTACCGTTATGCCCTTATCCTCCAGCCAGCCCCGGGTTTCCTGGACCACCTGCTGACCGGCCTTGAGGAGGTTGACCTGCCGCTCGATCTCATAGGCAAGCGCCCGGTAGACCGAGCGAAAGCTGTTCATATTTTTGATTTCGACCTTGGTTCCGAATCTGGTTTCCCCGACCGGCCGGACGCTCACGTTGGCATCGCAGCGGAGGCTACCTTCTTCCATGCTCCCGGACGAAACGCCCAGGTACTGGAGAATCGTCCGGAGCCTGACCAGGAATGCCCGGGCCTCCTCGGGGGACCGCAGGTCGGGGGCGGTGACAATCTCGAGCAGGGGCACCCCGCTCCGGTTGACGTCGACCAGGGAGTAGGTTTCGCCCGACGGGTCGGTCCGGTGGAGCAGCCGGGCGGTGTCCTCCTCGAGGTGGACCCGGATGATACCCACCCGCCTGGTCTGGCCGTTTACTTCGATATCCAGCCAGCCGTTGCGACAAAGGGGCAGGTCGTACTGGGAGATCTGGTAGTTTTTCATCAGGTCGGGGTACATGTAGTTCTTGCGGTCGAACTTGGAGAACCGGGCGACCTCACAGTTGAGGGCGAGGCCGGTCATGATCGTATATTCGACCGCCCGCCGGTTAATAACCGGCAGGACGCCCGGCATCCCCAGGCAGACCGGGCAGACGCGGGTGTTGGGCTCGGCCCGGGCGTAGTCGAGGGCCGCGCACCGGCAGAACATTTTGCTTCGGGTTAAAAGCTGGGAGTGGACTTCCAGCCCGATAACCGCTTCGTACTCCACGCCGCCTTATAATAGCACAGCCGCGGGCCGGACCGGGTAATCGGCGAGGAGGCCGGGCATTCGGGTCGGGTTTCGGGGCCTGGCGAATCGCAGGCCGAAGGGTGCTATAATTAGCTAGAGCACGTGACGAGGGGGAACCCTGTGGGAGAATCGGCCGGCAACGGTGCTGCAACCCGGAGCGAGCGCCACTCCTACACGCCGCTGGAGCTCTTCTTCCTCGGCCGACTGGAGCGGTTTCTGCGCCTGCGCCGACAGCACCGGGTGGATGAGCTGCCGCCGGAGCTGGTGAAGCTCCTGGACAAGGCGATTCTTTCCACGTACCGAGACTGCCTCCAGCTCGGAATCGGCGACGAGGCCCGTCGCATCCTCCGCCGCGAGCTTGGCCAGAGTTCGACCTCGTCCGGTTATTCCCAGTCCTGACCCTGTAAGGTCGGCAACCCAGATTTTTGCAGCCTTGAGGCTTTCGGGTCCCAATGGAATCTGAATCCAGCGAACTTAAAGGGAACCTGTGGCTTGCCCGGGCGCTGTTCGACCTGGGTGGAGTCCAGTTTGGCAGCTTCACCCTGGGCCGGTCGACCGTCAACTCGCCGGTTTACATTAACCCGCGGGTCCTTGTCAGCCAGCCCCGCTATTTAAAGGCCGTCGCCGAACTTATCCGCCAGGAGACGAGCTTCGGCCAGGCCCGGCGTCGGCCCCGCATCGCCCCGTTCGACCTGGTGGCCGGCGTCCCGTTCGGCGGCCTGCACCTGGCCACGGCCTTCTCCCTGCTGACGGAGACGCCGATGATCTACGTCCGGCCGGGGGGCGAAAAGGACCACCGGATCGAAGGCCGCTACGAGGAGGGCCAGACCGTTCTGGTAATTGACGACCTGATCACCACGGGCGGCAGCATCCTCGAAACGGCCGGGGTGCTGGAGGGTCACGGCCTTAAGGTCCGGGACGTCATCGTCCTCGTCGACCGGGAACAGGGGGCCACCGAGCGGCTCCGGCGCCGGGGCTATAACCTGGTGCCGATCCTGCGGCTCACGGTGATGCTCAACTATTACTACAATACGGGCCTTATCGACGAGTTCTGGTACCGCCGCAGCGTCGAATACCTCCGGGCAAACCAGGCAAGCCCCGAGGAATAATCCCGCCAGTTAAAAATCCCCCGGGCACTTTCACCGCCGAAGTCCGCGTATATTTAATAGGTGCGGCTTTCCGGCCGCCGGCGGATTGACGCGGAGTGAAAGCTAAAATTATAATCGGCGACAGTGGGCTGACGGCTTCCAGGGAGGTTTGCGGTGGCCCGCGTTGTTTGGGACCAGGTCACGAAAAAGTTCGGGCAGGTCGTTGCCATTGATAATTTGACCCTCACGGCCGAGGACGGCGAGTTTCTGGTCCTGGTCGGGCCGTCCGGGTGCGGCAAGACCACCGCCTTAAGGCTGGTGGCCGGCCTCGAAGAGCCCACCGACGGCCTCATCTGGATCGGCGACCGGGTCGTAAACGATGTTCCGCCCCGGGACCGGGACGTGGCCATGGTCTTTCAAAGCTACGCCCTTTACCCCCACATGAGCGTCTACGACAACATGGCCTTCGGCCTTAAGCTCAGGGGCTTTCCCAGGGCCGAAATCGACCGGCGGGTCCGGCAGGCGGCCGAAATCTTAGGGATTGCCGACCTTTTGAACCGCAAGCCCCGCCAGCTTTCGGGCGGCCAGCGCCAGCGGGTTGCCCTGGGCCGGGCGATTGTGCGGGAGCCGAAGGTTTTCTTGATGGACGAGCCCCTTTCCAACCTGGATGCCAAGCTCCGGGTCCAGACCCGGGCCGAGCTTAAGAAGCTTCACCAGGCGCTCAAGACCACGACGATTTACGTGACCCACGACCAGGTTGAGGCGATGACGATGGGGACCCGGATTGCGGTGATGAACAGGGGGGTGCTCCAGCAGGTGGACACGCCCCAGAACGTTTACGAGCATCCGGCCAATATCTTTGTAGCCGGCTTTATCGGGAGCCCTTCAATGAATTTCTTTGCCGGCCGGCTTGTAAGTGAGGATGGGCGGCTTTTTGTGGACGTGGGCGATTTTAGGGTTGAGGTTCCAGGCCGGCTGGGTGAGGCGGTTCGGGCCCGGTCGCCGGCTGGTGAGGTGGTGCTTGGGGTGAGGCCCGAGCACATCCGGCTTTCGGCCGGGGGTGGGATCCGGTGCCGGGTGGAGGTTGTGGAGCCGTTGGGCAACGAGACGCTGGTGCACGTGAGCAGCGGCCGGCACACCTGGACGGTTTGGCTGCCCGGGATGCTGGGTGTTGAGCCCGGCATGAACCTTGAGCTTGAATTTGAGGCCGAAAAGCTGCACCTTTTCGATGCCAGGACCGAGCGGTCCTTAATCGAACCGGAGCTGAGGGCCGCGGCCCGGTCCGTTTAAAACCAACGGAGGAGGGTCAGAAATGGCCAAGCCGTGGCGTAAAGTTATCACCCGGCGGGAATTTCTGGGCGGCGCCCTGGCGGTTGGGACCGGGGCGGTGGCGGCCGCCTGTGCCCCCAGTCAGCCGGCCCAGCAGGCCCCGGCGGTGCAGGGTCGGCCGACCCAGCTTTTGGTGCTGTGGCAGTCGAGCTTCGTTCAGGAGCAGGATAAGCTCCTGGACCAGATGGCCCAGGACTGGGGCAAAAAGAATAATGTCGAGGTCCGGGTTGAGCACATCGCCTACAACGACACGCCGGCCCGGATCGCGGCGGCAATTCAGGCCGGGTCGGGCCCGGACGTGATCCGCTGGACCCAGGGCTGGGCCTGGATTTACGAGAACTCCCTGGTGGACGTCTCAAAAGAGGTCGAAGAGCTGATCAAGCGGCTGGGCGGCATTTACCCCGACGCCGAAGCGTACAACAAAGTTAATGGGGTCTGGCGGGCCGTCCCCTGGAGCGTCAACCCGGGGGCCTTCGTTTACCGGACCGACTACTTCCGGGAGGCCGGGGTTCAGCCTCCGACGACCTGGGACGACTTCATTCAGGTCGGCAAGAAGCTCAAGGCCTACGGCAAGCCCATCGGTCAGGCCCTGGGCCATTCTTACGGTGACCCGCCCGGCTTCTGGTACCCGTGGCTCTGGGCCTGGGGCGGCAAGGAGGTCCTGGAGGACGGCAAGACCGTGGCCCTGGAAAGCGATGCCACCCTCCTCGCCGTCGAAAAAGCTGTCGAGCTTTTTTATGGTGCGCTCGACGAGAGCGGCCTCTCGTGGGACGATACGTCGAACAACCGGGCCTACCTGGCCGAGCAGCTCTCCTGCACCCTGAATGGGGCCAGCATCTACTTCGTGGCGAAACGGGACTTCCCGAAGGTCGCCGAAGTTTCCGACCACTTCGTCCACCCGCGGGGCCCGGCCGGCCAGTTGTCCCTCCACGCCCTCTTCAGCCTGGGCATCATGTCCTACTCGAAGAACGTCCAGGCGGCCAAGGACCTCATTATGTACCTGATGGACCCCCAGCAGTACTCGAAGTGGGTGGACGTCGGCCTGGCCTACGAGTTTGCGCCCTTTAAGTATTCGGAGAACGACCCGGTCTGGAACAAGGACCCGAAAATCAAGGCGTTCCGGGACGTGGTGGTGAACGGCTCGGGTAGGTGGCCGGGCTGGCCCGGGCCGCCGACGGCGAAGGCCGCTCAGGTCCGCGAGGCTTACATCATCGTGGACCTCTTCGCCAAGGCCTGTTCCCGGGAGTTCAAGCCGGCGGATGCTGTCAAATGGGCGGCCGGCCAGCTCCGCCAGATTTACGGCCGGTCTTAATACGGGGCCGGCGGGTCAGCGTTTGGCGCTGACCCGCCGGCCGATTTGCCGTGAGGGAGGCCGCTAGTGGCCGAAAAGGGCGCCATTGTTGAAACCCCGGCCGTCCCCGTAGCCAAGCGACCGGTCCGGCTCTGGGACCCGCGGATCCTCCTCGAACGGGAGGAAATCCTCGGCTACCTGCTGATGCTGCCGGCGCTGGCCCTGCTTACTATTTTCGTCCTTTACCCGTTCGTCTACGGCATCTGGCTTTCGCTTACGGACAGTCGGATCGGGGTCCTGGGCGGATTCGTGGGGCTCAGAAACTTTCTCGAGCTTACCCAGGACTCGATTTTCCAGCAGACCTTCCGCAACACGTTTCTTTACACGGGCGTAACGACCGTTTTTAAGCTCATCTTCGGCCTGGCGGTGGCCGTCCTGCTCAACCAGGCGTTTCCCCTGAAGCGGTTCGTCCGGGCGGCAGTGCTCTTGCCCTGGATCGTGCCGACGGTCTTAAGCGCCCTGGCCTGGCTCTGGATGTTTGATTCGACCTTCAGCGTGCTTAACTGGGTGCTCGCCCGGTTCGGCATCAAGGGGCCGGTCTGGCTGGGGACAAACCCGTGGCCGATGATATCCCTCATGGCCGTGAACATCTGGCGGGGCACCCCGTTCTACGCCATAAGCTTCCTGGCCGGGATGCAGACCATAAACCAGGAGCTTTACGAGGCGGCCGCCATTGACGGGGCCAGCCGCTGGCAGATGTTCCGCCACATCACCCTGCCTATGCTCAGGCCCGTGATTATCATCGTCCTGTTGCTCTCGGTAATTCTGACGTTTTCGGACTTTCAGCTGATTTATGTGCTCACCCGGGGCGGTCCGGCGAACAGCACCCACCTGTTTGCCACCCTGGCCTACCAGGTGGGCCTGCCCTCGGGTGAGATCGGCCGGGGGGCGGCGATCTCCCTGTTCATCTTCCCGGCCCTGTGCGTGACGGTCTTTCTGACCCTCTGGTACATGCGCAGGCAGGAGCTGGATTAAATGCCCCGCCCGGCCGCGGTTCTTGACCGGTTTATCAGCATCTATATACCAGTAGTGGTCACCCTGGTGCTGTTGCTCTTCCCCTTCTACTGGATGGGGATAACATCGGTAAAGCCCAACGCCGAGCTTTTTGACGTTAAAGCCAACCCGTTCATCGTACTCAAGCCAACCCTGGACCATTACCGTTACCTGTTTGAGCGGACCCTCTTTGCGAACTGGCTGCTCAACACCACCCTGGTTGCAGCCCTTTCGACGGCGATCTCCCTGGTCCTTTCGGTTCCGGCCGGGTACGCCCTCGCCCGGTTCCGGTTCCCGGGGGGCACCTTCCTGGGCTGGGCCATCTTCGTAACTTACCTGGTTCCGCAGACGCTCCTCTTTCTGCCCCTTACCCAGGTGATTAACTGGCTCGGGCTGGCCAATACCATCTGGTCGCTGGTGCTCACCTACCCGACGTTCCTGGTGCCGTTCGGGTCGTGGCTCCTTATCGGCTATTTCCGCTCGATTCCGAAGGACTTAGAAGAGTCGGCCCTGGTGGACGGGGCAACCCGGCTCCAGGCCCTGATAAGGATCGCCCTGCCCCTGGCCCTGCCCGGGATCCTGTCGGTGGGCATCTTTTCGTTCACCCTTTCCTGGAACGAATTTATCTACGCCCTGGTGTTCATTTCGGACCCGGCGAACAAGACGGTGCCGGTCGGGGTCACCTCGGAGCTGATTCGGGGCGACGTCTTCTTCTGGGGCAGCCTGATGGCCGGGGCCCTGCTGGGCTCGGTTCCGGTCGCCCTGATTTACTCATTCTTTGTCGAGTACTTCGTTGCCGGCCTCACCGCCGGCGCCGTCAAGGGCTGACCACAGTAGCCATTGGCAGCTAAAGACCCCGGCCCTTGGCCCACGGGTGGAAGAAATAACGGCGGACGCTTGAGGGTGATACGATGGGTGGTGGGTTCTGGCGAAAGCTCAGCTGGCTGGTGGTAGTGGCGGCCCTGCCGGCCCCGGCCGCCGCCCACGTCCGCTGGTTCGTCCCCGAATGGATGAGACTTCTGCCCCCGGACTTCGGCCTGATTTTCGGCTGGCCGACCCTGGCGGTGGTCGTTGCCAGCCTGGCACTGTTCGCGATCCTCCGGCTCGTGGAGCGGGTGGTTGGCAGTCCCCACTGGCCGAACCCGCCTTTGCTGGCGTACATGGAGCCGTGCGCCACCGCCCTCCTCGCCGTCCACACGGGCATCAGCCTGGTCTGGTTCGCCTACCAGCGGAGCCTGTTTGTTCCCCAGCTTGTCCTGCCGCCGAACCTGGTTGGCTGGCTCCTGGTCGGCCTCCAGATTTTTGTGGCCTTCACGTTCATAACGGGCTTTTTCGACCGGGCCGGGGCAGTGCTGCTCATTTTGACATTCCTGCTCGGCTTTCTGGTTTTCCCGCCGGTGGCGATGCTGGACCAGCTCCACTACGTTGGAATTGCGGTGGCCCTCTTCGTGCTGGGCCGGACCGTGCCCCCGGAGTGGGTGGCCCGTAAGCTCGCCTGGCTTCCTCAGTACGAAACCCAGGCGGTGGTGGCCCTGCGAATTCTTACCGGGCTTTCGCTGGTGATGGCTGCCTTCAACGAGAAGCTGCTGGCCCCGGAACTCGGCCGGGCGTTTCTGGCCGACTATCCCCACTTTAACTTGATGCGGTCGGTCTTCGGCCTGGAGTGGTTTACGGACGACCTCTTTATCGCCGCGGCCGGCATAACCGAGGCGACCATCGGGGTCCTGCTAACCATGGGCGTGCTGACGCGGGTGGTCATCCTGGGGATGTGGGTGCCGTTTAATTTGACGGTGCCCCTGCTGCCGCCGGTTGAGCTTTTAGGCCACCTGCCCATCTTCGGCATCATGTACGTCCTGCTCCTTTACGGTTCGGGGATTCCGCCCCGGGCCGCCGTCCGGCTGCTTGAACCGGCGGTGAAGGGCGAAGTCGATGAGGCGCGCCGGCGCCTGGCCGGCTGAACCAAAATTCGGGGCCAGCTTTCTTGACAACTACCTCCTGGCAGGGTAAAAAATCGTGGGCCCGTTGGGGGGCGGAGCATAATTGCGGTCGAAAACCGCCTGGAGAAAGGAGGAACTAACGGTGACGGAGTGGTCCCCGTCTTCTGCCCGCTATTCCCGCCGTGAATTTCTTGCCCTTGGCGGGGCAGTTCTGGGTGGCGCAGCTATTGCCGCCTGCGCCCCGGCCGGCGCGCCGGCTCCCGCCGGGCCGGCGCCGGCCCCAACCCCGGCCTACCCCACGAAACCCGTCCTGATTGTCGTGCCGTTTTCGGCGGGCGGCGGCACCGACGTGATGACCCGGAACATTGTGCGGGTTATCGAGCAGGAAAAGCTGGTTCCCGTCCAGGTCACGGTTGAGAACCGGACCGGGGGCGACGGCGCGGTCGGCCATACCTATGGCCTGAGCCGGCCGGCGGACGGCTACACCCTGATCGCGTCGGGCAATTCGGTGGTATATCTGCCGTTGACCGGGGATGTCCCCTGGACCTGGGAAAACTTCACGTACATAGCCCGGATGGTCAGCGACTACAACATGCTCATCGTCCGGGCCGACTCCCCGTTTAAAACCCTGGCCGATCTCGTCGAGCACGCAAAGCGGAATCCGAAGACCCTCAAAATCGGCGGGACGGGGTCCGGGCCGCTGGTGACGGATGTCATGGCCCAGCGGGACTTTTCAAAGGCAACCGGGACCGAAACCGTGTACGTGCCGTTCAGCGGCGGGGGCGAGGTAATCACGAACCTCCTCGGCGGCCACATCGACGCCGCCTGGGCGAATCCGAACGAATGTATCGCCCAGCTTGAGGCCAAACAGGTCAGGTCCCTCGGGGTTACCAGCAACCAGCGTCTGAAGTTGCTCCCGGACATACCGACCATGAAGGAGCAGGGCTGGGACGTTTACAACGACCAGTATCGGTCGGTCATCGCCCCGAAGGGCATTCCTGACTACGTCGTAAAGTACTGGGAGGACGTTCTCAACAAGGTCCGGCAGAGCCGGCTCTGGCGGGAAGATTACCTGCAAAAGAGCGTCCTTGAAGACGGCTGGATGGGTCCCAGGGAGTTTACGGAGTTTATGCGCCAGGAGCACGAGCGCTACCTGAAGCTGGCTCAGGAGCTGGGACTCAAGCGGTGAGGGTCCTTGAAATCTGCCTGAGCCTCCTGCTGGTCGGGTTCGGTCTCTTCGCCGCCTTCGAGGCAAGTAAACTCCGGACCCCGGCAGGCAGCCTTACCCAGGACATCCTGGGGCCCGGGTTTTTCCCGTTCTGGCTGGGCGTCGGGGTTGGCGGCCTGGCTGCGGTCGGGCTGGTGGACCTTCTGCTGCGCCACCGGGACGACGCCCCGTTCCTTGAGCCCGGTAGCCGGACGGCGGTCGCGGTGGTCGGGGTCGCGACGGTGGCCTACGTGCTGGCTGTCGGCGTGTTCGGCTTCATCGTGGCCACTTTTGTCTTCGTGGCCGGGACGCTGGTTGCCCTCAGGCAGTCGCTTGCGGTGAGCACCCTGGCGGCAGTGGTTGTCACCGGCGGCCTCTATTTGCTTTTCGCCCGCTGGCTCCAGGTGCCCCTGCCGGCCGGACTGTTCGGCTTTTGAGATGGACCCGTTAAGCGGCCTTTTACTCGGGTTTCAGGTTGCCCTCACCCCCCAGAGACTTATGTTCGCCCTGACCGGGGCGTTTATCGGCACCCTGATCGGGGCGCTGCCCGGGATCGGGCCGGTAACGGCGATTGCAATCCTGGTGCCGGTGGCGTTCAACCTGGACCCGACCGACGCCATGATCATGATGGCCGGGATCTACTACGGCTCGATGTACGGCGGCTCGATAACCTCCATCCTGCTTAATGTCCCCGGCGAGTCCGCCAGCGTGATGACGTGTCTGGACGGCCACCAGCTCGCCCGGCAGGGACGGGCCGGAGCCGCCCTCGGGATCGCCGCGGTTGGCTCGTTCATCGCCGGCACCCTGAGCGTCGTGGGCCTGATGCTTCTTGCGCCCCTCATGGTCAAGGTGGCCCTCGGCTTCGGTCCGCCCGAATACTTTGCCGTGATGCTCTTCGGCCTGGTGACCCTGGCCGGCCTTGGTAGCTCCTCGATACGTAAGGCCCTGATTATGGCCGGCATCGGCCTGCTGCTCGGGACCGTGGGCATTGACCCGATTGTGGGGATGACCCGGTTCACGTTCGGTCAGCCGTTCCTGTGGGACGGGGTTGGGTTCCTGCCGGTTACCATGGGCCTTTTTGCGGTGGCTGAAGTGCTGCTCTCCGCCGAAGAGCTGCACAGGTATCGGCCGGTCGGCGTCCGGTTCCGGCTTAGGGAGCTGCTCCCGACCTGGGCCGATTTTGTGGCGTCCAAGGGGGCGATCCTGCGGGGGACCTTGATTGGCTTCCTGGTTGGGGTCTTGCCGGGGGCCGGGGCCACCATCGCGTCGTTCCTGGCTTATGCGGTCGAGAAAAGGCTGTCGAAGACTCCGGAGCGGTTCGGCCGGGGGGCGATCGAGGGGGTGGCCGCCCCGGAATCGGCTAACAACGCCGCCGTGGCCGGGGCTTTCGTTCCCCTCCTTACCCTGGGGGTTCCGGGGTCCGGCGCAACCGCCGTTATGCTCGGCGTCATCTTAATGTTCGGCCTCCGCCCAGGTCCCCTGCTCTTCGAAACAAAACCCGACTTCGTCTGGGGCCTCATCGCCAGCATGTACATCGGCAACGTCATGCTCCTCATCATGAACCTGCCGGGCGTGCCCGTATTTGCGAGCCTGACGCGGGTCCCGTACCAGATCCTGATGCCGGCGATCGTTGCCTTCTCCCTCGTCGGCACCTTTGCCCTGAACAACAATATGGCCGATGTTTTCATCATGCTCCTTTTCGGGGTTATTGGCTACCTGCTGCGCAAGGCCGACTACCCGCCGGCGGCGCTGGTGCTGGCGCTGGTCCTCGGGCCGATGGTGGAGAAGGCCCTGCGTCAATCGCTGGTGATGTCCCAGGGCGACTTTAGTATATTCTTTACGAGGCCGATTGCAGCCGGCTTCATCGGCCTCATGCTGCTGAGCTTGGCAGCGCCGGTTGCGGCCAGGGCGCTGAGCCAGTGGCTGCAGACCCCACCCCGGCCGGCGCTGACGGCCGAAGAGACTCGCAACTGAACCCGGGAGGATACTGTGGCCCTGACGGATAACCTTCCGCCTCTCACCGGCGTGCGCGTCCTTGAGCTGGCGAACTTTATGGCCGGGCCGTACTGCGCAATGCTGCTGGCCGACCTCGGGGCCGACGTCATTAAAATCGAAAACCCCGACGGCGGCGACCACAGCCGGGCAACCCCCCCGTTCCTGGACGGCCAGAGCGCCGGCTTCCTCGCCCTCAATCGCAACAAGCGCAGCCTGGCCCTGAATCTGAAGCACCCGGAGGGCCGGGGGATTTTTCTTAAGCTGGCCGACCGGGCCGACGTGGTCATCGAAAACTTCCGGCCGGGAACCACCCGGGACCTGGGCATCGACTATGAGACCCTGAGCGCCCGCAACCCCCGGCTGGTTTACTGCGCCGTCTCCGGCTTCGGCCAGACCGGCCCCTACAGCCACCGGCCCGGCCTCGACCTTATCATTCAGGGGATGTCGGGCCTGATGAGCATCACCGGCGAGCCGGGCCGGCCGCCGGTGAAGGTCGGCGTGCCGGTGGCGGACCTTACGGCCGCCCTCTTTGCGGCGAACGCCATCCAGGCGGCGCTTCTGGCCCGGGAACGGACCGGCCTCGGCCAGTATATTGATATAAGCCTGCTGGAGGCGGCCGTTGCCCTGGAGGTGTGGGAGACGGCCAGCTTTTTCGCCACCGGCGAGGTGCCAGGCCCGCTCGGTTCGGCCCACCGGGTGAGCGCCCCCTACCAGGCTTTCAAGACGGCCGACGGCTATATCACGATTGGAGCCACCACCGTCCGCCACTGGACGATTTTCTGCCAGGTCCTGGGCCTGGAGCACCTGGAAAAGGACCCCAGGTTTGCAACCCTGGCCGCCCGCAAGGCCAACGAGAAGGTCTTAGCCGAACTTATCGAAGCGGTCACCCAAACCCAGACCAGCGAGTACTGGTACCGCCGCTTCGAAGAAGCCGGCATCCCCTGCGGGATAATCAACACCATCGACCGGGTGGCGGCCGATGAGCACCTGCAGGCCCGGGGCTTCATTGTCGACCTGCCCCACCCGACCCTCGGCCGGGTCCGGGCGACCGGCTCGCCGATTCACTTTTCCCGGACGCCGGTGCGGCTCGGGCGGGCCGGCCCGCTGCTGGGCGAGCACAACGCCGAGGTTTTAGGCGAGCTGGGATTCGGCCCCGACGAGATTGCCCGGCTCGAGGCCGAGGGGGTCATCGGCTCAACCCCGGTCCGGTCGGGGGCGGAGTAAGCGGCCATGGCGGCTAAGCAGCGGGGCCAGCTCATTGACCTGGGCACCGAAGAGCTCATCTTCGAGGCCGACCCGCCCCTGGCCTGGCTTACGTTTAACCGGCCCGAAGCCCGCAACGCGATGACCTGGGCGATGTACGACGGGCTGGTCCGGGCCTGCGAGTGGGTGGACAAAAACGACGACATCAAGGTGCTCTTGCTTAAGGGGGCCGGGGACAAGGCGTTCATTGCCGGCACCGACATCAGCCAGTTCCAGGCCTTCCAGAGCCCGCAGGATGCCATCGATTACGAGGTCCGGATGAACGGGATCATCGGCCGGCTCGAGGCTGTCACCAAGCCGACCATCGCCCTCATCCGGGGGTATGCGGTGGGGGGCGGGGCGGCCATCGCCATGGCCTGCGACCTGCGCCTGTGCGCCCCCGACGCCCGCTTCGGCATCCCTATCGCCCGGACCCTGGGTAACTGCCTGAGCATGGCCAACTACGCCCGGCTGGTCGACCTGGTCGGACCGTCCCGGGCCAAGTACATTATCTTCACCGCCGAGATGGTGGACGCCGAGGAGGCCCTCCGGATCGGCCTGGCCAACGAGGTTGTCCCGGCCGATGAGCTGGAGTACCGGGGCGAGCGGCTCGCCCTGACGCTGGCCGAGCATGCGCCCCTGACCCTCAAGGTGACCAAGGAGGCCATCCGGCGGATCCTCGAGCACCGGCGGCCCCCGGAAAGTGAAGACCTCATCCTGGCCTGCTACATGAGCGAGGACTTCCGGGAAGGGGTCCGGGCGTTCCTTGAAAAGCGGCGGCCCCGCTGGAAAGGCCGCTGAGGGGGCGGGTACTCGGCCTCAACTTCCAGCTCGTTGTCGGTCACCGGGGCCGGTATCTCCGCCGTCACCAGGACCGTACCCTGCCGGAGCTCGGACCCTCGTATTATAATCACCGGGACGCAGCACCGGTGACCGCTTACCTGATCGGACGAGTCGGCCAGGGGCTCCTCGTGCTCCTGGTCGTCAGCATGCTGGCGTTCGGGCTCCTGCACCTGGCCCCGGGGGACCCCGCCACCCTCCTCTACGGGCCGGACCTGTCGGCCGAGGAGCTGCGGGCGGTCCGGAGGGCCTGGGGCCTGGAGGACCCGCTGCCCGTGCAGTACGTGCGCTGGCTCGGCCGGTTCATTCAGTTAGACTTCGGCCGGTCGTTCTCGGACGGCCGGCCGGCCCGGGAAGTTATCTTTGAGCGGCTGCCGGCAACCCTGTACCTGACCGTCTCCGCCCTGGCCATTGCCCTGGTCCTCGGCGTCAGCATCGGAATCGTTTCGGCCCTGCGGCCCCTCTCCTGGCTCGATTACCTGGTGACAACCGTCTCGACGGTCCTCTATTCGGCCCCAAACTTCTGGCTCGGCCTCCTGCTGGTCCTGGTCTTCTCGGTCTGGCTGGGCTGGCTTCCGTCGGCCGGGATGCAGTCGGTTCGGGGGCCGACGTCGGTGGGTGACCTGCTTGCTCACCTGGTTTTGCCGGCGTTTGTGCTTTCGCTCCGGGAGATGGCCAGCCTGATCCGTTACACCCGGGCCGGGATGCTCGAGGTGCTCGGCCAGGACTACATCCGGCTCGCCCGGGCCAAGGGCCTGCCCGAGTACCGGGTGGTCCTTGACCACGCCTTCCGGAATGCCGCCCTGCCGGTTATTACCCTGGTCGGCCTGTTTATTCCCAGGCTGGTCGGGGGTTCGGTCGTGGTCGAGACCCTGTTTAGCTGGCCCGGCATGGGCCGGCTGGTGGTGGAGGCCGCGTTTGCCCGGAACTACCCGGTCCTCATGGGTGAGATTGTGCTGGTCGGGGCCGTTGTCATCCTGGGAAGCCTGCTGGCGGACCTGGCGTACGGGGTGGCCGACCCCCGAATCCGGTACGGCGGGAGGGAGCGGTGAAGGCCCCGGCCGTTGCGCCCCGGCCCGAGGCCGTCATTAGGGCCGAAGGCTTCTGGATTCGAACCGGCCGGGCGTTCGTCCGGCACCGGACCGCGGCCCTGGCCGGGGTCGTGCTCGCCGTTGTCGTTCTGCTGGCCCTGGCCGCGCCGCTGGTTGCCCCGTACCCGCCGGATTATATTGACCTGGCGGCCCGGGCCCGCCCACCCGGCCCCGAACATCCCCTCGGAACCGACCGGCTGGGCCGGGATATTGCCAGCCGCCTGCTTTTCGGGGCCAGGGTTTCGCTCTTCGTGGCGGCGACGTCCATCCTGCTGGCCACGGCGCTGGGGACCCTGGTCGGCCTGGTCGCCGGCTACTTCGGGGGCTGGGTCGACGCCGTCCTTTCCCGGACGGTGGATGCACTCCTCTCGATGCCGACGTTCTTTATCCTGGTGGCGGTCCAGTCGCTGCTGCCCCCGTCGGTCTGGAACGTGGTCGGCATAATCGGCCTGACGGTGTGGCTTGGGCTTGCCCGGGTCGTGCGGGGCCAGGTGCTCTCCCTGCGGGAGCGGGAGTTTATTTTGGCCGCCCGGGCCCTGGGGGTGCCGACCGGACGGGTCATCACCCGCCACTTGCTGCCGAACGTCGTCGGCCCGGTCATCGTGTTCGCAACCCTGGGGGTGGCCGACGCGATTTTAATCGAGGCGGCCCTGAGCTTTCTGGGTCTGGGGATACCGCCGTTTGAGGCATCCTGGGGGAACATGCTCACCGACGGGCAGGTCGCGGCCCTCTCCGGGGCCTGGTGGATCCCCCTCTTCCCGGGCCTGGTCATCCTGATCACGGCCCTGGCGGTCAACCTGGTTGGGGATGGCCTTCAGCAGGCAGTCCTGCGCTGAGGAGGGCCTCCACCGGCCCGGCGGCCACGACCCGGCCGTCGGCAAGCAGGACCGCCCGGTCCGCCACGGCGGCCGCAAATTCCGGGTCCTGGGAGACCACCAGGAGCGTCCTTCCGTCGGCCTTGAGCCGGTTTAAAAGGCGGACCAGGCGTTCATACAGCCGGTCATCAAGGCCCACGGTGGGTTCATCGAGGGCCAAGACCGGCGTCTCCAGGGCCAGGGTTGAGGCCAGGGCGGCCAGCCGGCGCCAGCCCGGACTCAGGTCAAGGGGATGGCGTCCGGCCCGGTTGCCCAGACCGGCGGCGTCCAGCCAGGTTTCGACCCGCCGCCCGACCTCGCCGGGGGGAAGGCCCAGGTTGCGGGGACCGAAGGCCACGTCATCCCGGACCGCCGGCCCGAAGAGGGCCTCGGCCGGATTCTGGGGCAGGTAGCCGACAACCCGGGCAAGCCGCCAGGGAGGCTCCCGGCCGGCATCCAGCCCGCCCACGGCCACCCGGCCCGACCAGGGGCGCAGGAGGCCGAGGAGGACCATCAGCAGGGTCGATTTGCCGGCCCCGTTCGGGCCGAGGATCGCCACCGCCTCCCCCGCCCGGACCCGAAGGCTCACGCCCTTAAGCACTGCCTCGCCCCGGCGGTAGCCGGCGTAGAGGTCTTCGACGTCCACCACGACCGGCCCGGGACTGCCGGACGGCGCCCGGGCCGGTGGCTCCGAGGGCACCGCCGGCAGGGGCCGAAGCCGGCCGCCCTCAAGCTCCAGGAGCCGGTCCGCCAGGCCATTAAGCCGGCGCCGACGGCCGCTCAGCAGCACGGCCGCCCCGCCCCGGGCTTTCAGCCCGGCCAGCACCCGCCCAAGGGCGGTCCGACCGGCCCCGTCCAGGTGCTCGAAAGCGTCGTCCAGGACCAGGACCCGGGGCTCCGGCGCAACGGTGGCCGCCAGCACGACCCGCTGCTGCTGGCCCACCGAGAGCTCAAAGGGCGACCGGTCGGCCAGCGGCCCCAGGCCGAATTGGTCCAGGCTCGCCTTTACCCGGGCCTGAACGGCTAGCAGGTCGAGGCCCAGATTTTCCAGCGGAAATCCAACCTCGTCGGCCACGGTGTCGGCGGCCCCGCTAAGCTGATAGTACGGTTCGGCGAACGCCAGGCCGACCCGCCGAAGCCACTCCCACCGGTCCGGCGGCTCGGCCAGGTCATAGGCCCGACCGGCGAAGATGAGCCGTCCGGACGCCGTCGCCCGGACCTGGCCGGGGATGAGGCGGGCCAGGACGTACCCCAGGGTGGTCTTGCCGGCCTCGGTGGGTCCGGCGATGCCGAGGACCTCGCCGGACCCCAGGGCCAGGTTGACGTCGGCAAGGGCGGGGGTTTGGGTCCCGGGATAGCGAACCCGGTCGAGCCGGAGCTCGACAAGGGGCTCCATCGGGCCTAACGGGCGAGGAGCCGGCCGAAAACCAGGACGAGGGTCCCGGCCAGCACCGCCCCCCACCGGATGAAGCGTTCGGCCGGCGGTTCGGCCGGAGGCCGCCGGGGCCGGACCCAGAAGCCCCGCAGCTCGAGGGTTACGGCCCGGGCTTCGGCTTCGGTGAGCACCGCCAGGAGCAGGGGCCGGACCAGGGCGCCGAGGGCCCGGAGCCGGCGGACCGGGTTGCCGTCAAGGGGGAGGCCCCGAGTCTGCTGGGCGGCGATAATCCGGCCGGCCCGGGCCCGGGTCTCAGGCACGAAACGGACGGCCGCAACCAGCCCGTAGGCCAGGGCCGGCGGTACCCCCCGGCCGGTAAGGTCCCGCAGGAGCCGGCCCGGCGGCAACCCGAGGGTGGCCAGCAGGATTGCCCCGGTGATGGCCGCCAGCCGGCCGAGGGTTCTGAAGGCGAACGCCAGGCCCTCCGGGCGGAGGCCAAAGGGGCCGGCGGCCGCCGCACCCGGGTGAAGAAAGCCGTGAATCAAGAAGAGCGAGGCCGCGACCGGACCCAGCACCGTTATGAGGACGGCGGCAAAGGCGCGGAGCCGGCCTGACCCGGCCGCCAGGGCGAGTTCAACCAGCACCAGCCACCCGGATAGGGCCGGGGCATCCGAGCCAAAGGCCGCCAGGGTCAGGCCGGCGGCAACCCCGGCCCAGGTGGCGGGGGCCCAGCGGGCCGGACTCAGTTCAGCGAAACCGCTCAAAATACCTGGCAGGCAGGTTCTGAAGGGCCGCCCAGACGAGCAGGAACGTTATCGCCTTGTCGGCCAGGTCGGTGATGATCGACTGGGTGAGGACCGCCTCCAGCAGGCTCTGGCCCCCGGCCAGGAGCAGGGCGACGATCAGGTCGTAACCGCCGCCGGTCACCCCGCCGAAGACGTAGGCGGCAATGGGGGCCGAGACCGTCGCCGCCACAAGCCCGGTGACCAGGCCGCCCAGCAGGGCCTTCCACCAGGCCGAAAAGACGCCACGGGCGGCCAGAAGGCCGCTCAGAAGGCCGATGACGGCGGCGGTGATGGCGAACGGGGCGGCCGTGGGCCGGAGGAGCAGGCCCCAGACCAGGTTGGAGAGGGCCCCGGTTATGAGGCCGGCCCAGGGACCGGCCAGGGCCGCGACCAGGACCGTCCCGACCGAGTCGAGGTAAAGGGGAACCTGGAGCCGGGCGACAACTTCGCCCGCCCCGATGTTAACCGCGACCGCCACCGGGATGAGGGCGGACGCGGCCATCAGGCGGCGTTCGAGCGTTCGGAAAAGGGTCACGGTTCCGGCCTCCGCAACTATTATAGGCGGCAACGGCGGGAGGCGGGCGGTTCTGGTATAATGGCCTTGGGTGTGAGACCGGTGTCCTGTGATTGAGCAGTTGATTAGATGATTTTTCAGTTTCTGGGCCTCTTTTTCCGTGACCCGGTTGCGTTTGCCGTTATCTTTCCGATTCTCGGCCTGAGCCTGGTCACCGCCCTGGTCGTCGGAATTACCATCCACGAGTTCAGTCACGCCTTTGTTGCCGACAAGCTGGGGGACCCCACCCCCAGGTTCTTAAAGCGACTTTCGCTTAATCCCCTGGCCCACCTGGACCCGCTCGGAACCCTGATGCTGCTGTTTGTCGGATTCGGCTGGGGCAAACCGGTCCCGGTTAATCCCCTGAACTTTCGGGGCATATCGCCCCGGGCCGGGATGGCCGTCGTGGCCCTGGCCGGCCCGGTGAGCAATGTCGTGCTGGCCAGCCTGCTGGGCCTTGTGATTCGGGAGCGGTTGCTGGCCTGGCACCCGCCCGGCTATGTTCTTACCTTCTGGCGGCTGTGGGACCTCTTCGACGTCTGGAGCCCCGGGTTTGTTCTGGCCGAGGTTGTCGGGTATGTGATCGTCATCAACCTGGCGCTGGCGGTTTTCAACCTCCTGCCCCTGCCGCCCCTGGACGGGTACCGGATCCTGGTGGGTATCCTGCCCCGGGAGCTGGCGGCGGCCGTTGCCAAGCTGGAGTTCACCTGGGGCCCGGCCCTGCTGATCACGATTCTGGCACTGGACGTCTTCCTCCACGCCGGAATTATCAGTCGGGTGGTCGGCCCGGCCCTGCAGGTGGCCACGGAGGTTGTGGTGGGACGGAGATTAACCTGACCGGAGGGTGGCGCAGATGAACAGGGTTGCAATCATCGGCACGGGCCTCATTGGCACGTCCATCGGCCTGGCGTTAAAGCGGGCCAAACTTCAGGATGTTGAAATCGTCGGCCACGACCGCGAACCCGAGCATGCGGCCAAGGCCAAGAAACTCGGGGCGGTCGACCGGACCGAGTGGAATCTAATCCGGACGGTGGAGCGGGCCGGCCTTATCATCCTGGCCGTTCCGGTCGGCGCAATTAAGGAGATTTTCGAGGTGGTAGCCCCCCACCTGCCCGAAGGGGCCATCATCACCGACACCGCCTCGACGAAGGCCCAGGTTCTCCGCTGGGCCGAGGAGCTTTTGCCCGAAACCGTTCACTTCATCGGGGGCCACCCGATGGCCGGAAAGGAGACTTCCGGGCCGGATGCCGCCGATGCCGACCTGTTTAAGGATGCGGTTTACTGCCTGGTGCCGTCGGTCAGGGCTTCGGAGCGGGCTGTCGATACGGTCGTCAACCTGGTGAGCCTGCTGGGGGCCGAGCCCTACTTTGTGGACGCCACCGAGCACGACAGCTTCGTGGCCGCCGTAAGCCACCTGCCCATCGTGGTCTCGTCGGCCCTGGTCGCCTGCACGACCGGCAGCCCGGCTTGGCGGGAGATGGCAAAGCTGGCGGCGACAGGCTACCGGGACCTGACCCGGCTGGCGTCGGGCGACCCGGTTATGAACCGGGACATCATGCTCACGAACCGCGAGAGTATCATCCGCTGGATCGACCTCTTTATCGAGGAGCTCAAGCGCTACCGGGCGCTGGTTGCCGAGGGCGGCCCGGCCCTGGGTGAGGAATTCAAGCGGACTCACGACGCCCGGGAACGGTGGCTGCGCTCGCCCCGGACGGTCGGGGTTGAGCCCGGACCCCGGGTGCCCGGCATGGGCGAAAGCATGATGTCGTTCCTCTTCGGGGAGCGCCTCGCCCGGGCCTCCCAGGAAGCCCTCCGGCCGCCGAAACCGGACAAGAACGGTAATAAGCCGAAACCGAAGTAGGCCCGATGCTCCGGCGGCAGGTTGCCGTTATCGACGGGCCGGCCCGAAGGCTTTTCGGTCGGGTCCGGGTGCCGGGCGACAAGTCGATTTCCCACCGGCTGGCGATGCTGGCAGCCCTGGCCGACGGCGAGTCCGAAATTGAAGGCTTTCTCGAAGCGGCCGACTGCCTTTCGACCCTGGCCTGCCTGAACCGGCTGGGAGTTTGGACCGAGCTGGCGGGCGGGCGCCTGCGGGTCCGGGGCCGGGGCCTGCGGGGCCTTGAAGAGCCGGCGGATGTGCTCGACGCCGGCAACAGCGGCACCACCATGCGGCTCCTGGCCGGCATACTGGCGGGCCAGCCGTTTTTCAGCGTCCTGACCGGGGACGAGTCCCTCCGGCGGCGGCCGATGGACCGGATCGTTCGACCCCTCACCGCGATGGGGGCGCAGATTATGGGCCGGGTTGGGGACCGGTTCGCCCCCCTGGCGGTCCGGGGCGGGAGCCTGCGGGCCATCAGTTACCGGTCGCCGGTGGCAAGCGCCCAGGTTAAATCCGCCGTTCTCCTCGCCGGCCTCTACGCCGACGGGCCGACCACCGTGGTGGAGCCGGCACCGTCCCGGGACCACACCGAGCGGCTGCTGCGGGGGCTCGGGGTGGCCGTTGAAAGCCGGGTCGAAGCCGAGGGCGGATTTGGGGTCCGGGTGACGCCGCCCACGAGGCTTCCGGCCATCCGGGCGACGGTTCCCGGCGACTTCAGCTCGGCCGCATTCTGGCTGGCGGCCGCGGTCATCCATCCGGACGCCGAGGTTATAGTCGACGGGGTCGGCCTGAACCCGACCCGGACCGGTTTTCTCGACGTCCTGCGTTTAATGGGGGCCGACGTTCAGGCCGAGGTCACCGGGGAAGCGGCCGGCGAGCCCGTCGGCACGGTTACGGCGAGGTCGTCGAAGCTCAGGGCGGTTCAGGTTGGGGGCGACCTTATCCCCCGGCTCATTGACGAACTGCCTCTGGTGGCGCTGGTCGCCTGCTTTGCCGAGGGCACGACGGTCATCCGGGACGCGGCCGAGCTCCGGGTGAAGGAGAGCGACCGGCTGGCCGGGGTGGCCCAGGGGCTCACCTGCCTCGGGGCCCCCGTTCGGGAGGAGCCGGATGGCCTCATAATAACCGGGCCGGTCCGGCTGACCGGGGCCGAGCTCGACGCCCGGGGCGACCACCGGCTGGCGATGACCTGGGCGGTGGCGGGCCTAGCCGCGGCCGGTCAGACCCGGGTCGTGGGGGCGGAGGCGGTGGCGGTGTCCTACCCGACGTTCTGGGAGACCCTGGCCCAGCTGGCCGGGCCGGTCGCCCGGCTCGGCCCGGCGTGATGGCAGACCGGCTTTGGGGTTTCGTGATTCCGGTTGAACGGCCGCCCCTGCTCCTGGTTCTTTCCGGCCCGTCGGGGTCGGGCAAGGACAGCCTGATTGAATGCCTGGAGCGGCGGGGGCTCGACCTGGTCCGGGTGGTCACCCTGACCACCCGCCCGCCCCGCCCCGGCGAGGTTCCCGGCCGCGATTACCTGTTCGTCTCGCCGGCTGAATTTGAGCGGCTCCGGGCGGCCGGAGAGCTTCTGGAATACGCCGAGGTTTACGGCCACTGGTACGGCACGCCGAAAGGACCGGTTCGCCAGGCCCTGGCCCGGGGCAAGGACGTTCTGCTGCGGGTGGATGTTCAGGGCGCCCGAACCATCCGAAAGCTCTGCCCGGAGGCCGTCCTTATTTTCTTAACCCCGCCGTCCGAAGAGGAACTTGTCCGGCGGCTGAAGGCCCGCCGGACCGAATCCCCGGAGGAGCTGGAGCGGCGGCTGGCGAAAGTCCGGGACGAGCTGGCGTCGCTGCCCCTGTTTGACTACGTGATAATTAACTACCCTGATCGGCTTGAAGAGGCCGCCGCCCAGTTTGAAGCGATTGTTACGGCCGAGCACCTGCGGGTCCACCCCCGCCGGGTTTGTCCGGGCTAGCCGTTCAGGGGCCGGTCACCAGAGCAGGTAGACCACGGCAAGGATGAGGCCGTAGACCAGGTGGGAAAGAAGGCTTGAAATGCGGGCCGTTCGGCTGAGCTTGACCCCGAAGTAGCCCTCCCCAACCGCCGGTAAGACGACGACCATCAGCATGAGCCAGAGGATAAGGCCGTAGACGAGGCCGTTAAGGACCTCGAGGGATTTTGGGAACGGGTGGAAGATGCCGCCGTAGACTACCCCGAGGATAAAACCGACCAGGAGGTGGGCGGCCAGGCCGAGCTGGGAGTAGGAGTTGGCGTGGAAGCCGAGAAATTTCGTCACAATTACCCGGCTCAGGTCGAGGCTTTCCTCATCCCAGAGCCGGGCCACGTGCCAGAGGCCAACCATCACCACGGCCCCGATCAGGCCCGATAGGCCGTCCCGGATAAAGGCTACCCCCATGTTCCGCCCTCCACCAAAGCACTTCGGCCGATTTTAACCCGGATGGACAGCCGGCCGCAAAAACTGCCCCTTATTTTCCGATGCCGGCCGCCTCGGCCATGGCGTCCCAGAACATCAGCTCGTAGGCCTGGAGCAGGCGGGCGGCCCGACTTATCCGGGCCGGGCTGACGCCCCGGTCAAGGCCGGCCTGAATCACGTCAAGGGCCGCCTGCTCGAAGGCCGGGTCAGGCCGGGCGAAGAGGTCGAAAAAGGCGACCTGTTCCGGGCCGAGGCCGTACCGCTCCCGGAGGGCCCGGCTCATCCGGCCGCAATTGGCACCCCAGGCCGGCAGGTTCACCAGGAATGCGGCCGCAACCTCGGCGTCGCTGGCATGGAACGATAGCCAGGCGACAAAGGCGGTGTAGGCGTGGCCGCCGGGAAGCGGGTCGAATGCTTCCAGGTCGGCCTGGCCAAGGCCGAGGGCGCCGGCAAATTTAAAGAGGGCGTTGAGGGCGGCGGCCTCGCCCTGAATCAGGCCGACCAGAAAACTGCGGCTGGGGAGGGCGGCGTGGCGGGCCAGCAGACGTCCGAAGCTGGCCAGGTCGCTCGTAATGATGTAATACTGCTGGCCGGCGAAGGTTTTTAAACTGTCACGGGGCACCCGGCCAGCCTCCAGGTGGGCCAGGTACGGGTGGTTGAGAATCCGTTCGTCAACGGGCCGCACCTGCGCCCGAATCTCGGCTACAAGGCGGGTTGCATCGGCAGTCATCCGCACACCTCCGGTTGGGGAATCAGCCGACCGGCCAGCTTTCGAGCCGATAGGCGGCGTCCCAGAACATCCACTCGTAGCGGCTGGTGGTAACGAAGTGGCGCCGGACCGGGGCCCGCCGGCTTTCAGGCAGGTCGGCCACGGCCTGCTCGGTGACATCCAGAACCTGCCGGACGACGGTGGCGTACTCTTCCGAGGCGTAGGTGTTAATCCACCGCTGGTAGAGGGGGTTGGGTGAGCCCCTGGCTTCCAGGGCTTTACCGACCTCCCAGTAGATCCAGTAGCAGGGGAGAAGCGCCCCGAGCAGCTCTTCAAAGGGCGCGGTGTAGGCCACCCGGAGCAGGTACGAGGTGTAGGCGAGGTTCGTCGGGGCCAGCGGGGTCTGCTCGACCTGCTCGGGCGAGAGGCCCCAATCCTTAAAGAAGCTCTCGTGCAGCGCCCGCTCGACCACTAGGGCGGTTTTGGCGTGTTCGGCGAACATTTCGCACCAGGGGTCCCGGGGGGATTTCGCCGAGGCCACCGCCAGCGACCGGGCAAAATCCTTAAGATAGAGGGCGTCCTGAATCACGTAGAACTTAAACGCCTCTTCGGCGAGCGACCCATCCGTAAGTCCCCGGATGAACGGGTGGTCCAGGATTGCCCGGAAGATGGGGGTGATGCTTTCCCAGAGTTCGGCGGTAAACTTGCCAGCCACCGGTTACCTCCTCTTTGAAGCATTAAAGCCACAGGCCTTCGGGCGCTGTGGCGCATCGCCGTTACCGAGGCCTCCCTACGCCGGCATTACCCGGGTCAGGTTCTGGCGGTCGGTGACGTGTGCGGTCACCCTCTCAGCCTGGCTAACCCAAGCTCCCGCGCCGCTATTCGGTTGTCGCCCGATAATACCACGCCGCCCGGCCGGTGTCAATGCGGGCGGCCGTGCTAGCTGGCAAGCCAGACGTCGACCAGGTCCTGATTGACGAAGTAGGTTGGGGTGATTTTCCAGCCTTTGAGCCGGGCCGAATGGACGACGATCCGGTGCCGCCAGAGGGTTGAGAGCTGGTGGGCCATCTCGCCCAGGACCCGCCGGTCGAATTCCCGGACGAGTTGTTTGCGCTTTTCGGGGTCGAGTTCCCGACTCCGACGCTGATACAGGTCGTCGAGGACCGGGTCCTTCTAGCGGGCGTAATTTGACGGGCTCTTAGTAAATCCGGTTTCCAGGGCGAGGCAAACCCCGAAGTGAGCACCGAGGCCGGAGTTTAAATTCATATCCGGCAGGGATGGCGCCGTAGTCTGCTAAAATTGGCCGGTGAGTTACGAAGCGCGCCGGTTCGTTCTCGACCTGCTACGGGCCTATCGGTCGGCCCGGGTGGTTGCTGCCTGCGCCCAACTGGGCGTTTTCGAGGCCCTCGGAACCGAGACCCTGACCCCGGACGAGCTGGCCCGCCGGACCGGGGCCGACCCGGCCGGCCTGGCCAGGCTCCTCAATGCCGCCGTCGCCCTCGGCCTCCTGGAAAAACGGCCCGAAGGCTACGCCAACACTCCGGCGGCCCTGGCCTGTCTGTCGCAGGAAACGGATTTCTACGTGGGAAACCTGGTCCGGCGGGAAGGGACCTTTTACCGGCGCTGGGTTTGGCTGGACGAGGCCGTCCGGCGGGGCACCCGGCCCCCGGAGGTGACCCAGGATGAACCGGACCCCGACTGGGTCCGGGGCTTCGAGCTGGCCCTGTACGATGTGGCCCGGACGGCGGCGCCGCTGGTCGCCGGCCTGCTGGGGCCCTTCATCCCGGCGGACCGGCCGGTCCGGGTCATCGACGTGGGTGGGGGCCACGGGGCCTACAGCGTCGCCCTGGCCCGCCGCTACCCCAACGTTGAGGCCGTGGTTTTTGACCTGCCGCCGGTGGTCGAGGTCGCCAACGAACTGATCGGCCGGGCCGGAATTTCAGGCCGGGTCAGGACCCGGGCCGGCGACTTTAAGACCGATTCCCTGGGGGACTCCGAGTTCGACCTGGCCCTGCTGTTCGGGATCCTGGTTGCCGAGGATGAACCCGAGGTCGACCGGCTCCTGCGCAAGACGTTCGCCGCCCTAAGGCCGGGCGGGGTGGTGGTCGTCCGGGAGTTTTTCCTGAACGAGGACCGGACCGGGCCCGTTGACGCCGTCCTCTTCGACCTGCACATGCTGGTTTCGACTGACCGGGGCCGGGCCCATACCGTCCGGGAAGTTTCCGGCTGGCTCGAGGCCGCCGGGTTCGAAGAGCCGGCTGTTATCGAGGCGACCGACCCCGAGCCGGTCCGGCTGCTGCTGGCCCGCCGGCCGGCCTAAAGGCTGTGTTATAATTTCCACCGGTGGTTTAAATGGCAAAGTGTGACTTCTGCGGCAAACACCGGTCGTTCGGTCGAAACGTCAGCCACTCGAAGCACCGGACGCCCCGGGACTGGGAGCCCAACGTCCAGTACCGCCGGCTCGTCATTGGGGGCGTGCGGCGCCGGGTCCACATCTGCACCCGGTGCCTGCGGGCGATGTCCCGCGCCGGCCAGGTCTAGGCCCCAAGCCGTAAGGCCGCCTTTAACTGTTGGGCGGCGGCTTTTGGTGAAAGCCTTGGGTTAAAGACCGCTGAGGCGGCCACCAGGATATCGGCCCCGGCCTCGTAGACCAGCCGGGCATTGGCCGGGTTTATCCCGCCG
>FWWL01001356.1_pt1 | contig 58898 bp, 60 predicted proteins | sample 2228331 | NCBI WGS metagenome assembly FWWL01 (sample SAMEA103939775, study PRJEB20133) | metagenome
CGATGCCACCGATGGCGTGCGGGTGAACACTGCCGACGGCTGGTGGCTGCTGCGCGCCTCGAACACACAGGACGTGCTGGTGGCCCGCGCGGAAAGCGACACGCCCGAGGGGCTGGAACGGCTGCTGGCGCAGATCGATGCGCAGCTCGCCGCCTCGGGGCTGGAGCGCGGGGAATCCGTCGGGCATTAATGCGTTTTCCGAAGCCGCTGACGCGGCCGGAAAAGCCACGCTCACGCGCCGCGCGGGCTTGGTGCCGTTCCGGCACTGATCCCGCAAGTCTCCGCCACCGATGCATCAATACGACCCGTGCCTATTGAGCGACGGGAATGAAGTGACCGAATGAGGCAATCCCGCTGGCCGGCAGAGGTTGGTGTCTCATTTCGGGAAGCTCTTTCTCATTACGAAAATGAGCGATGCGTGCCATCTGCAAGCCGAAGAATCTTGTCCCTTCGCAAGAATATGACTTTCCATCCGCACCTTGCCGTATGCATCCGGTGAAGGCCGCGGTGTGATGCTGGCCTGCGCGTAGCCCAGTTTAGGCTGCGATTGCTTCGGAGCGCGGCGCCCAGTTCCAAGGCAGCAGTTCGTCGAGCCGGGTTGCTGGGTGATGAGCGATGCGGGCGAGGACATCGGCGAGCCATGCCTGCGGATCGACGTCGTTGAGCTTGGCGGTCTGGATCAGCGCATAGATGATGGCAGCGCGCTGGCCGCCGCGATCCGAGCCGCAGAACAGCCAGGCTTTGCGGCCGAGCGGGATGCAGCGAAGGGCGCGCTCAGCGGCGTTGTTGGTCAAGCAGATACGGCCATCGTCGAGGAAACGGGTGAACGCGTCCCAGCGCTTGAGCATGTAGAGGCAGGCCTTTGTAAGGTCATGGCCGCGCGATAGCTTGGCAACTTGGGCTGTGAGCCAGGTGTGGAGCCCCGCCATCAGCGGTGCGTTGAGTTCCTCACGGATCGCGAGCCGCTCGGCGGGACTCTTGCCGTTGATGCCGCGCTCGATATCGAACAAGGCGTCGAGACGCTGCACGGCTTCCAGCGCGATCGGGTAGATCATGTTGCTATGCTGGCCACGGCTCTTCTTGCGGGCCGAGCTTACGACATCGGCCAGCTCGAAGAACTTGCGCCGGGCATGGGCAAAGCAGTCCGCCTCGAGCACGGGACCGGGGTCGCGTCCTTCGCGATAGAGATCGTTGTAACCGCCATAGGCATCGGCCTGCAGGATGCCGGACCATGCCGCGAGATGAGTCTGAGGATGTTCGCCACGCCGGTCGCGCGAGTAATAGAACAGCGCAGCTGGCGGATCGGCCCCGGCGAAAGGCCGATCGTCGCGGACGTAGACCCATGATCGTGCCTTATCGGTCTTGCCCTTGGCCATGACCGGCACGGTGGTATCGTCGCCGTGGATCCGGGTTGCAGCCAGAATGTGCGCCTCGATCAGCTCGTAGATCGGCATCAGCGCGTGCGCGGCAGCCCCGACCTGATGGCCAGGGTCGAGACGCTGAGCGGCACGCCTTCACGGGCAAAGCGCTCGGCCTGCCGGTTGAGCGGTTGATGCTGCCCATACTTCTCGAACAGGAGCATGGCGAGGAAGCTGGGTCCGGCCCATCCGCGCGGGACCACGTGGAAGGGAGCGGGTGCCTGCGCGATCTTCTCGCAGTCCCGGCACGAGAACTTCTCGCGCACCGTCTGGATCACCTTCCACGAGCGCGGGATCACCTCGAGCGTCTCGGTGACGTCTTCGCCGAGCTTCGACAGGCGATCCCCGCCGCAGGCCGGGCAGGAACAGGGCGCGGGCACGACCATACGCTCGCGCGGCAGGTGATCCGGGAACAGGTTCCTGCCGGGCGCTTGCGTTCGAAGGCGGCAACCGTGGTGGTCTTGGCTGCCGCTTCCTCGGCGATCAGATCGTCCTAGGCGGCGTCAGCCTCGAGCTCTTCGAGCTGCAGCTCCATCTGATCGAGCAGGCGGCGGCTGCGCTCGGCGCTGGGGCCATACTGCTCCCGCTTCAGCTTGGCAATCTGCAGCTTGAGGTGGGCGATCAGCGCCTCGATGGCGCTCTCGCGGGCATGGGCGTTGGCTAGCTTGGCCTCTGCTTCTTCAGCCTTCTGGAGCGCGGAAACCAGCAGTGCCTTGAGCGCTTCAACGTCGTTCGGAAGGGGCGAGATGACGGCTTCCATAGACCGGAGTGAATCATCATCCACCCTGTGCCGCAATGGCAAAATGCCCGCATCTACCGGTTATCCTGCGCTCTGTGGCCGCCACGTATACTGGGGGTTCCTCTAGTCGATCCCCTCGAGCAGGCAGGCCAGCTGCGAGGGGGTCAGCGACACTGTTCCCTCCGCTGCCGATGGCCACACGAACCGGCCCTTCTCGAGCCTCTTGGCGTAGAGCGACATGCCGATCCCGTCGTGCCAGATGATCTTGATCAGCGATCCTGCGCGGCCGCGGAATACGAACAGATCGCCGCCATGCGGATTACGCTTGAGGCCTTGCTACACCAGCAGTGCCAGACCTTGCATCCCCTTCCTCATATCCGTGTGGCCGAGCGCGATCCACACCCGCGCGCCGGAAGGGATCATCGCAGAGCCTTCAAGGCGGCCGCGACCAACCTCGGCGATGCCGCGGCGAAGATGCTCAGCCGCTTGCCGCGCGGCAGCTCGATGATCATCGCCGGGTGCTCGGCAGTGCCGGCAACGACCGCGTCCCCGTCGATCACCGCTTCGGCGAATACCGGCGCTGGCAGCGCCTCCGGCACCTCGGTTTCCTGCGCCGCGCCCGCATCCAGCAGCTTGCGCCGCCACGTATAGATCAACCCGGACGAGACGTCATGCCGGCGGCAGACATCGGCTAACTTGGCACCTGGTGCGAACGCCTCGGCCACGATCTGCAGCCGCTCCTCATCGCTCCACCGCCTGCGCCGCTCCGGCCCCGAAGATACCGTCACCTGACCCACCGACCGCTCCAAAGCACACTCTTAAGAGCACGCTTAAGAGCGCTCGCTACCTACTCGCGCAAGGCGGCCCCCACCGGAGGGATACACCTTGCCGGTGCTTACCATGTAGAAACTATCCCTAGGGCCGGCCATCACCGTTACTGGGAACGCGCGAACCGGATACCGAACGAACTGTCGTCGTAGACTGAGGGTTTTTCTGCGTTGACCCTTCACGCAGCGAGCGCTCCTGCTATGCCGCACCGAACGTCAATTATTGCGATAAGATTGGCACAGGAACGGGTGAACGAGACCACGTTCAATCAGACCAGCAGTTGCCGCAGAGTTGATATTGCGGCACGCGCATTGCCATTCATCGCCACGCGCGCTGCTTCAGGCAAAACCTTCCGTGCCTTGTGTGAAACAGCCAGAAAGACAGCTGGATAAGCAATAGCGCCGATAGCCACCAAAATGACAAGCTGCGTGAACATGCTCCAACTGCTCGGAATGGTTTGCGCTGCAAGGTAAACCAAAACGGCCATCAAAACAGGTGCGATCGCCGCTCTTGCCATGACCTTTTGCTGTTCGAGGGGCGTCATCCCGGTTGTCTTGAACATGGCTCTGGCTATGAATGGCCACGCAAGCCACTGGCGAATGATCAGCGCAACGCCGACGCCGATCAGCCCAAAAGGCGCTCCAATCAGCAACAGGGCGGTAGCGAGTGCAAGAGATAGCCATTGCAGCCGCGTAACGGTACGATGGTCCCCCTTCCCACTGAAGAACGAATTGGCGAACCCGGACAGAAGGGTTCTGAGCGAGCCAATGCACATCAGTTGTAGAAGCGGCACGGCAGCTGTGAGATCCTTGCCAAAAACAACAGGTACAAACAGCGGCGCGACAAAAAAAAGGCCAAGCAACGCAGGGCCAAAAATAAGTGTGGCCGCGGTAATCGCAGCAGTCACGAAAGCTTGCTGACGTCGCTTGTCCTCTCGGCTCTGGGCGGCAAACGGCGCCGAAATCGCGCTGATCGGGCCGGAAAACACACCATTTATCTGTTCAATCGTCCGCCGACAAATCACATAAATTCCCAGGGCTTCGGGCCCGAGAATCGCTCCGATGATGATCCGCGGGGCTGCAATGGTTGCGCCGAACTTGACCGCATGACCGTGGATCCATCCAATTGCCGGAATGAGCATTGCCCGAGTGTCGGCCGATTTGAATGAAGCACCAGGCATCCATCCGGCCGACCGTAGGTGGAGAACAAGCGTCACAATGCGCCTGACATACTCCATAACAATGAGGCTCAATGGCCCCATATCATTGATAGCGGCCGCAATTCCACTCAAGGTAGCTGCTATGCTCGCCAATCCCATATTGAAGGACAGCGCTGACAGGTTTACGTGACGTTCAAGCAATTTGCTTGGAACTGATGTCAGCGCAGTTAGCAGAGGCAACAGCGCGGCCGCCTGCAGAATCTCGGCCGCGCCGGGCAAATTGAAAAGCGCGGCGATTAGCCCCCGAAAGAACCATAATATCAATCCTGCCGCCGTGCCAAGGGCAACGAGAGCCCAGAACAGTGCATTTTTGTGGGACGCCCGCAAATCAGCGGTGCTGACTATTGTATATGCTACGTGCCCGCCGACGAAGATCTCTGCGATCCCGACACAGACAAGCGCGATGGCGTAAATTCCGTACGCCGATGCTCCGAGCAATCGGACAAGTACAAAGAACCCTAAGGTCGTCAGTGCAAGCTGGAAAAGTTGTCCTCCGCCAGCCCAAATGGCCTGAAGGATGAAACGATCAGACGCATTCGTCATGCTAAGCGGAAATAGCCTTCGCAGGTAAGTGCGGCAAAGACCTGTTGGCTCGCTTCGCGATGACTTCGTGGCGCGCAACCAGCCCGTCGCTCCAACGATGCAGCACAAAGGTCAACAAGCGCACGGCTGCAGTTTTGAGACGATAACTGCGAGCGACCAAGGGCAGCTTGTTTATGATTGGCTTGGCGATCGCTTCCGACAGGCGCCATTCCAACATCCCAAAACGTTTTGCGAAATACGGGTCTTCATGGAGCGACCACTTCTTCTGAAAATGCTCTAGGCTAGCCCGCTGCCAAGCCGGCGACCATCGCAGAGCGAAGAAGGCCCAGTCGTCCCTGTTGAGAGGACGGTCGCGGCTTGGAAAGAGGTAGGTAACGATCGCGGCAGGCTCGAACAGAACACGCCCGCCGCTGGACCACACTTTCATGCAAAAATCGATATGCTCCTTCGTGGCGAGCAGGCTCTCGTCAAGTTCACCTAACCGTTCGAACACATCGCGGCGCACGAGAGCGCAATGGAATTCGCAACATTGCGTTTCCTCACGCTCGAGCTGTGCCTCTGCCACCTTCTGCCCCTGTTTGACGTGAATATCGGTGATCCGACGGGCCTCTGGGGCGATCTCAAAAAACGCGCGGTGGTCTGATGCAAATTCACCACCTGCCTGATGGATCTCCGCATGAAGTGGAAGTCGCTGGCACGTTAATGGCGCGACGACATCGGCTCCGGTTTCTTCGGCACAGGCAATAAGAGCATCAAGCCAGCCAGACGAAACGATGACATCGTTATCCAGAAAAACTGTGTAGGGCGTCCCCACCAGGCGCTGTCCCATGTTGCGGGCCGCGTTGGGGCTGAGATAATGATCGAGCCGGATGTATTGGAAGCCATTTGTCTCGCAGATATCCGCTACCTGCGCAGCAATCTTCTTCGGGCTGCCGGCATCGATATAGACAAGGTTGTATGGCCTGCGCGTGTCCTCGATGACACTCAGAAGCGATTCGACTGCGACGCCAAAGCGCTCGCGAGGTGTGACGACGATCGTAGCCAGCGGGGCCGCACGCTCGCTTGGCTCTTGCCTCTTTTCGTTCGTCATTCCTACGCGTCTCCTATCCCATCGCCTCCACAAAGTTTCGGCGACAAAATCAGCCCGTGATTGCATGGCTTCGCCTTATCTGATCATCGCCATGCGATAAACACGTAACAACTGGTCTGTCACATAATGGGTGGAGTAGCGTTCCTCGACACGCGCGCGGGCCGCCGCGGCTATCATCGGCCATTCTGGCGCGAGCGCAATAAGACGCCGTAGCGCTTTTGAAAGATCAAGCGGATTACCCTCCTCTGCAAGGACGCCCGTCGCTGGCTCCTCTACCAGTTCCGGGATACCCCCGTGCCTGGTCGCGCACACCGGAACACCGATAGCCATCGCCTCCTTGATCGTGTTGGTCGGCGCATCGAGTCCCCCTGCAGGACTGGTTTCTGAGGGCGCTGCAAAAATGTGACTTTCGGCCAGTTCGTTTGCCACGCAGGCGTGCGGCATGGCGCCCTTGAAGAATACTCGATTGTCTATCCCACGATTCTGCGCCAGCCTTTGCAAGCTTTCGCGCTCTTCTCCGTCACCGATGAGAGTAAGCTGCGCCTTCGTACCCGTATCGTTGAGGATCGCCAACGCTTCAATAAGCGTGTGAAAACCCTTGCGCGCGGAAAGGCGGCCGACGCCAATGATACGAGTCGGTCCCGGCCCTAAAGGCAAGGGCGGTCTGTATTCGAACGATGCCAGCTCGATCCCCGATCCCACCACATCGATCCGGTCAGCCGGGCACCCGATAGACACCGCGCGGTCGCGAAAATGCTCGCAATTGGCGACAAAGCGATCCGTCTTCTCCCATAGGGGATCGTAGATTTTCGGGCCAAAGGCATGCACGACCTCGGTTATGTCATAGCCGCGAAAATGGACGACCGTACGCCCGCTGAGGAGTCCGGCCGCCTTCAGCTTGAAAACATGCTCCGCTAGCGTCGCGAAATGACAATGGAGGATATCAAACGGCGCTTGCCCGGCGACCAATTCGGCCTGAAACACTGCGGAAAGATCGCGCCATGTCCGCCGGAAAATCAATGGCCTCAATAGCGCAGCCCGGTGGAGCCCGCCTTTACGCGCCGTACGCAGCGACGCGGCGGGTACGGCGGCGAGCCGACCTGCGAAACCTGTAGGCCAGCGCGCATTGGCGTGGCGGCCGTCGATGAGGGCCTTTACCCTTTCAGAGGAGGAACTTTGGGAGGCTTTTACATTGCTCAGGCCAAAGATGCGGACGTCATGCCCCCGTTCGAGCAGCTCGGCTGCCTGAAGCGCGATAAATGGCTCGGACGTAACCGGGAAACCGTCGGTGAAAAACGCGATGCGCAGAGGCCGGCCCTGATGGATCATCAAATGTCCTGTTTTGATTAGCTCTGGCATTCTCTTCTTTCGATATGACAGCCGCTTGCAATATGGAATGCCCATTCGCTGGGAGGGTTTATGCGTTTGGAGGGAACAGACTTGGTGGGTTGGTCGCCGTCGGCTGTAGAACGCACTAGCCCGACAACGATCATAATTCCGACGTTCAATCGCCCTGCAATGCTTCGCGAATGTCTCGATGCCCTTCAGCGACAAACGGTCCGCGCGCACGAAGTCATCATCGTAAATGATGGCGGTGAAGCGAGCCTCTTGAACAGTCTGCCCGATATCGGAGTTCCTGTGCGCGTCCTTCATCAGGAAAACGCGGGAAAGTCCGTTGCGGTCAATGTGGCAGTGAAGCAAGCGCAAGCAGACTTTATTTGGATCGTCGATGATGATGATATTGCTTTGCCAACGGCGCTCGCCACGCTGACCGATCTCCTCTCCGCAGCGCCTGAAGCAGGCTTCGCCTATGGTCGGCACAATCGGTTCATAGTGAAGCCCGATGGGACACGCCATGTGTTCGATACGGGCTATTGGTGCGATACCACACCTGACCATTTTCTTTTGGCAACATTAGAAGATTTCTTCGCGCATCAGACAGGAATGCTCGTTCGCAGAACCGCGTTCGATGCAGTCGGAGCTTTCAACGAGAGCCTGTTCAGGTCGTTAGATTACGAGATGTCCTTGCGACTGGCTCGCTCCTTCCTCCCGGTCGCGACCCAACAAGTTGTTTTTTTGCAGCGCCAGCACTCTGGACAACGTGGGCCGCATGCGGACCCCATCGCTGCCGCCGCTATGGAGGCGAAATGGATTGAGGTTGACCAGGTGATCTTTCAACGCTTGCGAGAGGAATGGCCCCTTGAACTCTTCGTCGCTACACGTTCGTTGAGGACCACGGAGGAGCATCGAAAAGCGCTCATTCAACGGGGGGTGGTTATGGCGCGCAAGAAGCTATGGTGCGAAGCGCTCCAGGATTGGAAGAGCTGTGCTGCCCTTGCCAATGGTGCGATAAGTTCAGATGACGCAAGGCTGCTGCGCCGCGCCTGTCATGGAAAATACGGATGCGATGAGATTTACAGGGATCCGGCTGTACGTAGGAACTTGCAAGAGTTTGGGCGGGAGAAACGGCATTCGTACATAGTCCGTGCATTGGCATCTGGCCTGCTGCGCTCGATCAAGTCCGAGATCAGACAAGGCAACATCAAAAAGGGAGCCCAAGCAGCATCCATGATTGGGACCTTGGTGCTTCAGTCGTTGGTTGCCTCGGGTCCAACTGACACGACTTTCAAATCGGTCGGCTGAATTTAGATAAATTCTCAGGCGGATTCACTCAGTTCCCGTCGGTTCAGACTGCGAGGCGCATTCGATGCTTGTCGATTGCGGCAATGACCTCGCCCGAGAAGGGGAGATGCGTCTTTTCCTGCTCCCAAAGCGTGTCAAATCGCTCGACGGTTTCCTTTGCCGTCGAGATGACAAGATGGGATGGAAGCCGCGCCCTGCCCGCGATCGCCTCGAGTTCGAGGTAGGTGAAAGTCTCCCATGCGCGCGAGCGGTGAAATTTGAGGGCGGAGTCCTCCTCGGGAATATAGGCGATTGTCGAGAGAAGATCGTATGCCGGCGCCAGGATCGGCCGACGCTGATCGGGATAGATCAGTGACCAGTTCTTTAGGTGCATGTCACCATTGCCGATCAGGACCGAGTAGGTCAGGCGGCGGATGAATTCGACAGCGCTTGCCTCATCGGCTTCAATCGCGAGGACCGAGAGAATTTGGCGGTAGCTCGCGTTCTCGTACTTGTCGTCGGCGTAGACCCCAAAGACTTGCGCGAAATCCTCGATGTGGACGGGCCCGGTATCGGTCCGGTCAAAACGGCGTATGGCATAGGCGGATGCGCCGTATCGGGTTATCCCATCGGGTAATCCGTCGATCGCCTCCAGCGGTACAAGATCTATCTCCGGAACTTCGATGCCCAGCTTGGCGGCCAGGCTCATGGCGGCAAATTCATTCTCCGGAACGTCGGGATGTCGGGCTGAGGGCAGCTTGACGATCCAGTCGCCGCCCATTCCGCTCACCGGAATAGTGAGACCGCCATTCTTGCCCCTGTTCTTCAGGGCGGAAAACTTGAGCTGAACGCCTGCAAGCGAGAAGCGCAGCGCGCGCTTGGCTTCTGCGACAACGCCTGCTTCGTCCATCTCTGCAGGGGCAGCGTCACGCGCCTCGACAGGCACGGCTTTGATTGCGCCCGGCAAGTCTCCGCCAAGCTGCGCGAGAAGGAGATATTCACGGACGGACTTGATGCCTGCGCGCCGCGCAAGATAATCGCGCAGCGCCCCTTCGGGCAAAAGGTTCGAGAAGAACGGCTCGATCTGTGTCTGATAGACGCGAGGCGCATTGATGATCGAGCCATACTGGTCCCGGTAGGCCAGCGAGAGCGTCGGGCGCTCCTCGTCGGAAAGGTAGGCCTCATCGAACGTAAAGATGCTGCGATCGCCATCGAGACGCGCAAGTGTTCCGATGCGGCGATCATTGAGGAGTATGTCGAGGGCGGATGCGTCAATCATCCGTCATCCTCCTCGAGCCGGTAAGCGGGACGCGGGCGCGTGTTCTCGATCAATGGCGCGTGATGCACCTGCATCTTGCGGAAATGCCGGAGAGCCGATGTCGCTTCCTCAAGGCGTTTGGCGAGAGCCGCCACCCCGCCCTGCCCCTCAATGATCGTCGTCAGCCGTTTCGCCGGCTGCGATGCCTTATCGAGCGCTTTCAATTGGGCCGCATCGAATTGCAGTCTGGGGATGCTCCGGATCGCGTTCTGAAAGTCTTCGACCTGCGGGAGGTCCGGGAAGTTGGCTTTAATCCGGTCTCCGATTTGCGCCTGCTCGTTGAGCAAGCTCAGCGCGCGGCTTGTCTCGACGGTCGCGCCGTGCGCACGCACCGCGGCTTCGACAGCCGGCAGAGCCTTGCGCGGCACGAGCTTAATCTCAAGCTCGAGCGCGCGCGCAATCTCGACAAGGCTCGAGAGTTTGAGGTCGACCGCGCCTTTTTCGATTTTGGAGATGTGGCTTTGGGGCAGGCCAACGCGCTGCCCGAGCGCCTTTTGGGTCAGCGCCTTGGTAATGCGTGCTTCTCGGACGTTAGCCGCTATTTCGTTGATGCCCGCACTCATTGATCTGCCCTAGCATATGACCCTATAGGTCTATATGCTCGCACATATCATGACGTGTACCATGATATCAATTAGAATATGCCCAAGCATATTTATCGCTCTGAATATATGTTTTCACATATGGCCAATGCCAATCGGTGCGTCTATCCAGACTATCAGCAGCCTAGGCTTTCTTAAGACCCGTTCGCCCGCCCCTCCCCTGCATCTCTAACACGCGCTTGGCTAAGGCGCGAAGCTCACCGTCCGGGCCGACATAGCAATACGCAATCGCTTTCGAGATGCCGAACGCGGCTACGAAATCAACGTCGACTTTCTTGCGCTTTCGCATGGCCCTCTAGGGCAGGCGGATCTTCTTTGGGGTCAGCCCGTGTGGGCGGCCGCAGTGCTTGCCTCTTGCCTGTGCCGCGGCAATGCCAGCCCTCGTACGCTCGACAAACAATTCGCGCTCGAATCCGGCCAGCGCAGCGAATATCCCGGACATGAGACGACCGCTGGCTGTGGTGGTGTCGATCATCTCCACTTCGCCGGTGAGAACTTTGAGACCGATACCCTTGCGATCAGCTCGCCGACGGTGTTGACCAGATGGCGAAGGCGGCGGCCGAGGCTGTCGAGTTTCCAGATCACGAGGGTGGCTACGACTACGAAACCACCAGCGGGATCGTGTTCGGCATCGAAGCGGAATACACGGATTCGAGCGTGGGCGTCTCCGCTACCGACTTTGACGTGCCCGGCGACCGCGTCTCGGTGAACGCCGGCCGCGACCTCTATGTCGGCGGCCGCCTCGGCTTTCGTCCGCGCCGCAACGGCATCCGGTATGTGAAGGCTGGCTACACGGACGCCTCGATCGAAGGCGAATATGACGATGGCACCGGCGAGATCTCCGATGAAGTCTCATTCGGCGGTGTGCGTCTGGGCGCAGGCGGCGAAATCGGCCTTTCGAGCAACTATGCCATCCGTCTCGAATATCGCTATTCGGACTATGGTAATCTCGAGCTGTTCGGCACGGACACCGGCCTAGGCGTGAGCCGCAATCAGGGCATCGTCACACTGCTCGGCAAGTTTTGATGAACCGCGGGGCGGCGCTTGTGCGCCGCCCCGCCACCTGCCTATGGCGATGAAATGAAGGCACTACTTCTCGAGCGTGTTGAGGGTGTGTTGCATCGCGGATCATGCTATTGGTCCGGGACCAAACGATGACACTCGGAGTCCCGCATGGCAGTCGAGGAAACAATGGCTTCCCCTCTGATTATGGCGCCCCAACCAACCGGACGGCGGCTTGTAAGGTTCGAGAAGGATGGCGGGGCAAAGGAAGCCTTCAAGCTGCTGAACAGCATGCTCGACATTCCTCCATTGATCGCACCCGAGTATGGCTCCCTCGTTGATACCATGGCGGCGGCGGCCGAACGCGATGCAACAATTATCCTGCCCAGATTTTCCGTTGCCGCGATAGGTGGCGGGTCTGCGGCATCATTGTGGATTGCCCAGATGCTCCAGGTCGAAGGACTGGTCGTGGACAGTCGGCCGGAGTTCTGGATGTTCGCGTTAGGCGATCCGCCTTGGGTGGACGATACCGAGCGTACGTGGGGGTTGTCGGCAACCGGAGCTGATCTGAGCGCCTTCACCGGCGCAGGCATCAAGCTGGCTGTTCTCGATACGGGCATCGACCTTGCCCACCCCGACTACGTTTCGCGGGCAATCACGCATGCGAGCTTTGTGCCCGGCGAGAGCGTAGACGATGTTCAAGGTCACGGCACGCATTGCGCTGGCACCGCAGCAGCTGGATCTCCGCAGGCTGTCAACGTGCCGCGCTACGGTGTTGCGCCGGGTGCCGAGCTGTTCGTGGCCAAAGTTCTGAACAACCGCGGCGCGGGACGTGAACTCGACATCATCGCAGGAATCGAGTGGGCGCTCGAAAACGGCTGCGACATTATCTCCATGTCGCTCGGCCGCGCGACCGGCCCACAGGAGCCATTCGACCCGCTCTATGAGGACATCGCAGCCGAGGCTCTTGAGGCGGGCTGTCTGGTTGTCGCGGCTTCCGGCAATGACAGCGATCGGCGATACCGCTATGTTGCCCCCGTCAGCTCGCCCGCCAATGCGCCATCGATCATGGCGGTCGCGGCCATCGAGGCGGACGGACGGGTCGCGCCCTATTCAAATAGTGGCGTGGGCACCGGTCGTATTGATGTCGCAGCACCTTGCTCAGGTGTCTTCTCGTAGGTTCCGCGCCCTCAGCTCTACCGCACCCTCAGCGGAACGAGCATGGCCTGTCCGCACGTAGCGGGGCTCGCTGCGCTCTGGGCCGAATCCAACCCGGCGCTCAGGGGACAGCGGCTCTGGGATCAGCTTGTCGCAGCGGCTGAACCGCTCGAAGGGCAAAGCACCATCGACATCGGGAAGGGCTTGGTTAAGGCTCCTTGATGCATTATCTCTCAGGATATGACGAAATCGGCAACACAACGGGCGAACAAGCCTGATGAGCTCACCAGCTTCATCGTGACCGTGAACGACCGCGAAGCGATCGGTAGCGTCGCGCTCAAGCTTGAGGCGCTCGGCATCGATGTCGAGCGGGTGATGAAACGGACCGGCGTTCTTGGTGGACGCGGGCCTACCAGGCTTCTTCCCAAGATCACCGCCCTGCCCGGCGTAAAGCATGCGTGCGAGGAGCAGGGGTTTCAGCTGCCGCCGCTTCATGGTTCCATTCCGCAATGAGACTTGTGCGGAAACGAAACCGGAACATAATTAGAACGCTTGGATGGGCCTCACCGTCGTGATATGATGCCTTCGAAAGGCTCAGAATATGTCAATTCACGATTACTCAACGCCACAAAATCCCCTCGGAGACTCGGGCAGCCCGTACTCGCCGGGAACCCCACTGGGCGATTCACTTAGATGGTATGAAACCCGAACGAGCGAGGCACTCTTCGAACAGACCCACACGTCGTACTCCAGCAAGCTACCAATCGCGCGAATTGTGAGCATGCTAATGCTCGGGTTTTGGGGTGGAATTATACTAAGCATCATGCTTTCGGTGATCTGAACCCCGTTTCCCAATCGAAACCGCAGATCGGCATCACTTCCTGTTAGGGAACGAGAAATGAAGGTGGTTGTCATGCCCCTCGTATTTCTGCGTTAGCCCTTCCTTCACCAGCACCGGATCGTTGAACAACACAGTGGTGCCAGGATTACGCTCCTTCATGAACTCGATGTAGCTGCGGGTTTGCTCTCGATCATAAGCGCGGCTCTGCCAAGTAACGGGAACATTCCCACCATCGCGCCGGAATGGTCGAATATCGACCTGTCTGCCCTGCTCGTGCGTTTCATGGCCAGCGATGTCGCCACCACCGCGCTTGCTGATGTCGCCAATATTGACCGGCGAACCCCCGCGCCTTGCCCATTCGGCTGACGAAGTGCGCAGCTCGTTGGCGACCGACTCGGTCGCATACTGACTGCCCGGTGCGGAATAGGTTCGGAACCCCTCCCCAGAACGAGGCAGCACAGTGTTGACTGGGCCGCCCCAAGCAGCCCCTCCGCCGCCGATGCCGAGTGGGCTGCCCACAACAGGCGCGTGCTTTCCGATGAAATCCTTGGCATCCTCGAGATAACTCTCTGCACCCTTGATGATCGGAGATACCAAAGAGCCGCTAATGGATTCATGATTGCGCTCATCGACCCGTTCTCTGAGCACGCCAGCCACGCTTTCGGCGCCAGCAACCTTGCTGCCCAAGGAAAGGCCCTCTGAGGTAAGACGGAAAGACCCGTCCGCAATCCTCTCAGCAGCTTCCTCTCTTACGGAAGCGTCTCCCGAATTCGCACGGACACTCACACTTGGACCGCGCGCCGGGATCGCAGCGATATTGGCCTCGCCAAACGCTTGCACGCCCTCTGCAGAGGTGATTGACGGCCGTTCGCCGGTAGGAGTTCCCAACTCAGGGAACGACACGCCAAGCTCTTGGCGCACTTGGTCGACCTTGTCGTCCATGAACTGCTTCAGCAAGATCTGCTTCACCTGTTCCTGCTCTGGTGTGGTAGCCACGAGCCGCGGTTGCCACCCTGTCGATGCGAGAAGGCTGTTCTCCGGCTGACGCAAGGCCTGCTGTGCGTAAGTGACGAACTCCTGCGTCTCGTCTTGGCTAAGCGAATAGCCCCGCGATGCAGCTTCGCTGAAGTCCTGACTGTGCCGCTCATAGGCCTCTTGAGTTCGTGAGGCCTCGTTCGAAGAGGTGCGTGTGTCGGCCAAACTGGCCGAATAGCGATCGGAAAGGGATTTCAGCTCACTGTCGGAACTGGAGCTCGTGGCGCGCGTGAAGTCCTCTCGCGCCTGCCTTGCCTGCGTCGAATTCGACTCCTTGTAGGCATAGTCTGCAACCCGAGAGAGCGCCTGATCAGCCGTAATTGTTTCGCCAGTCTCGTGCTTGTGTTGCGCAACGATTCGCGCCGCAAGATTTGCCGAAATATCACCTCCAAGCGATGCTATGACGCCTTCTGAACTTCCAACCCCGAGCTTGCCATTTACACCTCCAGAACTACCCGCTTCCCCAGACAAGAGAAACGACCTCGCGACGGTTTGAGATTCGCTTTCGCTCAATCGGAATTGATTTTGCAGGCCTTGCGAGAGTGAACGAACCTGATCATTAAATTTCGACACGCTCGAGTTGAAAGCCGACCCATTCTCGTTCGACGACGAAGCGCTGCGGCTTGCGCTTTCAAGCAGCTCAGTGCCGGTAGAGACTGTGGCGCTGCGAGACTCAGAGGCAGCCTGCCGAAGACCCTCTGCCCGGTTATACCCTTGCGTAAGCGCCTCTCTGAAGTCTGATGCGAACCCATCAGTGCGCACCGGCTTGTAGGCCAAAGAGGAGATTGCCTGCCGGGTGTCGAAGGCGTTCGCACCATTGGCGAACCCTGCCTCGATCCCGCCGTCGGAATGCGTGAACGACCTCTTCCCGAACCCGGAGCCGTAGCTGAAGGTATCATCGTGCTTGTTGAGATTGCTGTTGTTGCCCGAGAGGTTCTGGAACGAGATGTTGCCAGTGGCATAGTTGCCCAAGGTACGCTCGGCCGCAGCGGCTTGGCCCGCCGCCTGCGCTGGGCCTAGGAGCGATGTCGCTTGCCCAGCGATCGCCATTGCGCCGCGTGCCATGCCGGCCGCGATGAAGGGCACGCTCATCATCATAAACCCGGCGATTGTCGCGATATCGTTGTTCACGTTGGTGATGCCATTGCTGACCAAGAGCGTCGGCCCGTTGGGCGAGACCGCGGCATAGGCACTGGCGGCGCGGTTCATCACGAACATGTGCAGGACCACATAGAGCGGTCCCCAGCTAGCAAGGTAGAAGAACCCCATCCCGTAGCCGCGAAGCGTCGTGATGCCAGTTCGCGGAAAGAGGAAGAGCGGGAAGATCACGGGGAACATAGCATAGAAGACGACGTGAAGGACAATGCTGAGCAGCGGCACCCAGGTCATGGCCTGCTGCGCGATCGACGTGTAGGTGTTGCGCGCCTGAGCGTCAGCGCGCTGTGCCGCATAGGCGTCCCACCCCGCGTCCGAGAAGCTCTCGCGCGCCGCCATGAAGGCATCCATGACCGAGACCTGCTGGAGATAGGCGTAGGGATCGGTGGCCGCTCCGTGCATGTTTCCGGCTATAATGCCGAGGTCGTTCCTCAGGCGCTGCGCGGCGATGGTGTCGAGCAGATCGGGATAAGCGCCCTTTGCGAACAGCGGCAGATCGGCATCGATTTCGGCGGTCCATTGCGCGTCGAGCGCTGTATACGCCGCGTTGCAACGAATGATCGACGAACTCACACCGGTGCCGCTTCGGGTCAGGAATTTCTGGGCACGCGCCGGACTGCCGGGCCCGATATCGCGCCAGAGATTGCTGCTGTTGGTCAGTGTCTCCATCGGGGTGAAACCAAGCAGAACATCGTAGAACACGCATTGCTTGAAATGTTCGTCGAGATTGGCACGGAAGACGGAGTCGGTGATCTGGAATGTCTGCGCCTTCTCCAGCAGGCGCGCGCCATAGATGATGCCATTGTTGGTCATCTTGAGCGCATCGGGCATGGCAAACACGGTCTCAGCCGTGCGGGTCATCCAGTCGCCGAACTGGCTGGTGAACGATGCCATAACCCCTAACCCCAAGGGGACGTTGGCGACAGTGGCAGGCGCAAGACCGGGATCGATCCGATCGGTGACCTTGATCGTCACCGTGGGCACGAGCAGCATCATGTAGATGGCGGTCGCCTGCACAAACCAGTTCATCCAGGCGCGCCAGTCGAAATTGAAGGCGAGCACCAGAAGCGAGTAGATCAGGCCCATCACGAACACGACCTGGAGCATGGAGCGGAAGCCCCCTCCCCCTGACCATGCCGCGACGGCATTGAGGACATTGACGATGTACTCGCCGCCGCCGACCGTGAAGACCTCAAGCATTGCCTACGCCCTTCCCTCAATCCCGCGAGCGCGGGGCCTTACCTGATCCCCTGAGCCGAAAGTCCACGGCCAAACCGGAGCGACGCCGAGATCTGCGGGCTCATGGTGTTCTTGAGCGATGCCTCGAGGAGCTGGGTGCGCTGGATGATCTGGTAGGTATCGCTCAGCTTGCCCGACATCTCGGCGCGCTTGGCATTCAGATTGATACGGACATCTTGGACCTGCCGGCGCCAGTCATCGAAGTTCTTTTGCTCGGGAGCATCGAACCCGATTTGCGAACGCGCGACGTCATCGAGCATGCGGTCGATATTGCCGAGAAGCACTTCGACGGCGACAATCTCGGCAAGGGAGTCAAGTTCGCCCGCACCCAGACCGAACTGTGATGCGGAATTGACCACGAGAATCTTGTAGAGAGGGATCGACGTCATCCCAAGGAGGTTGACCTCGTCGTTCGACAAGCTCGAATTGATGCGGATATCCTGGGCGATGCTTTCCATCATCGCCTTGACCCTCGCCTTGTAGGCAGAGTTCGGGCTGATGCTGAGCGGCCTCGGCTGCGGGTCGAGACATTCATCGGCCCCGCGCGAACCGTTACAGCGGTAGATCTGTGCTGGTGCAACCGAGGTTCCGTCGAGCAGGGCAGTATAGGTGTCCCAGCTCGCCGGAGCGATGAAACGGAACCGCCCGTCGGTGCTGTCAGTCTCGGGCTTGATGTAGATCACCGTCCCAACCATCGTCATCAGCCACTCCGCGTAGTCCTCGTCGGGCCGCTTCGCCGAGTCGCTCATGAGCGCGTTCCAAGTGTAGTTCTTGCTTTTCGCGAGCGCGGCCTGCGGGTCGGTGCTGCCGTTGATGGCCGAATTACGCGCGCCTTGGTTCTGGCATTCGTGTCGCGCCTTCGCCTCATCCGAGAACAAACCCGAGCTGCGCCCAAGATTTTGGCAGATCATCTGGCTTGCGCTGTCCATCTTCGGCCAGATCGCGCCGACTGCCTCTTGCGCAAACTGGCACGAGTTCATGTTAAACTCGTTCATCTGCTGGATCTTGTGGCTCATGTCCTTCATCACACCGCCGATCTGCGCGGAGATGGAATCGATCGCGAGCTGGAAGGCGAAGCCGATCGCATTGTTGGCGGTCGCCTTCAGGGTCGCGACGATCTCATCGGTGTTGATGAAGCTGAATGAGCCCCCGAAAAGATCGATGCCGCCGCAGCCCCCGCTAGCACGCGGCAGCTGCAGGTTGACCGGGTTGATCTGTTTGGTCGGGAACCGCGTCCACAGACTGCCACCGGAATAGTAGCCTGCCGCCTGCCCGTCGAAGGCAGACGGGCCGGTGACATTGGCAGCCGCTCCGGACGAGTTGAAATAGGAGTTCATCTCGCCCTCGACACTGGCCATCGCCGGCACTGCGGCGAGACTGACGGCTGCGAGACACGCGAGGGAGCCACCGGCGAGACGGAAACCACGACGAATGAAGGCTTGCTCGGACTGGCTCATCAGAAGTCACTCCCCGGCTCGGTGTTGGTCAGGGTGAAGATGCGGTCCATGACATCGTCGGCCGCCATAACGCCGTAACCGATCGGCATTGGCTGCTTGGTCACGGTATCGAACAGCATCAGCGCGGGCACCTGCTTGCCGGCCATGCCCATCGCCTGGAACTGGCCCGTATCGATCAGGTAATCGGGAAAGGCGGCGTTGGGGCCGCCATCGATCGATACCGCCATGACGGTCATTCCGAAGCGGTCTGAGACCCCTCTGATAATCGGGGAGAACACCTCGCAAGCCGCGCAGCCCGACGAGTAAAAATAGAAGACCCCGTAGCGCTGGCTGATGGCGGCAAGCGCGGCATCGCGCTGCGCGGTGCGCTGGGTCGTCCACGTCTTCTTGCCAAGCGCATTGATCGGGCGCTGCAGCGTGTAGTCAAGTTCGGGATTCTGCCAGATCGCGCGGCGCCACACGTCGGCAAAATCTGAAGCGCGGTCGAGCTGTTCGCGCTGATAGGCAATATAGGCCTGCACGTTCTGGGTGGTGGGCTCCAGGATGGCCTTCGCCTTCAGCTCCTCGAGTCTCTCGCTTATGGCCTTGAGACGAACCGCGGCCGGAATACTGGCTTGGGCCTGCGCAGCCGTCTCGGGATCGGGTTTGGGCTTTTCACAGTAAAACCACTGCCCAAGATTGCGTTCGCGGCAATAGAAATCATCGCCCCGCTGAAACCGGATCAGGCCGTCATCGCCCTCCTCACCCTGCTGCGCTGCCGCAATGTTCGGCGCGAGCGCCGCACTCACCACCGCTGTGCTCAGCACAGCACGCCATATCCGCGTCATCGCCTCACTCCTTGCTGCTATTGTCCAAGGCCTCGAGCCCCTTCTTTTTTCGCTTTGCCCTTTTGGCCTGCCCGGCCTGGAGTTGCGGCTTGGCGGGCTGGACCTGCGCATCGCGCGCTTCCTTGCGAGCATGCTCGCGAATGTCTCCGCGCTGCGCATCGGTGAGGCCCGGCTTCCCCTGACGCTTGCGCAGCTTTTCCTCTGCAGCCACCGCCTCGTCCCCCGCCGATTTCTTCATGATGTATGCAAGGAGCGGAGGATCGGCCCTCTTCAGCACCCGTCCAAATTCGCTGCCCACGATGCGGATGAGCGCCGTGAGCGACAGGGCCACCGGCTCGGCCGAGGCGCGCCGCATGCTCAGTGATCCGCCCTCGAGCGTCGTCAAATACCCCTGGTGCTCGAGACGTCGGAGTGCAGGGCGAATATGGCCCAGCGAAATGGCGCGGCCGAACCACTCCGACAACGTCGGCAGCAGTGATGGCGGATGCTGTGGGCCGAAGCGCACCAGTGCAATCATGATTGCAAATTCGACCACGCTGAGGTCGGGCAATCCACGTCCGCTGGGCAATGGCGTCAACGGATTCATGAATTCGGCCCATGCTGCTGCAGGTAGCCTTCAATGCGTTGTTGGATTTGCCGCGAAGTCTCCAATTCATCGGGGAGCTTGGCAGCGTCGACAAAGTCGGCGTAGACCTCGGAGAAATCCATCACCGAGAGGTCGAGACGCGAGAACTCGTCGAGCGTGAACCCCTTGCAGGTCTCGCTTTTGGGCGCGCCCCAAGGCTTGTTGATCTGCTGGCGGCCCTGCTGCTGAAGGATGCGGCTGAGCTTGGACTCAAAGCAGCAATAGGCATCCCTGCGCGTCGTACAGACCCCCAGCACACGGCTCGAGCAATAGGAGCCGACCCGGTGGCAGAGCCCCTTGTCGTCCTTCTTATCGAGCTCACGTTCGGCCGCGTTGCACAGGAACGGCGTCAGCAGGGGCACGCCCTTGCCCGAACAGCAGTTCGACAGGCCGAAGACCTTCTTCGAACAGGTCTCGCGCAAACCCGCGAAGAGCGTCAGATCCGCTTCGTTGAACTCAGCGTTGGCCTGCCCGAGGGTGTGAAGGCCGACGAGTGCATCTTTGAACTCTGTCGAGGCCTCGCGCTCGATCGGCTCGCACTCGCCGTCGATACAGTAGACATCGTCACCGCAGATATACTGCGCAGGATCGGTGGTCCCGCCGCCCGGGGTCGGGCAGCGATAGACCTTCGTGGTCACCTGACAGGAACCGACCTGCGGATCATCGAGACACTCGTCGCGAACGAAGGTGCATTGTGGATTGCCGGAAATGTCGTTGCAGTCGGTCGCCTGTGTGGTGCCCGAGCACTGATAGGTGCGCTCCCATTCCCAACAGGGACGGGTGACGGCGAGCCCGTTGATCATGCGGGTCTCGGGCTGACCGGTGCACACCTCACCTGATTGGGTGCATGTCAGCCCTTCGGACGCCGCCTGGCACTGGCCTTCATTGCGGGTCTCGCTAACGATCCGCGTGGTGTTCCGCAGGAAGCCGCCCCGGACGCCCGGAAGCTGCGCGGGACAGGCCCAGACCTCGCGATAAAGCGGTTCACCGGGCTCTGCGCACCATGGGCGACCACCCGAAGGCGGATAGACCCATTGGAGGCAGGAAAACCCTACCCTCTCGCGGTCGATCAGCGTGCAGCCACCCGATTGCAGCGCGCCCTGCACGTTAGAGCAAACGCCCGCATGACCGGGCTGCGGCTCGTCCGAATAGCAGCTGTATTCCCAATGCTGCGAACCAGCAGTCTCGATCACCAGGGGAACACGGCAGGTGCGCGCCTCATCGATCAGCTGCGCGCCCTCCTCGCAGGTCGCCTCGTAATACTCCGTGCCCGCCCCACTCGGCGGGAGCGGTGCGCATTGACTATTACTCGCCCCAAGGCTTGATCCTGCCAGATAGGCATCGGGATCTTCGGCGACCGTCTGCGCACGCAGCAGGCCATCGGGATCGAGCGTGACGACAGTACGATCCGGATTGGTCACCAAGCGCCACGCATCATTGCTGAGCGCGCCGCTCGCGCCTTGCGCAGTCAGCGCGTCCGGATCATCTGCAAGCGCTTCCATGGGGAGCGTCTGGCCCGTGTAGCCGGGAATAGTGCCCGTGAGATTGGTTGATGTCGCGATCTGACCGTTGGCTGCGCGCGCATCAGTGACGAAGGCCTTCCCGTCCGCCTTCGCGGCATTAATGTCGCCTTTGGGGAACACCAGAGGCCCGCCGGGGACATAGGGCGCCACAGGGACCGGCCCTCCCCCGCCGCCGCCAGCGGGCGGCGGATTGCCCGGTGATGGCGCGGGAGAGGGTGTAGGCGTGGGAGTGGGCGTGGGGGTTTGTGGCGGCTGCGGCACCACGGGCACAACCGGTGTGATCGGATCACCAGGCAGCGTCGGGATAATGGGTTCGAGGCGCTGTTGAGGTTGAGGCTGCTGTTGCGGCTGCGGGAAGTAGGTGTAGTCATCGAAATCGTAAAAGCCGCCGCCAGGCGCAGGCTGCGTTGCCTGCGCCAGAACCGGAGCAGGCAGCGCCATTGACAGGCAAGCGGCCCCGGCCAGGATCGAGGCAAGCGCCCGCATCACTTCGCGGCCCTGATGTTGCCGAGCGCAGTGCGCGCGACCAGCGCACCGGGTCCGTTGTCCTCTGCGAAGGTCTCGAGCGCATAGCGCACGGTGACGTTGCCACTGATGCTGTCAAAAGGCGGAGGCGTGGTGGTGCAGCTGAGGCCGTCGCAGGGGGTGAAGTCGCTGGACACAGCAACATAGGTCGGCACCGCCTGAACGCCAAATGCACGAAACAGCCGGGGATCGACGCCGATCGAGGCGAACTGATCGTCATTGCTGACGACCTTGCTCATGCCGGCGACGAACTGCTTGACCGAATTGTTGGGAAAGCCTCGAAACACCACAAAGCCACCGGCCGCCGAGGTCTGATCGATGATCGTCTTCAGCGATTCTTCTGGCATGGAGAGGCTCACAAAGACCATGAACTGCGGAGCGCTTCCACGATTGTCCTTGAGGTTCCCGGAGGCAGCAGCAATCATCTCGTCAAAATCGACCGCGCCAGCTGGGCCCTTGGGCAGCGTGGCGGGATCGAGCCCCTGCACCTTCTGCCTGGCCGCGGCATCGAGCGCTTCGGCGTCGGGACGGTACTCTTCCACCCGACGCGCGACCTCGGCCGAGAGGATAGCCGCATCCTCGCTCTGGGCTGCGGCACGGGCGCGGATCGCATCGAGGTCGAGGCCATCGACCGTCTGGGCGAGCGCCGCCCCTACGCCGGCGAAGGCGCCGATCAGCGCAAGGGTCATGAGAAGTTTGCGGTTCATCTCGTCCCCCTCACAGCATGCAGCAATTGCGCTTGCGCCACAGAAGATAGCCGAAGTCCTCGCCGCCCACCGGATAGCTCCGACCGGCATCCGGCGGCATGGTCGAGGCCCCGATGGGTGAGCAGGCGTATTTGCCGCTCACCGTCGCGATCGGGTTAGTCATCTGGATGCGGTATTGCGACTTCTTGAGGATCGGCATGATGTACTTGCCGCAAAGCGCACGCGAACCCGCCGTGCCGAAGGCAAGCCCCTGACGGTGCATCTTGAAGAGCAGCCGTTCGGCCGCGAGGCGCGAGGACTGGACCGGCGAATTGTGCGCCGCGATGTTGCCATTCATCGGGAACATCGATCCGTTGCAGCCATCGCACCAGAAGAGCTCGTCAAGCGGCAGCCGGGCGGTCGCCGCCGCACAGTCGCCCGCACAGGCGGCAACTGCAATCGGGTTGGCGAAGAGCGCAACCTCGGGGTTGATCAGCGTCGTCAGCGTGTCGTCATTCCACAGCGGATCGATTTCGGTGATGTAGGCGATGTCGAAGCTCGCGCTCTCGAAGCAGAGAAAATCGGTCAGGATCTCCATCCAGTAGAGCAGCGGATAAACGTAGTAGTGCGCGTGGTAGTTCGCAGTGTTGGCGGTGCGCCCTCCCCCCATCTGCGGCGGTGTCACCTGGCCGCGGCCGATGTCGAAGCCCGGATCGAGCTTCAACCCGCCAAGGTTGGGGAAGCACCAGGGCTTGGTTGTCACATCGACCATCCGCGCCGGTTCCCAGAAGCCGACCGCAAGGCCGATGCGCGGGATCGGCGTGCCGCAGGCACAGATCGGAAAATCTGGATTGTTGGTGTCGGGCCGCCCAGGCCAGAGCTTCGCACCGCCCAGCGAGATCGGGAAAATGCAGCTCCAGCAGATATCGGTCACCGGGTTGACGAATTTGCCGGTGCATCTCGACGGCGGTGTCTGAGCCGACGCGCTGACGGGCGAAAGCGCGAGGGCGGAAAGCGCGGCGAGAGTGAAGAGCAGACGGCGGATCATTGGTCCGTCTCCGCAAGAAGCGCGGAAAGATGCGCATCATCGGCGCGGGTCTTGATCACCAGATAGACAGGCACGAGCGCGGCGAGGACCAGGAGAAGCCCTGCCACGACCGCGCCCGCGCCGATCCCGATCGCCGCCCGCAGGGGGTCGATGGCGACGAGCGAGACGACAATTGCAAAGCTCACCACGATAATCGCGCGGCGCATGGCCTTGAGCGCGCGCGTCTCTGGCGAGGCCATCGGGGTTTTGAGCCAGTCGAGCCACGTCAGCATGGGCCGTCCTCCCCGTTGCGAGGCGACCGCGATTTGATCCGGTCCGACACGAAGACAGCGCCGACCAGAGCAACCACCGCGACAGCCATCACACGCACCCCTGCAGAGGACAGCAGTGATGCGAGATCATTGACTGTTCCAAAGTGCCAAGCCGAGATGGCGAGCGATGCCGTGAAACACAGAGCAGCGAAAGTAACGGCTGTGAGCAAGACCCTCAGGAAGATCGCCCAAAACCATTGTTCGCGGGAACGAGGCATAGCCGTGCCATGCTCATCGCGCTTGAACGCCCTCCGCCACAGCGAACAAATCCCCCACCAGAAACCAATCAGGCCTACGAACGCAACACTCATCATAAAGGCGAGGTAAATCCGGAAGACCAGAACATCCGGCTCGGCAAACATGCTGAGCAGAAACCCTCCCGTAACAGACCCGAGAGACACCGCCGCGAACACGAGCCCCGCGTCGAAAGTCCTCAACCGCTTCAGCATCATGACGCTCCCTTCGCTGGCAGGACGATCTCGCGCACTTCGAGCAGCTGACCCTTTTGCGCGACCACAGCGGGCACATGGGTGATCCCGAAATGGCCAGTGAGCTTACCGTGCTGATCGAAGAAGAAGCGGCGCTGGTACTCAGCCATGCGATCAAACGGCGAGCCAGAGACGAAGATGATCTTGGCCTTCTCACTCGCCCAGTTCTTCGTCGCCCAGGCGAGCTGGTCGGGGTCGCGCCCGTCGACGAACACAAGATCGGTTGGCATGTCGATCAGTGCGAGCGGATTGACCCGCGCGCCGCGCGCCGCGATCACGTTGCCCTTCTGATCGCGGATGTCGTTCTCAACCACGATCGACGGGTCGAACATCCAGCGCCGGTCCTTCTGCGCCGTGGAGATACCCGCAACAGGGATCGGATTACGCACGCGGTGCTCGGTCTTGGCGACCAGCTCGCGCTGCATGCGCTCGATGCTTCCGTTGCCCTCAAGCGTCTTCAGCTTCGCATCGATCGTTGTGAGCAAATCAGGCTCGGCAATCGGCCAGGTCTGGCCCATGACACCGTGATCCCGCGCCAGCGCCATCGAGACGAGCGGAGCGACTGTCGTCAAGCTCAGGAGCGTAAAGCCCGTGGCAAGGATTGGCCAGACCCTCACAGGATGGGTGTCCCGGTGCCGAGAATCGCCTTGCGGCAGGCAAAGCCGATCTCAGCGTAGCGGCTGTCGAACCCGTCGGGATGATCGGTGCCAACGTAGAAACAGTCACGCGGCACGATCCCGGTCGGGCCAGGATGCAGCGGCTCACCGAGGCGGGTGCGTGGCTTGATGCGCGCAACCTTTACACCGTCGACGTAGACGAACTCGCCGCGATGCTCGACCAGTGCGCCGGGCATGCCGATCACCTGCTTGCCGAACGGACCCTGATCGGGGCCGAAATGCCGATTGACGAGCTCGCCGGGCGGCGGGACGAAGAAGACATAGTCGCCCTTCGCCGGCTGTTTGCCCGCGCTGACGAAGAACGCCCAATTTGGCAGGCTGTCGCTGGCATTGATCATGAAGGAATGACTGTCCTGCCATGCCGCGATCGCATTGTGCGAGGCAATGACTGCCGCAAGCACGCCGATCATCGCCCAGCGTGCCACGACCGAAGGCCGGCGGGATGAGGGGGCCGCGCTCACCGGTCTTCATCCACGGGCAAGCTGCTGTCACCAAAAGCGTTGCCATCCGCAGCGGGAGACGGCGAAGGTGCGGCAGGCGGGCGCGGCGACGCGGTGCGATCGAGCGGTCGCATCCGCTCATCCATCCGGCGCTGGTCCTCTTCAAATCGGCGATCGAAGGCCTCCTGCCGCTCCTTGAAACGCCGGTCGAACTCATCGACGCGCTCGTCGAACCGCTTGCGAAACTGCTCGCTGCGTTCATCGAACCGGCGGTCGAAATCGGAGAAGCTATCCTCGCGGCCAGCGGACTGGCCTGAGCCAGGTGTGCGGAAGCCCTCGGGCATTTCCATCTCGATCGAGGACTCCTTGCCGTCAGCGTCCCGCACCCGCATCTTCATACCCTTGTCGGTCTCGACGATATCGGCAGTCACCTCTTCGCCGTCCGGCCCGACCATCCGCATCGTGGTCGCATTGGGGTCGCGTTCTTCGGGCGCCTCCTCAGCCTTGCTGCACGCTGACAGAAGGCCTGATGCGAAGAGGGCCGCAACCAGCACCGATCCACACAGGGGTGACATTGGCGAATTGCGCATGACGGCGGCCCTCCCCTGCCCGGCCTATTGACCCATTGCGGGCATGGGGCCCGGGCCAGCGGGAATCTGCTGTGGCGGTGCAAAGGACGGCGGCGGAACCGCGGCGGCGCGCGCTGCGGGGGGCGGCACCTTGGCATAGATCGCATTGCGCACCTCGGCCGTGATATCGGGCACGTTCTGCGACAGCACCGCTTCGCCGACCATCACCGTCGTGCCGTCGGCACCCCGCGCCTTCAGTTCCTCGCCGAGCGCGGCCATGAAAGCCTGCGTCTGCTGGGTCACGATCTCGGGCGGCGTGTTGCTCCGCGCCTGAGCCTGGACATACTCCCCGATGATCTGTTCGAGCCTGACGCTGGCGATGGGCGCCTTGACCACGGCAGGATCGAGGATGTTCTTGGTGACCCAGGCACCCCACAGGAGGGCCGCGACGGCGAGCCCCGCAAACAGGAATGCCGTGGGTGGCAGCCCCTTACGGCGCTGAGCCGGGCGTGTGGTCTTCGAGGGGGCCATTGGCGCTGCGGCCCCACCGGTATCGGCTTCGCGGCCGGCATCAGCGTTTTGCGCGAAAGCGGAGTGGATCGGATGAACCGGATCTGCCGCTGGCGGAATGAGCGTAAGCTGTTCGGACATGGTTAATCCTTTCGCGCAGCCGAAGCGGCTGAGAATACGGCTGCCAGCGAGCGGTATCGGGCCGCGCTGACACCAAGGAACAGGATGAGGGTGACGATCGCGAGTTGGCGGACGAAGAGCACCTGACGGGCAGGTTCGGCTTCGCCAAAGCGCACGGAGAGATTGGCGAGATGGGCGAAAAAGCCTTCGGCCGAAAACGCGCCAAGTGCCATGAAGAAGACCGCATAGAGCCCGAACGTGGTGAGCAGGGTCAGCGCCAACCACCCGGACAGGCGAAGGGTGAAATAGCACAGCTCCGCGACGACTTCCCGTAGGGCCAAGCGGCCTGTGGCGGCGGTACGATGTCTGCTTACAGGCTCGACCGCCAAGGGAATGATCCCCTCACCGCCGCCGCGCGAGGCCCTCTGGAAACGGCCGGGAAGGAGCGCGTTCATTCCGCCGCCTCCCGCATCATCTCGGGCTCCAGATGGGGGAACGCGACCATCTCGATCGCCTCATCCATCGTGAAGCCCTCTTCCATGAGCCGCTCGATGCGGCCGAACACGGCGGGCGAAGACGAATAGAGCGTTGCCGAATAGGGATCGAGCACGAGGCGGCCGACCGCCAGCGTGTCGGGCCCCTTGATCATCACATCCGAGTAATCGGTGCCGCTGCGCTTCAACGAACGGAGCAGCGCCTCGGTGTAGGGATCCATGTCGAAGCGGCCATGCTTCTGGAAATCCGCGATGGTCTCGGGCTTCTGCTGGAGGATGACCGACCAGTCGGAGTTCTCGAGTGCGGCCAGCGAGCCTTCCGACTTGTAGTAGTCGTTGAGCGACTGGGTCGCGGTGATAAGCGAAGCCCCATATTTACGGCAGGTGCGGCTGTATGTCTCGACGAAGTCAGCCATCGATCCGCCCCGCAGCATCTGCCAGGCCTCGTCGATCAGCAGGGCCTTGGGGATCTCGCGATCGATCTTGCGCATGCTCTGCGAGGACAGGAACATGATCGCTGTGAGAACAACCGAGCGAAGCTCTTCCCGGCTCGACAGGTCGGAAAGTTCGAAGACAGTGAAGTCGGACGACATGTCGACCGTCGCCTCCCCCATGAAGAACCGGCCATAGGTGCCCTTCGAGGAAAACGGGAACATGGCCGTCGCCAGATCCTCAGCCGCAAGGCTTGAATGCGCCCCCAAAACCTCGATCACGTCATCGATAGAGCCTTCACGGCCCTTGGCGTGCCAAGCCTGACCCACCGCATTGTCGATCAGGCCGCGCTCGGTATCGTTCAAGTGATCGACATGCCTCGCCATCTGTCCAATGATCGACTTGAGCATGGCGAGAGCATCGACGAGGTAGTCCTCATCGCTGTCGATGAGTTCGGCGTCGATCATGGAGAACGGGTTCAGGCTGAACCCGTCACGCAGGCGGAACTCGACGAATTTGCCGCCCAGCATCTTGGACATGTGTTCGAAGGAACGACCATCGTCGATCACGATGATCCTGGCACCGATCCCGGCAAAGGCAGCACACAACTCCTGAAGCGCCACTGACTTGCCGGACCCCGATTTGCCGAACACCGCCACATTGTGGTTGCCGGCGCTGTTCTCGAAGGGTGACCAGAAGAAGGGCTGGCCGCGGCGCCCGATAAACATCAGGTGCGGCTTGGCGCCGCCAAGGAACTCACCCTGCAGCGGTGCGAGGTTGGCAGCGGTTGTGGTGAGCATGGTGCGCAGCCGCTTCATGCGCTTCAAATCGACATCCAGCCCGTTGCCCAGCGTCATCGGCAAGCAGGACATGAAGGCCATGATCTGCAGGAAGCGTTCGTCGAGCAGGTCCCAACCGGCGGCCTTGTAGATCGACTTGATGGTGCGCTCGTTCGCATCGCCCTTCCCCTTCGGGCTCATGATGCCAACCGTGTAGTAGACCTGCACAAGCTTGCGCCCAAGACGGAGCTCCTGCTGAACATGCTCCCACTCGCGGCTCTGGTCCTTCAACTGCGGCAGAAGCCTCGCTGAAGGCGTATCGGCAAGGCTCGAGGTCCGCATGAATTTGTAGCCGGCCTTCGAGCTGGCCGCTTCCTCGTCCTGGTATACGATACACAGGCTGGTCATGGTGGGGCATCCCGGGCGCAGCTTGTCAGCGAACATGTCGCCGATGACCTTCTGGCAATCCCACGGGGCCCATCGTGTCGGGAGGTTGCGAACCGAGAAGAAGCGATAATCGAAGGTGTCGGGCCTGATCTCCTCGAACTCAGTGTCTCCCCCAAGCGTGGTCACGGCTCGCAGCGGCTCGCAGGAGACGAGAATGCGATCGGCCTGCACCACGGTCTGCACATCACGGCGCACACACTGGTCGGCGATGGGGTCGAGCTCACAGTATTCCTTGACGTGGTCGGAAACGTCGAAGGCGGGAGCGGTAAGATCGTCGATAAGGGCGATAAGATCGACCGGAGAATAGCGGCTGACATCGACATTGATCGACTGAAGCAGCGCCGTGATGGAATCGCGCACGATCACAAGCTCGTCGACACTGCCCCTCCCCAGCTTGAAGGAAACAGACAGGATGCAGCGGTGCTGACGCACATGGAAGGGACCATCCTGCGAAAGCGAGTTCCACGCCCCGTGTGAAAGCATCCGCGACCGGTGCTCGGCGATCTTCTTGTGCACGCCGCCCGCAGCGTAGCGCGGCAGGGCATAACGCGCGATAGTCTGACCCACACGCGGGCTCTGAAACGAAAGAATTTGCAGCCGTGAACACGAAGGCATCGCCTCGGACAGGAATTGCGCGAGGATCTCGCCTGTGCGTTCATCGGCGCCAATCAACGGCGCGACCTCGAGGGCAAAGGCAATCGAGTCGGTCTGGTAGAAGATCTCTTTCTTTGCATCAAAGCTGCGATATGGCAGCCACTGCGCGAGCATCGGCGCACCGTGCCCAGGTGTCCCCTCGTCGGGAGCATGCTCGTCCCCGAACAGACGGGCGAACCAGCTTTTCTTGCTCGCACCGGGCATCGCCTATTCCTCCACGACCGGGTTGAAGGACTGCGGGCGGTTCGCCGGAGCATCAACGGGAGCAGAGTCGCCACCCGCCGCGCTTTTGGCTGCCTTGGCCGCTGCGCGGGCGCGCGCAGCAGCGACGGCTTCAGCCGACGGCATGCCGGGATCTTTCATGCTGATGCGCGCCGCCGTGCTCACGGCACCCTCCCCCCCCGCGCTGACTTCTTCGCCGAGCTGCGCGAGGATCTCGGGATTGACCGTCAGGTTGACGGTCTGTGCGAGCGCCGCGCCATGCGAGGCGCTCGCCTGCATCCATGCGCCGTTGTCCACGACCGCGTTGACGACGCTGGTCTCGTGATAGCGCCCCGCCCGATCGACATGCGCCGGGAACACGATGCGCAGCACCTTTTGCTGTCCCGGCACCACCACAGTTTGCGTGCCCGAGGCGAGCGCCACCGTGCCCGGCTGCATCTCGCGAACGGGCGCACGATAGGGCCCTGCAGGAACATAGCTCGCATCGCCGGTGATCTCTGCGAGCGCGCGATCGTCTATGACGGTCGCAGGCGAGCAGGAGCCCTCCCCTGCCGGACCGCAGTTGAACTTCCCGTTGATGTTCGTTCCCAAAGTCGTGCAACCGGCAAGAAACAGCAGCCCGCCACCGATCGCGGCGATACGCCGCCGCGTCAAAGGTGGCCGCCAGTTCGCAGCCGAACCATGCGGCAGACAGATCACATCGGGAAGAGACTTACGCTTCATGTCATGCTCCCTTCAGCCAGGCGACGAGAGCCGCCTTGGGTCGATAACCTTCGAGTACAGCGCCATCGGAGCGCACGATGACGGGCGTTCCCGAGAAGCCATGCTTGCGCGCGAAGGCCTCGTTTTCGTCCAATCCGCGGGTGTCGCAGGTGGCGGCCTTGACCGGCATCTGCGCATAGGCGGCGCGCACCGCTTCACGCTGATCGCTGGCGCACAGCACCCGGTCGGCGATATCGCGGCTGCCAAGCACAGAGATCGGCCGCTCGATCACCGTCACGTTCATCTGCTCAAGCTCGCGGCTCAGCGCGCGGCAATAGCCGCACTGGAAATCCGAAAAGACGGTGACCTTCTGGCCCCCCTTCCCCCATACGATCGCACCAGCATCGGACAGCGTCGAGAGATCGACTTTCTGCGCTACCGCCTGTGACACGGTGCGCTCGCTGCGCGAGCCGCGTCCCCCTCCAGATGCTTCGCTTTCGCCAGCATTGGCGAGCGCGTTGGCCTTGGCTGCACCGCCCACCAGCATGTCGGGATTAAGCTCGAGAAGGCGCGCAGCCGTCAAATCCTGGCGGGTTTCCATGTCATAGACCCGCCCGATGATGAGGTAACGGGCACTGGCATCGACATAGAACAGGTTTTCCTTGGCGGTGACCTCGCACAGCCCGACTATGCGTGTGCAATCGACAGCCGTAACCTCGGTTTTGGGCAACCGCGTCTTGAGCAGCGATGCGACATCAGGAGAGCTGCCCACTGCGCTTGCGCCAAGCAGGAGCGACATCGATGCAATCGCGACATTGGTGGTATTGAACATGAACAAACTCCTTCTCTCCGCGCGGCGCGGGCGTGCTCAGTTCTGGATGAAGACGCCTTCGAGGAAGACGATCTCGACATCGATGCCGGTCGGCATCTCGATGACGGGCTGGTATTGCTCGGCGCGCTCGATCAGATATTGCGACAGGGTATTGCCCGCGTTGGCTGCACCCCCCCCGATCGCCTGGATTCCGACATCAGACGCCGACGGCAGGACCGGGTCCTGCGCGATGCGCGGGATCTGATTGGCACCCTGAAAGGCGTTGCCAACACCACTGACGAGCCCCGCGAAAAAGGCTTGCGTAGCCAGCCCACCCTCGCGGCTGACCACCCTCCCCCGCACGCCGGTCTTGCCGCCAAAGCTGATGAAGCCCTTGACGTCAGAGACAGCGTAGCGACCGTTGGCCTGAGGGCAGGTCATGCGCTGGAGCTTCACATAAACCTTTTCGCTCGAGAGATCACCGCGCGCCGCGCCGTTGACCAGACAGCCCTCGATCTTGGTCGTGAGCAGCTCGCCATCCCGGTAGACCGACCGTGCCGGCCCGGTGATCCGAAGGACGACCGGCAAGGGATCGGTCTGCGAATTGACGCCCGCCGAAGCATCGACCCCGACGATGACGCGCGCCTTGGCGATCGAGTTGGGGGGAAGATAGTTGGGGCTGTCGGTGTAGCTCGTGGAACCGCCGCTGATCCGTGTCGCGGTGCCCGATGGCCCGCCTTCGAAGGCGACGAGCTTGATGGAACGTGGGCTGTAAGGTGAGCCGGCAACGGCAGCAGCTGCTGCTGCACCTGCTCCACCCTGTGGAGCGCCCCGCCCTGCTGCTGCGCCGTTCGGACCATACATACCTTGCGGCGGCATCGGCGCCGCCGCTCGCTGGGCGAGTTGCTGTCGCAGCTGGTCATTCTCAGTCTGATAGGCGCTGACGACCCGCTGACCGTCGGTCGCCATTGCCTGGTTCTCGGCTTGGAGTGCCGCGATCTGGGCCTGCAGTGCATCAAGCCGCTGGTCCTGACCCTCAACGCCGCGCAGCTGGTTCTCGATCCCTTGAATCTGCGCTTCGGACTGCGCCTGCCATTCCTGCTGGCCGAGGTTTCTGTTGACCATGTCATCAGTCGAAACCTTGATCTCCTGACCGTTAGCGACTTGCGCAGCTTCCTCGCCAGCATCGCCGCCAAAAATGTAGGCTGAGCCAGCCACCAAAGCGACGAGACCCGCGCCGGTCATCAGCATCATCTGCTTCTTCCTGACCGCGTCATTCGTGCCGAATTCCTCGACATCGACCGTATCATCCGCATCGAGCTGCTTGGGCTTGCGCTTGAAGGGGTTGGTGAAGTTCATGGACGTCCTCCCACGGAGCTGGCCGCGATCTGGCCCGATGGCGTGATGATGTAAGCGGTGGTCACCTCGTCGGCGCCAAGTTCGTGTCTGGCGACGCTCACCGCGACGGCACTGCTCGGCGCGATGGTCTGCTCGTTGAGAACGGCAGTCGCCTTGCCGGTGTTCTCGATCCTGAGGACACGGCCGACGAGGTTGAGGCCGCGATATTCGGTGATCATCTGGACCTTGAGCGGGCCCACCATGACCGGGTTCATAGTAGGCTGACGAATTTCGAACCCGTCCATGGCCTCGCCCTGATACATCGCCTGAATAAGCGACGCGGAGGTTTCCTCGGGCGACATCGCACGCGCGAGCTCGGCGGGCTTCTCGCCGAGGATATCGCGGTTCTCGACGAACACCTGGTGGGCGCGCTCGCCTTCAAGGCGGCAGGCAAACTTGTAGACGAAACCCTTGGCGGTGGTGCCGAAGAAGGAAACCTCGTCCTTCGTGAAGCCCTCAGGCACCGAGATGTAGATGTCGCCGCGCGTCGGCTCGTTCACGACGGTGAAGTCATCGGTCTCATTGCCGGTGGTCAGCTTCGACACGCTCGCGAAGCGATCATCCTTGAGACTGACCCGCGTCAGGCCAGACTTCGATATGGTGCAGGCGACCTCGCTGTTGTCGGTCGCGAGCAGCGTCTCGTCTGCAAAAGCCGGTGAGGCGATCATAAGCGCGCCTGCGGCCAGAAGGCCCGCCCCAATGGTCCGGCTGCTGATGCAGAGCGGCCGTGCGGCAAGCGCGACGCCACTGGCAAACAGACCGCATGCAAAAGGCGTGATCATGCCTCTTCTCCTTGTGCCTGACCTTCGGCCTTGGAGATCATGCCGAAGCCGATCAGCTGCAGAGACAGCCCGGAATACTTCCAAGTGAAGCGAAAGCGCTTGTGTTCGGCAGTGACAGTCTTTGAGCCGACGACCGTATGGAGGGTCCCGGACACCTCGGATGTCAGGGTATCGGGATCGACTCGGATTGCACCGATCGTGAAGTACTGGCTGATGCTCGAATTGCCCTGCTCCCTGATGACCTTCATGAGGTCGCGCTTGAGCGCGCCGTGGGCTTCGGGCGCGGCGATCTCGAGGATCGTTTCCATCCAGTAATTGAGGTTTTCCGGGCTGCGGTTGAGCGCAATGAGCGCGGTATCGCGCGTCACCAGCTCGAGATATTCCTCAGAGACGCCGCTCGACGATATGGTCAGCGGGCTGCGCAGGACGGGCTGAAGAACGATCTCGCGGTCGCGCGTGAACCCGAAGATCAGAAGCAGGACAAGCAGGCCTGCCAGCGTGAGTGCGGCAATACCCAGAATGTTGCGCTGCTTGAGCACCCGCTGCGATTGCGCCAGTCCGTAGGAATGATCCATCTCAGCCCACCATCATGCGAAGATGGGAGGGCGGCGTCGCCTTCAGACCGGTGAAGCTCGACGGCAGGTACCAGTAGGCCATATGGAACACCCACGATGTGGCCCGACCGGCTTTGAGCTTCCTAAAGCCCCACCATCCAAACACCGCCAGCACCAGTCCGATCACGACGTGCTGCGTCAGAATGCCCCAGATGAACGGAACCGCCATCGCCAGGAATTCGTCCAGCGTCCAGAACCCGATGAGTTCTGGATCGTCGAGATGCGAAGGAATGCTGTACCGATCCATTTGCTTGCCGCCCTCCCGTTGGTTGACCCAAGCCTCAGATCGTCGCGGTAACGGTCGAGGTGACGATCGGAACGCCGGTGCCGGCACCCACGCCGACGGCGACCGGAACGGCGACCTGGGCGAGGCTGAAGCGGCCCGAACCGAGCGCCACGAGGCCGCCTGCAAGGCTCATCACGGTGATGATCCGACCGCCCGAGCCTTCGAGGAAATTGGTGAAGGTCGTGAGCGCGGTGTTGAAGGTGTTGTCGGTGCCGGCAAAGGCCGGACCAGTGACCAGCAGCGCGGCCATGACAAAGGCCACGAAAATCATGAGGATCGTGTACGGCGACAGACCTCTTTTGATCGCTAGAGCATTCATTGCAATTCCCCGTGTGAGGGCTCCGCCGGATTGCAGAACCACGGGGAAGAAGCAGAGCTCAAATGTATTGCACAAGATATATGTTCATTATTTCAGTTCGGTTCATCGCAAGTGATCAATCTGTCTGCAGGATGTAGCATGTTACTTACAGGTTCGATCACCAATCGTATTTCGACATGACATTGGCTTACTCTCCATTTCCCCCTGAGTGCGCCCATTCTCATCCAAATTGCCAATTGGAGGAAAAATTTTCCCATCAGCCATTGAAAGTATGGGGGAACCTGATCGGCAGCGAAACGCGGTGCCGAATCGCGATGAAGCTTACCATCTGCCTTTAACAAGTTTTGTTCTTGACAATCAGAGTCTTTGGTAAGTTAATAGTGGTGTGGGGGTCACAAAATCATGCATAGACTCGATTCCGCTGAGCGCAGAACTGCTCGCTTCGAACAGTACCGGATCGTGCTCACCGAGGCTTGGCGCCGAAACGGCATGTCCAACAAGGAAGTTGCTCTGGCGACCGGCAAGGGCACCAGTCTGATGAGCAAAGTGAGGAATGGCCGCGTGAATATTTGCGCAGGCCTACGCCATCAGTTGATCGACCTGTTCGAGCTCGACCGGGCACGGTTGTTCATTGCGATCGAGGTGGCCGGCAAGGGAATGCTTTATTTCGACCCGACCTTCAAGCACGTCTGCCATGCTTCAATGTGCTTTGTCCGAGAGCTGCTGGTGCTCATGGACGACGACGTGTCGCCCGAGCAGAAGGCGCTCTTTGCTGCCTTTTCCGATCATACGATCGGCTTGGTTGCAGGTCAGGCCGGAAGCGCCGTCCGTGAGCGCATCACTGCGATAATTCCGACGCTTCGCGATCTGATCGAAAAAAAGGAATTCTGAAGCGGCAGCATGCCCGCGCTCAGGCAAGGTGGATTAGCAGACCGCAAGCCAAGCCGGAAAAGCGTGAATATGAGCGCCACACCCCTTTTGGTTCAGGCGTAGCCCATTTGTGATCTGCTGGGTGTGCGTCGCATCGGCGTGAACCGCACAGGGGCGCATGGTTTGGACGAGCCTGTGGTGTCACGGCTTGGTTGCATGGATCGGAAGATCTCGAGGCTTGCGCTGCCGGCCTCTTGAGCAATTAGCTCCAGGCGAGCCACAGTGCGGACCCGATCATGCCCCAGAGCCCGGCGCTGGCTCCTGCACCGATGAGCAATCTCACGCTGCGCGGATATTTGGACACATCACCGGGAAAATCAATGTCATGCGAACGGCCCGACACGGCTCTTTGATCCTGCGCTTCTACGCCGGGCTTGGACGGCAAGCATCCAATGACCGCGTCGGGCGCAAGGATAGCTTGAAACTCGGCATCGGTGAGGGGCTCATAGAAGATGGCGCCATGCTGTCGGCCGCTGTTCCACACTGTCCGACAAGACTTGCGGACACCCCCGGGCATTTCGACGACGAGAGGCGCGTTCACTGGCAAGATCTGGTCCGTTTCCAACAGAAATCCGTCTTGCGAGAGGTTGAGCATCGTCAAAGCATGCTCGTGCGACCCGTGGCTTGATGAACGCGCGTCCAGCCTGACCACCCAGCGTTCCGTTTGCCGCTGGTCCGCGTGTTCATCCCGAACAAGGAGTGCTGCTATCGTCAATGGTTCTCGCCTTCCGTGATGACACTTGGCCCCGGCTTCATTGCGATTTGGTTAAAGCCTTATCGGGGGACCTGCGGAGGGCATGCACAGGACGGGCGTTCGTGCCTGGGCGCAGAGCGGCATGGGGAGCGAAGCCCAGCTTTTCGCAGCGCAGCACGGTTTGGAAACAAAAGTGGAGTTGCGTCTGTGACACTTTGCCCGCGGGTAAACTGTCATAGACGACAAATCTCAGCCGATGGATCAGAAAGATCAATCGGGGGATTCACATCGATCATGATTTGTGCTTATTTGAATCCTGTAATGTTCTTTCATCGGCATCCCGAACAAAGTTCATCAGAGGTCTCCCGCCTCCTGAACAAGCTCGCCCAGAACAGCACTCGCCCGCGCTATGCTTTCATGGTTCTCAGCCTGATCGCGGAGGTTGCCCGACCTGACGGTGAAGCGGGTCCGATTGTCCATCTTCACGGGCAGGCCATGGTGCTCAGAGACTATTTGTGTGACGGGCTTTCACCGATGGGCGCGCGGGATCCGCGCAGGATCGCCATGATCGACCGCGTGCGCTCCGAACTCAGGCATGATGATCGACTACCGTTCGACCAAAAGGCCGCAGATATCGTCATCGAGGAGGAAGTGCGCAGCCGCATTCGAAAATCGGGGAAGAGCAATCTCAGCCGGGCCGTGTCAGAGCTGGTGGGCGCCGGCCTTCTTCGTCGCTATTACAAGGGCTACGCCGTCGATCATGTCAATCGCGGGGCGCAGCGCCACGTGGTCTATGTTCTCGCGGGCGAAGCGCGCTGTCTAATCGTCCGCAATCATGATGAGCGCCCGAATAACGCCGCACAGCCATCGCTTCCAGGACTCTTTGCCGCCGCCTGAGTCCCTGCATGCTCGATGGGCCACCATTTCGTTGCTTCTGACGTTCGCCTAACCGATTTATGTCAAGCCTCCGGCAACGCCATTATGATCGTCAGGACGGCGCGTGCCAGAGCCCTGGCAAATGAAGTCTGCCGCAAAGAGACGGGCGCCTGAGGCAACCTCATAGCCGTCATGGCTGAACGAGGGCCAGTTCATCAACAGATCGGCGGGGAACCGCCACCGCTGGGGCCGTCGATCACGCGAGGAGGAAAAAGGCGATTTCGTGATCGACGGCCGGGGGTGGCGCAGACCAAACAATGAGGGCCTGCTGGAAGCACAGTAATAGACCGCGAGGGATTGAGGACGGCCCAATTACGGCTTCAGGGTAAATACCGACGTTAACCCTGTGCTCGCTGGTAAAGCATAATCATCCTCAGCCCATGACTGGCATATGTCTCGTAGGCCCCTCTGACATTTGAGCGCGACAAAGCGGCTAGACGACCTTGACCAAATCCCCCTGATCCCGCCAGATGCCGCCGTGTCGGCCTGAGGAATGGCGCTGACGAGATACTGACGGCAAGACAGCCGGCTTGCAGCCGAACACCTGCGTCCCTTCTGCAAATTGCGATTCCCCTCCCCTGTGCCTCGTCCCTTTTTGCGCGTAGCGCTCAGGCATAAGGTGCGCATCGCGGGCAAGCGCAGGGGGTGGGTGATGCTGTCCAGGCTCTGAAGGCAAGTCGCAGGCACGCTTCCCAGGTTGCAGCACCACGCTATACCGGATTGCCAGCTGATCCATCGGGCCCTGCTACTTGGGAACTGAAAGGGTACTTCCAGATAGTTCATCAGCTGAAGGTTTGCCCAAATCTTCAGGGGGACTCTCAACAATAGAGCGCAGGCTGCTGTTACCGCGAACAATTCAGCGGCGCCAGACTGGAGCTTGCGGCGCGTGTGGAGACGTCGGCTGCCCGGCAGGCCGATTAACAAATTTAGGGAATTCGCAAGACTTCCTGCCTAGGAAAAATCCGCGCTGCATTCACCAAGCGGCGATTGTTGCCATGAGATGGATTGGACCGGAAACCTCATGTTTTTGCTTAGGTTGCTTTTCCTGGAAGGCAATAGACGCTGGCAGCATGAGAAAGTGTGGGCCGCCTTCGATAGCGTGCGCGCACAGATACCCGCTCTCTACATCGCATGCATTGTGAACCTCATCGGCATTTCGGTTGCTCTTCCCGGCTATGCGATGAAGTTGGCGCTGCCGCTCTCGATCCTGTCGGCCTTGTTCCTATGGCGCGCCGCTCATTGGCGGAATATCCGGAATGTCGCCTACGATCATGACGTTGCCCGAACGGAACTGACCAAGGTGGCACGCGTCACCCTGCTTTTGTGCCTCGGCTTTTCGGCCTGGGCACAGCTGCTGATGACAACTTACCCGCAGCACGTTCTCGAAATTGCGATCTTCAATCTGCTCTCGGCGCTCAGTGTCGCCTATGGATTGAGCAGCTTCCCGCGCGCGGCGATCTTGCCGCTTGCCATTGTCAGCCTTCCGCTGGCGCTGCGCATGTTGCTCGGGGATGACAATATCACCCGAGCATTGGGCCTGAGCCTGCTTTTGGTCATCCTTCTTTTTGTCCGCCTCCTGCGCAATCATGCCCGCGCGCTCAGCGATCTGATCGACAGCGAACTGAGTGCGTCACGCGAGCGCAACCGGGCAATGTCCGCAGAACAAGCCGCCGTCAGGCGAGCGAACGACGATTGTCTGACCGGCCTTGCCAACAGGTCCGGCCTTATTCGCGAGATCGAGGGCCAGCTCCTGCGCACTGCGGAAGGCGCGCCCGGCGGCGTCGTAGGCCTGTGCGACCTGGATGGCTTCAAGCGGGCCAATGACGTGTTCGGACACGCCGCCGGGGATGCGATCTTGAAGGCCTTCGGAGAGCGCCTGAAACGCGCATTTGGCGAGCAGGCATTCGTTGCGCGAATAGGCGGTGACGAATTCGCTGTATTCTGGAAAAACGGTCTTTGCGCCAATGAGATCAGCGCCGCCGGAGAGCGCATCTGCGAACTTGCCAGACAGCCGGTCGAATGGATGGGCAAAGGCCTGACGGTCTCCACATCATGCGGATTCAACCAGGCGGGACGCTACTCCGACAGCATCGACGGCTTTCTCCGGCAAGCCGATGCCGCGCTTTACATGGCCAAAACAGCGGGAAGTGGCTGCTGGCGGCTTTATGACCAAGCGGCCGATGTGGAGTACAGGCGCCGAACGCAGCTGGAGGCGCTGCTGCTGGAGGATGACATCATCCAGCAGTTTGAAGTCAATTATCAGCCGATCTACACAATCAACGAAAATCGAATGATTTTCGTCGAGGCCCTGGCGCGCTGGAAGCATCTCGATCTGGGCATCGTTGAGCCGCGTGAATTTATCTCGCTTGCGGAAACCCTCGGCCGGATTGAGGTGCTCAACGAAACGCTTTTGAACATGGCCCTCCGCCAGGTTTCCGGATGGAACGGGGATGTCGGGTTAGCCTTTAATCTCAGTGCTGCGCAGGTGAGCTGCCCGGGCGCCGCCGATCGCCTGCTGCAAAGCCTTGAGCGCCACGGCGTCGCTCCAGCCAGACTCATGTTCGAGATCAGCGAAGCGGCCGTTCTTCCCGACCTCCTGCTTGCCCAGACCGAACTGCAAAAACTGCGCGATGCTGGCTGCCTGATTGCGCTGGACGATTTCGGGGCGAGCCAGGCCTCCGTTCCCTATTTGCGCAGCTTCGAGGTCGATGTCGTGAAGCTTGATGGCGCTCTTACGAAAAGCTTAAGGTCCTGCGCCAGGTCCCGCCAGATCTTGCTTGGCCTGATCAATCTCACTCATGCAACCGGCGCCCTGTGCGTTGCCGAGCACATTGAAAGCCAGGAGCAGCTGGAGCTGGTATCCGCGATGGGCTGTGACATGGTTCAAGGCTTCCTTCTTTCACATCCCGTGATGGCTGAACAGGTCCATGAATTGCCGCCGCTGCAACCGGCCCGGATGCGGCAAAAAGCCGTCCCTTGATGCCACATTGCAAGGCGCTCTGATCCGCTAAGGCTCTGTGCCCACGAGATCTTTCATGGCGAGAGCCTTCGTTCAGGATGCCAACGCAGCGGCATCCTCCGTTTCGTGAGAGAACAGCTTGGCGCTGCGGGCCGATCCAGCTCTCGGCTTCCATGCTTGCGCCGCCACCGTCCTCCGGCCTATTACGCCCACTTCGAAGGTTTGCAGCCCTGGAAGCTGCTGTAAGGCTGGACTTTAACGCGCGACGGACTGGTTCATCGGTCTACCGCGTCACATCTGGCATCGAAAGATATTCAGGTTTTCTGTAAGGTCGACATTTGATCGGAAGAATGGTTCAGAGCTTCGCCCGATCGCTGACCAGCTGGGTCAGGCTTCACAGAACGCGCTGCAATTCTACACAACGGATCAGGAACCAACATGAACCGCCCGTACGCAGCCATACCCCTTGCAAACCGCTCCCGGCCGCCGACCTGGGATCGCCGATCGAGCTTTTGGGAAATTGCTCTGGTTGCAGCCATCCTTGGCGCCATTCTGTTCAATCTTCTCATCGGCCCTCTCACGCCGATGATCATCATTCTCTCCCTGCCGGCTTTTGTACTCCTGCGCTGGGAGATGGTCCCGGGGTTGTTGCGCTCGTCCTGGCCGCTCCTTCTTATTCCGGGACTCGCCATCGCATCTGCCTTATGGTCGGATTTGCCGGGCACCACGGCTAGGTACGGTGTTCTTTATCTTCTGACTGCCGTCAGCGGGATCATCATGGGAGGCGCATTCAGACCTGCCAATGTATTGACCGGCATGTTCAGTGCTTTCTTTGTTTATGGAATTCTTTCGTTTCTCAGCTTCCGGTTCGTCCCTTGGGGTGGGGCGGGGGGTCAAGCCTTCGCTGGCCTTGCTGGCTCGAAAAACTCGGCGGGGGATATTGCTGCGCTTACCGTGCTGACCGCAGCAGCGATCCTTGCGCTTGGCATCACTGAACGAAAGATCCGAGGAGTTATAGCGCCGCTTCTGATCATACCAATTGGGTTGTTTTGCCTTTGGGCAAGCCACGCGACCGGCGCTCTGATATCGTTTGTTATAGCCTTTTTTTGCATGACCTTATGGTGGGTATCGCGCAGGCTGCCTTATCAGGCACGAGCATCGATCCTTGTCGCAACGGCAATCGCCTTAGCCTTGGCGCTCGTCACGATGAATCTGTGGTTGCCGCCACTTTTCGACCTGGTGCTAGCGGAAAGTGGCAAAGACGCGGGCCTTACAGGCAGAGTCGATCTTTGGATGAAGGCTGATGAGTTGATTGCCGAACGGCCTTGGATCGGGCTGGGATACAATGCGTTTTGGATTCAGGGGAATCTCGATGCGGAGGCGCTATGGCGCCTGCTTGGCATCGCTTCCCGCTCCGGGTTCAACTTCCACAATACCCCTCGAGAAATCCTAGTACACCTCGGTGTAATCGGCCTTGTCGTCTTTGTTGCAGTTGGTCTTGTTGGAGTAATTCGCTTGTTCGCCAAAACGATGGCGCAGCCCAGCCCCGGGCTGATCTATCAATGTGGCCTGGTTGTGTTCTTTTTTCCCAAGTTACCGTTTGAGGTAATTGGTTTCGGTACTATGCACTTTTCGACTATCTTCTTCTACGCGATCTTGGGTGCCGGATACCGCGCTGCTACAAACAGGATCATCGCTCCTGGTGCCCACGCAAGCTCCTACACAGCCTTAGCGCGTTGAGCGGCTAGCCAAACTCTAAGGTTACGATGGACGCTCTCGGCACTGAAATGCCGCCGCGCGCAGAGAAGCGCTTGATCTGCGAGCGCTTTGCGCTCCGCCGCATTTTGCTGCAGACGGATGACCGCAGCAGCGAAAACTTCCGCATCATTTGCAACGTAGACCGCGTCCCGGCATACATCCTCCACACCCTGCAGCGTTATGGGTGTGACCACTGTTGCCTTGCCATAAGCCAACGCCTCGACAAGCTTGATCTTCAGCCCCGATCCAAATTGTAGCGGTGAAATCACTACGCCAGCCTCCGTGTAATGGCGGCGCAAATCTCTGACCACACCGCTCGCGATTATATCGCTGTTACCGCCCGTCTCCGGCAATGACCGACACACGCTCCCGACAACATCGAGAACCGCGTTAGGCCGTTGCCGTTTGATGGATGGCCAGACGTGCTTCAGGAACCACGCAAGCCCGTCGGTGTTGGGCGCCGTATTGCTGCCGACAAATAGCAACCGGTTTTCATCGCCGGGAAACGATTGGCTGACAGGTTGCGCCGGCATCGGAGCCAGAATTGCCCTGACTTCAGGGAGCTCTCTTTCAACAAACGCATGCTCTTCCTGCTGGATCGTAATGATGACATCGGCACGACCCAATGACACCAGTTCGTCGGCGCGGTTCAATCGCGCAGCAGAATCCAGGTCTCCGCCTTGCCTTGCATGGAACAGATCATGCATGACGATAGCTTTTTCGCAGTGAGGGGACACTTCTTCGAATGCCGTGGCCGCAAACACATAATCTGCCACCACAATCGAGGCTGAGCTTGGGATTTTTCGGGCGACATAGGCCTTTTCGACCTCGGTCCAAGTCGTACCGATCGAATGCGGACGCGGCTTGTCTTGTGACCAGCCTCCGGAAAATCCGATGCGGCGCGCAAGCATTCTAAGAATGCCAACCACCGCTAACGCAATCACTTCGTGGTCAAAAACGATAAACCATTTCCCCACTCGGCGTGCACGTCTTAGGCTATGGCTTGCAAAGACGCTCATTTCAGGCGCCATCGTTAACACAGGGGTACGGCCTGCAATCGCGGGCGATGGCTGGATCAGATGGACCGCGTATCCCGTTTGCCTGAATGTCTCGGCGAGCGCCAGCAGATAGGCTGAACTCCCGTTCACGGCCCCCGTAAGGCGCTGCTTGCTTATAACAGCAATGGTTGGTGTCAGATCAGTCGCCGTTTCACGCTTCATGCTCATTGGTGCCAGCCACTTGTATGAGATTGAGAAGTATTCAGAGAAAAGCAGCGCCAAAGCGTTGTCGCCCAGCTGTTGTCCAATGTAGCGCCACGGTTGGATTTAGGCCACAAACCGAGGACAAGTCTCGATCAATAGCTCGGCCGGGCAGTCTTGAAGCGGGAAACGAATAAGCCACGAGCCTTCAATTGGCGTTGTGGGCCTTGGCTTGAAGCTTAATTGGTCGGCTAAACTTTCGGTTTTCGGGGTTAGCGGCTCTTCTCCGGAAGGAGATTTCAATTCAACTCTCACTACAATGGCGCACGCTCTGCGGTTAGCTGAAATGCCGGATTTGAATACATCATGAAATGAGCTTTCGACGAGATGTATGTCTGGGCGCCCCCCCGAGTTGAGGCTTCTGACTATCGCGCTTCGACGACCGCGAAACCTCGGACTCCCCCCAGCGTCAGCTTTCCAACTATCGATCATCGCTTGGGAAGCACCGTCTTGCCGAGACAGAAAAGCAGATTTGCCCTGGGCCTGTCCTCCTTGAAAACACCGGCAGTCTGCGCCTTTTTACTCCCCATAGCTTTGAGACCCTACGAGCAGATTTTATCATCTGACAGAGAGGTGAGGCCCGCAACAATCCGATAAAATCGCGCTTAAGAACGCCTTCAAAGTCAGAAGTATCTTTCGCCTACCCGTATTGTATCACCCGGTGCGACATAAACGGGCCGCCCATCGCTGATGTCATAGACCTCTTCCTGCGTCTGCCCTTTGCGGAGGATGTATACGCGTTGTCGCTCTGCGCGGTACGTGAAGCCCCCCGCCAAAGCCACGGCTTGCGTAACGGTCAAACCGTCACTGAAGGGGAATTCGCCCGCTTTGCTGACCTCGCCGAGGATATAGAACGGGCGGTAATTCAGGACTTCGACCGTAACGCGGGGATCGTTCACGTACCCCTCGCCCAATCGCTCCCGAAGAGTCGTTTGCAAATCACCGACGGTCATTTGAGCGACCGGGATGTCCCCAAGCAATGGAAAAGCGAGGTCGCCCTGCGGCGTAATCGCGTACTCCCGTGAGAGGCTTTCTTCCCCGAAGACGGTGATTGAAAGGCGATCGCCAGCAGAAAGGCGATAGACCGTCGGTTGGTACGCAGCCGTGCCGGGCAAAGCGTTTGTACCTGCACAAGCGGGCATCAGAATGACAGCGAGAGCTATGGCCGCGAATTGCATAAGGCGTTGAGCAAAAAACATAGTGATTATCCGTCGATCCTGATCATCTGGTGAGCATAGGCGGCAGCCGTCGCTACGGCAATCGGTTTAGCCTTCCTTTCAGACGGTGGAGGCGGGCCGCCACTGGCAAGGAATAAAGCGAAATCGCAGAAGGTTTTTTCAAAATGTCTGCCGCAGCACGAAGATATGATCCGCCTTTGAGTGCCTCAACGGAGCTAGTGAAGGCGCGGGCCTTCATCAGCGCGTTCCATCTGCCGCGATAGGGCTTCGATCTGGCTACCGTGGGATGAAGATGCCTGGCGATATTATGTTCGGCCACGATCATGCGGTCAAGATCGGCGAGCGACAGTCGATGTGATATCGAGCCAGCGTGGCGCCTGTAACGGTAGCCCGCATAGTCGCACACAACGTACTTTAAATTGGCTTGCAAAGCCCTGATAACCAGTTCGTCGTCTTCGCCGATACGCAGCGCCGGATTGTAGCGCAGCCCGGCCTGTTCGAGCGCAGATCGCCTGATCATAGGCTTAAGGTACCCGGGCGACTCTTCATGGCCGAACAACCGAGAGCGCTCGAAATATTCGTGTAATTCGAGACGTTTTGCGCCCCCGCGCGGGGCGATAGCAAACATGGGGCGCGATTCGATCTCCTCGCCGAACTCCAGGAGATTATCGGCAATCATGTCCGCGCCATATTGATCGGCGATAGCCATGAGCCTTTTGCTCCTTTCAGGCAAAAGGACATCATCAGCGTCAAGCACAGCGAACCACCTGCCGCGCATGGCATTCATGCCGACGTTTCGCGCTCCGCCAGGGCCGCTGTTGGAAGCAGTTTGCAACACGACGACACGAGGGTCCAATCTCGACAATTTAGTCGCGTTCTCAAAGCTCCCATCACAGCTGCCATCGTCGACAACGAGAACTTCGACTGTAGGCCCTTGCTGATCCAGAGCGGAACGAACCGCAGGCTCGAGAAACGGCCCAGCATTGTAACAGGCGATGACAAAGCTTATGTCGACCGCTGATTGACCGGTGTCGCGGTTGGACTGATTACCTGACATGCGATCATTCCTTTGCAAAGGCGGAAAATGGCCACGCTCTTTCGCAAGCAGCTGCTAAACCCTAGCACGACCCCTGGAGAGCGTGTCTACGCCATTGGCGACGTTCACGGTCGCTATGACCTTTTTAGAGACATTGTGAAGAAGATTGTTGTACATTGGGAAGCCGGTCCATCGAGCTTCGCCAAGGTCAAGATCGTCCTTCTGGGTGACCTGATTGATCGGGGGCCCGCCAGCTCGCATTGCCTCGAATTTGCTTATCAGCTTGTCAACAATTCCAACGTCACGCTTCTGAGGGGCAATCATGAGGATTTGCTGCTGAAGAGCATCGAAGGTCACGCCGTTGCACAGGAAATCTGGCTAGCCAATGGCGGCCTCGCATTTCTGGATGACTATGGCGTGGCGCCACCGCAAAGCGGAGAGGACAGCTTCGATTTCGCAGAGCGGCTTTCCAAAGCGATCCCGAGCCATTTGGTTCAGCTTCTTCAGGAAGCGCCGCTTACCTGCCAGAGCGGCGACTACCTCTTCGTTCACGCCGGGATACGTCCCGGACGACCAATCGCACGGCAACGCGAAGAGGATCTGCTTTTCATTCGCAAGGAGTTTACAGAATCCAGCCGAAAGCATGGCGCGATCATTGTTCATGGCCATACGATCGTCGACCATGTCGAACTGCATGAGAACCGTATCGCGGTCGATACGGGCGCATATGCCACTGGCCGGCTTTCCTGCATTTGCCTTGAGGGCCGCCGGCGCCAGATTATCCATACCTGACGAGCCTGAGCCGATCCTGCTAGGGCCAACTTATGAGATCACGATCCGCAAGCAATCCCCGCAGGATTTGGCAGGCGCCGCTAGCGCTTAGTCGGCATATATGAGCTTTGCGACCTCTTTCGGTGAGCCGAGGCACTGACTGCCCGAAACACGCGGCCATTTGCTACAATCCCAATAGGCTTGTTGCTGCCGATTTCGGGAAACCTTCACAAAAACCAGGTCGGGGGGAGAAGCCGAGACCGTCGTCCGGGTAATTTCAGAGGGTTCAGCAGCAGGATCACTCCAACCCACGACCTTGCATACCGGGAGATCGCTGCAGACAGAAAGGGCATTGACGGACCAGCGTGCAGCCCCTGCCTGCGCAGGCAATCCCAGCTTGCGGACAACAACCGCACTCCGCTTTGGTTCGGAGGGCGTAACTCCGATTTGCGGCGGCATCCCCTCAGCCAACACCGAGGGTGAGTCAGTCTCGGCTTCGCTTGCCTCAAGTTCCCCAGCTAATTGTGGGGCGTGTGAAGGAAACATTGCGGCAAGCTGCGGTATCGCGGGCTCGCGCCCTGCGGCCCTCTTTGCAAAGGCCGCGCGCGTTCCCCAATACCCTCGCCAGCGGAAGAAAAGGTGTGTGCGCACACTGGTCACCTTATCGAGGCTGGCACTCCAGTAAGGTACGACCCAGTTCGTGTGGTAATGCGTTGAGAGACCCACCCGCTCATCGACGTGGCCGTTTAACATGGCTCGCGCGAGGCCAGTAGCGCCGTTCCACGAGTTCGGGCTTGGACGCCAACGCTGCATCGACCCGTCGCAGGTAAATGAGAACTGACATCCGGTACGGCGGTCTGATCCCTGAAACACCACTCCGCAAATCGTTTTGGGGAATGCCGGATGCCTCACTCTATTCAGGACCACCTGAATCACGGCGCTTTGGTCGCTCAGATTGCCGCCAGCTTCATAAAGAGCAGCGGTCGCAAGACAGGCAACCGCTCGTTCCACATCGGCGTCGGCCATCGCATGCGAAAAGGGTGCAGCCCGTACATTCTTCGTGGTCACGAATGGCCGAGATGCGTTGATCTCCTGCGCGGTCTGAGCCGATACAGGAAGAAGCTCCTCTTCGGGTGCCACCGCGCCAGGCAACCCCACCTTGGGTAGCGGAGGCAAATCGTGCTCATTCAACGAAGCTACTTTCGCACGGTCGATTGGCTTCATCCCGTCAGTGACAGCGTATGCAAGCAATCCGGCCGAGCCTAGGATCGGCGCCAGAAACGCCGCTATCAATAGCTTTGGGATCTTTACCAAGACTCAGATCCTTACCCGGAAAAACATTGCGATCGGATGCCAGCCGAACCGTCCACGAAACGAAGATGATCTCGCTCATGAACTTTGAGCCAGGGCTAGCGTGCTTCAGATTCCCCTAGCCCGGGTCCGCCTCGAATTCACGATCAATTTCGTGCATCAACCCTACCGTACGAGGACGAGACACTGCTCGTGCCATCAAAGAGACAAACGACAGCACGAAATAGGGCTTCGGCAACAAAAGCACAGCTCAATGATCCACCACGCCTACCGTCTGCCCGACATCGGTGTCCGGTCGTCGTTTTCCTCTCGCGCTTAGCGTGGTGCTACCCCTATCCTCCCTACCAGCTTGCGCTGTCGTTCAATCGTGTCAGCCGTAAGCACCGTAATTTTGCTTCTAAAGATGCGGTGGAATCAACATATGGATAATCCGGGCTTTGACGATCCGCGGTTTGCTGGCCCGCAACTGAAAAAGCAGGGCTCGACTGATCGCCGAAGGGGCATGAAGGTCGTTCTGGCCTTGACCGGACTTGGTGTTGTGGCCGCGGGCGCGATGGCTTTTTCCTCGGCCAGCCAGGTTACCCCCCCTCCCCGCCTGGGCCCTCCGGTCATCGGCCCCGGCAAGCCATTTGTCGATGATCTCTCGCGCCTCGACAAATCGATTTGGTCAGTTTCGGACGGTTGGAGCAATGGCTCGTACATGGTCAACGACTGGCGACGATCTCAGTCTGTCTTTGACGATGGTTTGGCCCTTACATTGGAAGACCTGCCCGGAGGGATCAGCCGATATGCGTCGGGAGAGGTGCAGAGTCGGAAGACCTACGGACACGGCTACTATGAGGCCACGATGCAGGCTGCATCCGGGAGCGGCATTGTCAGCGGTTTTTTTACCTATACCGGCCCGCCGTTTGGCAAGCCCTGGAATGAGATTGACGTCGAGATCCTCGGGAAAGATACGAAAGAGGCGACCCTAACCTATTTCTATGATGGGAAGTCAATATCTCACGTTGTCGAACTGGACTTCGACGCTGCGGCCGGTCTGCATCATTACGCCTTCGATTGGCAGCCGGGTTACATTCGCTGGTACATCGACGGCAAATTGGTCTACGAAGCCGTTGGATCCGAACTACCGCTTCCGAACGAGCCCCAGAAAATCATGATGCACCTTTGGGGAACTGACACCATCAGGGATTGGGCCGGACCATTCGACAGAGGCGCCGTTCCAACCAGCATGCGCTTTGGCTGCATCGCATATTCGCATAATCGGCCAGCAACCGATCAATGCCGCGGCGTCAACGAACGCTAGGGGCTGCGCATCAACCCATAGCGCGGTGCAGCACCCGCGGGATTGGTCACCCACTCCGCGATGAAACCGAGCGCCCAGCTCAACTGCATCGTGGCAGCGGCAATCCCTGCGGCCATTGCCCACCCTCCGCCCGCTTTGATGCCGACAGCTACCCCTGCAAGAAGGCAGAGCAGGAACCAGGAGGCTGCCGGAATGAGGAAAACGGGATGAAGTGGGCCAAGGAGTGCCAATCCGAGCGCCACAGGCACGCTGAGGGGTATGAGCTGCCGCATCCTGGGGCGCATACCATGACGTCTGATGTTGCGCGCTCTGCCCTGACCATAGCGACGGTACTGCTTCCACAATGAGCGCAGATCGGAACGCGGGAAGTAGGTGATCGCAGCAGAGGGCTCGAGCCAGATTGACCCGCCTGCAGCCCGCTGCCTGTGATCAAATTCCGCGTCTTCGTTGCACGGCATCGCCTCGCAATAGCCGCCGACGGCGCGAAAGAGACCGAGGTCCATCAAAGCGTGATGGCCATGTTCAACAAAGCGGCCTTCGACAAGATGCCGGTGGGGCGACCCGCCCGTGCCCAATATGCTGTTTTGTGCGGCCGCTACGGCCAGCTGCAAACCACCCTTCCCCACAGTCACCATGGGAACGACCACAGCTGACGCCCTTTTGCGCTGCGCAGACGCGAGCAGTTTTTCAGCGTATCCTTCAGGGTACAAACAATGCGCATCGATGCGCAGCAGCCACTGGTGTTGCGCGCCGTAGGCCGCCACGGCCCTGTTTACACCTGCGCTTTGGATCCGGTCGGGATTGTCGAGCAGAACGAGGCGCTTGCCGTCCGCCATGGTGGCGACGATTTCGCGGCTACCGTCAGTGCTCCCGCCATCGGCCACAACCAAGAGGTCGATGGTCGCATCATCGAGCATCTGCTTGATAAGCCTGGCGAGATGGGGAGCCTCGTTCAGGCACGGGATAACGGCCAAGACGCTCATCGCATTAACGTGCCCGAAAGCCGGCTGAACAGCGTGTAGCAATCGCGATCGTCCGCCAAAACATCTCTGCGGGGGATGGCGGCGATTGCCGATTGATAATCTGATAGCTGGCTCGCGGACATATTGAAGAGGATATGAGGAAGCTCATCTGCACTTGCGACAAGCAGGCCGGCCTTGCGAGCAGATAACCAGCGCCCGACCTCGATGCCGGACAAGGCAATCGGCACGCTTCCATGAGCGACCGCCTCATAAATTCGGTTCGGCAGAAGCCAACTGCTGTTCTCGCCTTCCTCGAACCAGTCGATCGTCCAGGCGAAGTGGCATCGGCCATAAAGCGCAGGCAGATCGCTATAGCGGTAAGGTCCGACATACTCGACGCCAGCCTTTCCAGCGATCGATTTTTCAAAATCGGGAAAGACAGCCTGAGAGGGTTTGCCCGCAATCAGAATTTGCAGCTGACCTTCGGCGCGGGCGGCCATGCTCGAGAGCACGCTGAGCGTACGCTCGCAGCGCAGCATCCCGAACCACCCTATGGTGATCCGCTCACCGGAGTTCGGCTGCGCAACCCTTGTGAATGTTTCGACATCATCGACGAGAAGTTTGTTCTCCACGAGCATGGCAGGACAGGCGAGCGACGTCGAGGCGAAGTGGTTTTCGATAAAGGCCGGTGACGATGTGATCAGCAGATCAACCCGCGGAAGCAATTTTCCCTCGATGGCCTGAATTACTTTTGCAGCGTGACTGGTTCCAACGAGCGAGCGGTGAATGTCGAGGCACTCATAAACGAGCGGCCGGGCGCCAACGATCGCGCAAGCTATGCCAAGCTGTTCGAGGTTTCGCGCCATGACGAGGTCGCAATCGCCAAAGAACTGTTTGATTTCGGCGTTGAAGACAGTCGCACGCAGCGTGCTGGCTGCGCGGTGTAACAGCGCTGCGTCCTTGGACTGACCCAGTTCCAATGGATTCCGGGAGGCGATCGCAGCAGAAAGAGTTTGGTCGCGGCAAAAGCCCGCCAGTTTTACCTCCGCGCCGCCACGTTCGAGCATGACGCAGCGCCGCTCGACCGCTGGATCGTTGAGATTGTGAACGAGATAGGCAATTTTCATGAGAACCTCGTGTTGCCCACAAAGCCACTTTGGGTAAAGGGGTTGGACGACACGTAAGCAAACCAGCTTCAATCGGGAACACAATATGGCGGATTCTGTGGCGGAAGAGGGCAATGAGCCGTCGCGGTCGACGCCAAAGGTTGCCGTTATTATCGCCGCCTATAATGTCGCAGAGACGATCGGCAAGGCAGTTGCAAGCGCATTGGCGCAGCCCGAGACGGCCGAAGTTATCGTTGTTGATGATGCGTCGAGAGATGACACCCATCTGGCGGCCCACACCGCAGCGTCGGGCGACCCGAGACTGACGGTAATTCGCAACCAAATCAATATGGGGCCGGCCCGATCACGAAATATCGCCATCAGCCAAACGTCGGCACCCTACATAGCGATCCTTGATGGCGACGATTTCCTGCTGGAAAAACGGTTTGAGAAAATTTTCGCCGAAACTGGCTGGGATTTTTGTGCCGACAACATTGTATTTTTCAACGACGAAACTCAGATCGAGGCCGCGCGCGCGCCCTTCAACGATGCCGAACTGGCGCCAATGATTTTGGATCTGGAAAACTTTGCTCTCGGCAATATACCTGATGCGAAAAATCCGAGGGGTGAGCTAGGATTTCTCAAGCCCGTGATGAGGCGTGCCTTCATGAAAGAGCACAATCTGGTCTATGCAGAAGAGTGTCGGCTCGGTGAAGATTTCTTGTTCTACGCCGATGCTCTCATCCGCGGTGCAGTGTATATAGTCGTGCCTCACTGTGGCTACGCCGCGTTGGTTCGGCAAAATTCGCTAAGCAGTAACCACTCGCTCGACGACCTGAAAGCCCTCCATGCGCGCGAAACTCGGCTTTCCGGCAACACGAGCGTGAGCGCTGCCGAGCGTAGGCTACTGAAGCGAAGAGCGCGCTCAACCCTGCGGCGCATCCATCATCGTGAAGTCTTGGCGCGGAAAGCGGCTAGCGGCAGCGTGCTTGGTGCTGCTCTAGGTGTAACTCGTCCCACGTCGCTTATCGATATCATTCGTGATCGTCTGCGTAGAGAAAATCCGCAGATTGGATCGCTGCTACCAAGAACATTGTTGCCAGTCAGCCCCTTCATCGGGCCGGCAATAATCAAGAGATAGCTTCAGCCGAACAGCAAATCGCTAAACCCATGTTTGTTTTGTGTCCACTTTGAAAAGTGCCGTGAAGAACATTAGATTATTGCGATTATAAAACTTTTCGTCGTATCAATTAGATCAGTCGAATTAAGATAAATGCTCGTCGCGATGCCCTCACCGCTCTTGATTTAAATGATTCTCTGTTAACGCACGGCCCAATGCTTTCTTTCGGCAAGACGTTCTATGAATTGTTTAACTTGTCAAAACGACATATCTTGGGTACCCACGGCTTGCAAGCAGATAGACAGGCCTTAACGGAAAGAAACCATAGAATGGCGAATAATCTTTGCAACACTCTGCGGCAGAGAATTTCAGACACACTTTTACCAATCATCGCTCCATTTTCCGAGCGCATTCATTTGCTTGACCCACCTGATCACCCGAATGTCGGCGACTGCGCCATCCTTCTCGGGGAACTTGATTTTCTGGATCGCGCTCTACCAAAAAGCGAAGTAGATTTTACGGACTGGACGCAGGCGTCGCACGGACTTCGTCAAATAGAAGATTCGTCGATAATCCTGATCCATGGTGGTGGGAATTTTGGCGATATTTGGCCTGACCATCATAACTTTCGCCTCCATATTTTGCGAGAATTTAAGCACCGAAAAATTGTGCAGCTTCCTCAAAGTATCCACTTCGACTCGTCGGCAGTTCTCAAGGAAACGCAGGACGCTATCGCCGCGCACCCCGACTTTACCATATTAGCCCGGGACAGACGTAGCGAAGCGTTCGCGCGGGAACACTTTGATTGCCGAGTCGAAATTTGCCCTGACATGGCCTTCGCGATGAATCCGATTCATCGGCGCGCCGCGGAGGACGACGTTTTTTGCTTGCTGCGGGGCGACAAAGAAGTAGTCGCAGAACATGATGAGATCGTTCGCTCGCTCAAAGCGATGGGACTAAGCATCAAAGTCGATGATTGGCTTGACGATCCAAGGACGTTGGCAAAGCTGCACGACCGATTCTTCCGCAGCATGTCAAAACACGCACCTAGCGTGCGCCACTTGATGGCCAAGCAGGCGTTATCCGCTCGGCGCAAATATGCGCGTAGCAGACTCGAACGCGGCATAGATTATTTGAGCCAAGGCAGGGTCGTAGTCACGGATCGTTTGCATGCGCATATTATCAGCACGCTGCTGGGCATCCCTAACCTTGTCTTCAATTCCTATGATGCCAAAGCAACTGCCCTTTATGAAACCTGGACATATGCCGATCCAAATTGCCAAGTTTTAGAATCGACAGCGGAACTACCTGACGCTGTTCATCATCTTCTCAAGATAGCCGCTGGAAATTAAGGATGGCTGCGTCGTATGGGGCTATTATTCGCGCACATATACGAACCGAGATGTTCGACAATTTAATTTCCGCGCTCCGCCGACAAACGTTGGCGCCGGACCAGATTATCATCGTCGACTCCTCTTCCCAACGCTCAGCCTTTGAAGACTTGATCGCCAAGGATATTCGAGTTGTGCCCTATCCGGAGGTGCCGTTCAATTACTCTAAAGCAATAAATTTCGGTGTTGCGGCCAACCCGTGCGAATACAGTCTGTTGATAAGTAGCCACATGACTATTGAGGATCATACACTAATCGAACGGGGGATTGCTATCGCGGCTAGCAATGGCATCGACGCCATGACTTGGGTCGGCGATTTGGACGGCAACAAGTCAGAAGCTCATTTCATTATCGACCGTAAAAATTTTCACGGCCAAAACGGTCTATCGAATTCTATGTCAATGGTCAGAACCGCGCTCTATGTGCAACGTCCCTATCGGGAGGAGGTATTCTCTGCCGAAGATCAAGAATGGACTTCGTGGTATCTTAAAAATATGGATGGTAGAATTGTACGATTTGTAACACCGTTTCTGCATTATCGGAATCCCTACCATTCCGGAAACGAGTTTAGCGAACTCAAAGTCTTCAATGAAGAGCTTTCTTTAGGACACTTCGTTCGCCGCCGGTTTATCTATCCTGATCGCATCATATTGCGTGCGCTGCGCGGAGTTTTTGCGCTCTTACGCGGGCGGAATAATCGCGCGAGAATGCATTTCCGCTTTGCTTGGCTAATGACCAAAGCAAATTTTGTACGACCTGATGTGCAATCCAAGTATTTTTAGGTCAGTCCATTAGTTCTTGGTCAGAGACATCCACCGCTTAATCTTCGCCTTTATGAGATACCGCAAAAAGGCTTTCAAATAGGTGACGGAGCCGATCTCGCCTTTGGCCTCGACCTCGTTTCGGAATACCGATTTTCGGAGCTGCTTCAGATAGAGCCAGGCATATGGGTGCCACTCTTCCCTGCTCCACGGCTTTTGCGAACCGGTAAAGTGAATGATCGCCGGTGCGACATTGCGATCGCGAAGGGCGTCTCCTTGAATATCCACTAGGTCGTATAACATGCCACGCTGAAAGTTCCAGCTAGCGGGCAGTTCCTGCCAATTGCGCCAGAAAACGACATTCAGCGCATCCTGATCTGCCAGCGCGTAAATTTCGCGATCCGCGATCAACAGACCTAGCGCCCGCTTGAATTCGCCCGCTTGGCGGATCTTTTTCAGATCGAGAAGCAACACGCCTGCATTGAAGTAAGTTGCATCGCCCGTAAGCCCATGGAGCCGCTTGAAGTCTCCAAGCTCAACGTTGGTGAAGCCTTGGTCAATCGTCGCGCCGATCGAATGCCCATTGAGGTCTGCCAGCCACAACGGCAGGATATCTTGTGCCAAAGCAATATCTACGTCGAGATATAGCAGCCGTTCGACACTTACGTCTACGATCACATCTAGCAGCAGGCGCAGATAGGTCGCCGACGAAATGTGGATAAGCGACTGCAGCCGCAGAGCAGGGTGATCGCGCTCAACGCTGTACCACTTGATCTCAATGTCGGGAAAATGGCGATTAACCGTTTCGCGTCGCTCATTTGAGATATCCGAATAGAGGGCGTGGATTACGAGTTTATGCCGTCCTGAATACTGACGAAGCGCCTCAAGCAAGACGCAGAAATGAGGCAGATAATTTTCGTCAAAGCCGGAGGTGACCTCAATTCTGTTTGCACGATCAAAAGCCATCGATTTCAAACCCAAGCAAGTTCGCGGTAGAAAATTTTAATTCGTCGCTCATTTGGATTTCGCCACTCGATACCAATCGTTTCTCAAGTCGCAAAATCACTTTTATGCACGTTTGCACCAGCGCCGGCCCATCGGTAATCGCGCACATAGCGGAGGTCATTCAGACATTTCCTTCTCGACGCGCAAGGAGAGGAGGACTTGCACAATTTTGCGAAGCTGCCCCCATGCCAACACCGCGACAAGGCTAAGATATATTCCAACCCCGACACAAACCGCCATCAACGCAGTTCCCCAGCCTTTTCCAAGATAGGTCGTAAGCCACAACTGAAAGACATATACGACGGCCGCCATCAGCACAGCACAACCCAATGGCAACGCCATAGCTGACCACGTGTCTTTGGCACGTATACCCAAATGGCGCGCAAGCATATACTGCTGTAGTGGCAACGTAATATACGCGCGCAGCACGTAGGCCACCGCCACGGCGACAAGGCCATATGGCACGGCAGCCCAGGTAAAAAGCAATGTCGTTATGAGTTGTGCAACAGCCACTTTGAGGATTTCGGCTGCATGGTTCGACGCTGTAAGCGCTGGTCCACCGAAAAAATTGAAAACAAACGGAACCACCATACACGACAAGACTTGCGTGATGGGCACAGCTTCATTCCAGCTCTCACCAAAAATGAGCGGGATCAAAAGCGCGGCTGTTGCAGCGAAGCCAAGTATCATAGGAAACACCAGAAAGGACGCATAATTGATCAGCTGGCCATAGGCGTAGCGAAGACGCTCCGGCTCGGATTGCATACGGGAGAACGTGACCAATGAAACGCTGCCGATCGGCCCCAAAAGCATGTTCGCGATGAGTTCGATAACACGCCAGGCGATCCGGTACATCCCAACGGCAGCGGGACCAAAGAAACTACCAATGAACAGGTCCTGCATCCGAACGAGTAGCATCCAGATCAGCTGTGTTACAGCGAGGCTGGCGCCAAAAGCCATGATGGAAGTCAGCACGGAAATATCAAATTGCAGCGTGGGTCGCCATCGCGTGACAGCCCACGCAAAGCCAACCGAAACGAATGATCCGACGAAGGCCTGAGCTATCAAAGCCCAGACGCCATAACCGTTCAGCGCCAGAGTCACTGCCACCAAGCCGGATGCGATGTTGCTCAGCATGGCCTGCAAGGTGAGCATCGAATAGCGGAATTCGCGGGCGAGAATTGCGCCATGAACCGCACCGAGACTGCCTAGCGGTAGGGTCAGCGCCAGCGCATAAATAATCGACAATCCGTCAGCTGCCCCGAGCAAACCGACATAAAGCGGCGCTGTGAGGGCGATGAGCAACGCGAAGCTAAGGGACAAGGCAAGGTTAAGCCAGAACACCGTGCTGAAAAATCTGGCATCGGGCTCTGGCGCGCGGATCACGGCATCGCCGAGTCCACCAGAAGACAGCACCCGGCCAACCTCGACAAAGATGCCGGCAAGAGCGAAAAGCCCGAAGTCCTGGGGCTCAAGAAGCCTCGCAAGAACAATGAAAAGCACGAGCGTGACTGCGCTGCTCCACCCGGCGCGTACAACGGACCAAAGCATCCCGCCGACGGTCTTGCTTTTGAGGTCAGTCATGCGACGCCCGCACTCAACGATCCTTTTCTCTCACCGAAACACGTACGCGCGGCTCGCGGCAGGGAAAGCCCAAAGGGTTCTAGAGCCGCCGCAACGCTTCGGTCTGCTGCAATGCAGCAAAAAGGCTCGGTTGTCAGCCCTCAATTCCCTCCCAATCGATACAAGCCAGCGGATAGCCTCTTTAGCTTGGTGAATCGGACCGATCTTCAACAGGATTTCATTAATCAGATCCGAAGCCCCCTCATGCCACACGTTTGCGAAGGATCGGATTCACACCGGGCTCTATGATGAAATCCGGGCGGGCGCTGAGGAACTCAACGACCGCGGTTCGACAACCGCCATAATCGTTATAATCGTCGATTATGATGAGCCCCCCATCACTCAATTTCTCCGAGCAAACCTTCAGGCAAAAGGCCACCGGATCGTACCAATCACAATCGATGTGAGCGAGTGCGATCGCACCAACCGAAGTGCTATCCCAAGTGTCTTCGAATAACCCTTTATGGAGTTGAATGATGTCTTCATCGACTGGCACACCATGACGTGCGAACGAAGCTTTGACATCGGACAAGAGATCTTGCCGGTAACCGTAATAGTCGTCTCCATTAATTCCCTCAGAAACTCCTGACTTGATTACGTGATAGCGAGCCCTAGACTTGTCATCGTCCTTGTCGGAAGTCGGGGGCGGAATCATCCCGAAAACATCGAAGCCATGAAAGCGGCGACCAGATCGACAATCCTGCGCAAGGATAATTCCAGACCCGCCCAGCGCCACACCAAATTCAACAAGATCGCCGGGCACTTTTTTCGTTTCCCGGATGGAACGCTCGAGGCGTCGAAGTTTTTCGACCGGTAGATAAGTAAGTCGATCTCGAACCACCCGACGGGTTTTTGGATGAAGCCGAGCAATTTTAACCAGACCTATGACTCTTCGAACGACATCCCTTATCATAGCCACCTCGCAAATCCTCACAGCCCACTTCAGACGATTAGAACCTATTGTCTCCCTAATTGTTAAATACGGGTAGGCGCCTCGCGGCTCAAGCGCGGTGACGCCGGCGCGCGGATTGCTGACATCTGCATAATCTAGGCCCAGGACTCGTTGCGGCAGCAAGAAAATGACGGATGCAGCGGTGCAGGTGGCGGACAGCAACGTGTGAGCGTAACGGTCATAACGGGTGTGAATGCGCCGCCAGTCCTTGAGTATGCCGAACATGTTCTCGACCTTTTAGCGCTGGCGGTAGAGAGCGGTGTCGTGCGGGATAGGCACTTTGCGATTGCTCTTTGACGGGATGCAAGCAGCGATGCCACGTATGGGAAAGCCATGGTGCAACCAATCGGCATCGTAGCCCCTATCCGCCAGCAGCGCCCTTACTCTGGGGAACCCATTGATCATCAGCGCGGCACCCTTGTAGTCGCTCATCTGCCCTGAGCTGAGCAGCTCGATCAAGGGGCAACGCTGCCATTGCAGACGGCGTGGAGCTTAGAGTTCAGTCCGCCCTTGGAGCGCCCGATACGTGTGAGTAGAGTCTTTTATCTAGCAGGCTTGCTGCCGTCCTGTGTGCCTTCAGGTGGGTGGCGTCGCTCATCAACTTGTCGAGCTTCCCGCCCTTGCCGGCGAGCTCGGCGAAAATGCGGTGGAACACACCTGGGCGGCTCCAGCGGATGAATTGGTTGTTGACCGTCTTGTGCGGGTCGCAGGCGGTCGGCGCATCGCGCCAGCGCAGCCCGTTTCTGATCACGAAGATGATGCCACTCACGATCAGCCGATCACCCACCCGCGGAAACCCATGAGACAGCGAAAAATAGGGCCCAATTCGGCGCATCTGCGCCTCGCTTAACAACCTCAAATCGCACATCCGCAGCGCCTCTTTTAATGGCAATGTCGAATCAACTGATTGCGTCAATCGCAAGCGATTTAGTGGGTTCAGAGCCTAGCCATTATCTGCCCACGCTGATATAGGTGAAGCCGGCGGCGCGCATGTCTTCGGGTTTGTAGACATTGCGCAGGTCGACCATCACCGGGGCCTTGGCGAGTTCCTTGACCCGGCGCAGGTCGAGCGCGCGGAAGGCGTCCCATTCGGTCACGATCACCACCACGTCCGCGCCTTCGATCGCCTCGTAGGCGTTCTCGCACATGGTCACTTGCGGAAGCAGCGGGCGGGCCTGCTCCATGCCTTCGGGATCGTAGGCGGCCACCGCGACGCCTGCGTCCATCAGCGTTTGCGCGACCGCAATCGCCGGGCTGTCGCGCATGTCGTCGGTGTTGGGCTTGA
>FWWL01001358.1_pt1 | contig 58892 bp, 53 predicted proteins | sample 2228331 | NCBI WGS metagenome assembly FWWL01 (sample SAMEA103939775, study PRJEB20133) | metagenome
TTAACTTCTTTGGGTTCTGTTTTTTTGGATTTTGTTGGCTTTGGCTTTTCTTCAATTGTGGTTTCAGGCTTGCCGACAGGTTCGACTTTTTGCTTCTCCTTATTTGTTTTCTTTTCTACATTTTTATTTGTTGTCTGTTTGGTTTTGCTTTCGGCTTTCACAACCGAAGTTTTTTTGGTTTCCTTTCGAGCTTCTTTCTTTACATTAGTTTCGACTTTCGTTTCCTTTACTTCGGTTTCGATTGGTTGGGTTATTTTCTTACCCTTCGAAGTCTTGGTTTCTTTGTTTGCTGTGCTTTTTGCTTTTGGTTCTTCTTTTGTGACTTTTTTTGTTGCCATTTTATTTTCCTTTCAAAAAGAAAACGAAAAAATCTATTTTACAAATTTATACTTTATTTACTTTTATCCAAATATTTTTATCATCAATTTCAACTTCTTCTGTATCTTCGGGGGAAGCAAGAAAGACAAGCTTTTCGCCAAGCGTTTCGGTCAAAATATACTGTTCGGTGCGTCGTAACCTTTGGCAAACCTCATCGTCGGCGTAAACGAAGATTTTAATCCTGTCGGTAATTTCGAAATTGTTTTTTTTGCGAAGGTTTTGGATACGATTTACAAATTCACGTGCAATACCTTCATCACGCAATTCTTCGGTGATGTGGGTGTCCAAAGCTACTGTGATGTCGTTTTCTTTTCCGACAAGCCAACCTTCTATTGTATCACTTACTATTTCGATGTCTTCGAGTTGAAGAACAACAGGACTGCCTTCGACAGCAAGTTCCAGACGATTGTTGCGTTCGATTTCGACAATTTCGTTATGTGTTAGTTCCTTAATTCTGTTAGCAACTGCTTGGGTTAATTTTCCAAATTTCTTACCAATAACTTTGAAATTTGGTTTGGCTTTCTTACGAACAAATTCGGTATCGGCAGAAACGTATTCGACTTCTTTCACATTAATTTCTTCTTTAATGATGTTTTCGAAATGCTGAATGCTTCGCCTTTGAGCTGGATTGATAACTGGAACAAGAATTTTCGAAAGTGGCTGACGAACACGAATTTTTGCCTTTTCGCGCAAAAAGCGAGTAATTTTAACAATTGTTTGTGCCAAAGCCATTCTGTTTTCCAACTCGGTATCGACAAGCCTTTCGTCGTAAGCGGGCATATCGTTCAGGTGAACCGATTCGGGGTCAGTTTGGCGTCGAAGCCTTCGGTAGATAAGCTCCGAAAGAAATGGAGCTGCTGGGGACATCAGCTTTGCTACTGTAACAAGAACTTCGTACAGAGTTTGGTATGCCGAAAGTTTATCGACGTCGTTTTCGCCTTTCCAAAAACGGCGACGATTGCGTCGGATATACCAATTCGAAAGCTCATCGATTACAAAATACTGGATTGCTCGGAACGCTCTCGTAAGGTCGAACTCTTCCATCCATTTTTGATAATTCTTAATCAAAGAATGAAGTTTCGAAATAATCCAGCGGTCGATTTCTAAACGTTGTTCAACAGGAACAATTGGGTCATCAGGATTAAAATTATCGATATTGGCATACATTGCAAAGAAAGAGTAACTATTCACCAAAGAGCGGAAGAAATCCGATAGAACCGATTTTTCGATATCTTCTTCGTTAAACAAAGTTGCTTTCCACGGTGGGTTGTTCACGAGAAGATACCAACGAACGGCATCGGCACTGTATTTTTCCATAACATCGAAGGGGTCGATTACATTTCCCTTCGATTTGGACATCTTTTCGCCTTTCTTATCGAGGATTAATTCGTTTACAACAATGTTTTTGAAGGCAGGCTTTCCGAAGATTGCCGTGGCAATGTTATGAAGAGTGTAAAACCAGCCACGGGTCTGGTCGACACCTTCGGCAATGAAGTCGGCTGGAAAACACTTTTCGAACAACTCTTGGTTTTCGAATGGATAATGGAACTGAGCAAAAGGCATAGCTCCCGAATCGAACCATACATCTATTACTTCGGGGACGCGTTTATAGACTTTCCCATTTTTTTCGAAAAATACCTTATCGACAAACGGTCTGTGCAGGTCGATTTGTTTATCGATATCGGGTATGTCTTTCAGATATGTTCGCGAGCCATTTTCATTCAGGACAAAACCTTCTTTGAGTTCAGCAATAGAGCCAATTGCGAAATAATCTGTGCCATCTTCGGAGACCCAAATTGGTAAGGGGGTGCCCCAATATCTATCGCGCGAAAGTGCCCATTCCTTCACTTCGTCTAACCAATTGCCAAAACGACCTGAACCAATTTCGGGAGGTTGCCAATTTATTTGCTTGTTCAATTCTATCATTTTTTCCCTGTATTCGGGCGATTTGATAAACCAAGATTCGCGAGCATAGTACATAATTGGGTTTCCAGTTCGCCAGCAATGTGGGTAACTGTGCACGTAATCGAAGCTAGCTTTGTAAACTTTACCTAATTGTTTCAATTTATTAATAATGTCGCGGTCGGCTCCTTCTTCGATTCTGTCGGGGTACTTAAACGTTTTAATTGCTCTGCCAGCAAATTCACCCATATCTTCGGTGAAATGCCCATTTGGCGTAACAGGCTGAATGAATGGAATTTTAAATTTTCGCGACATTTCGTAATCGTCTTCGCCAAAAGCAGGAGCAATATGGACTATGCCACTACCTTCTTCGGTCGAAACAAAATCGCCCGGCAAAACACTTAGTGCATCGGTGTATTTTTCTGTGTCAATTTTGGCATAGGGTAAGATTTGTTCGTAGCGAGTTCCAATAAAATCTTTGCCCTTGAATTTGTCCAAGATTCGATATTCTCCAATTAAAACAGGAAGTCGGCTTTCGGCAAGCACAAGCTTAAATGTGTGAGAAGTTTCGCCAACTTTAATTGTGTTTTCGACAAGTACATAATCTATGTCTTCGCCAACTGCCATTGCAACGTTAGCGAGAAGAGTCCAAGGTGTGGTTGTCCAGACAAGTAGATGAGCATCCGAAAGGCTTTGGCGGGGAGAGGACAAGATTTTGGGAATGATAAATAAATTGGGGTCTCGGACTTCTTTGTAACCGAGGGAAAGTTCGTGACTGCTCAATGGTGTTTCAATCGTTGGGGATTGGGGGACAACTTTAAAGCCTTTGTAGATAAGACCATTATCGAAGAATTGCTTTAAAGCCCACCACAATGACTCAACATATTCATTTGTGCAAGTAATGTAGGCATTGTCTAAATCCAACCAATAGCCCATTCGCCGAGTCAGGTCGCGCCAGCCTTGGTTCATTTCGATGTTATAGTAAACAAATTCTCTACATTTTTGGTTGAATTTATCTATTCCGAATTTTTCTATGTCGGATTTGAATTTGAAACCGAGCATTTGTTCGACAGCCAATTCGACTGGCAAGCCGTGTGTATCCCAACCTGCCTGGCGTCGGACGTAGTATCCTTTCATTGCTTTGTATCTACACACAGTGTCTTTTATTGTCCGAGCCATAAGATGGTGTAATCCTGGCTTGCCGTTTACTGTTGGAGGTCCTTCGTAAAAATTGAAATAAGGCGAGTTTTCCCTCAATTTCAATGATTTTTCGAATATTTTGTTGGATTCCCAGAATTCCAAAATCTCTTTTTCCAAAGCTGAAAAAGAATATTTTTCGGGTAAAGGCGTAAACATAGTTCGTGGCAATTATTTTTTCAAAATAAACTACTAATTTATAAATTTTTAACGAAATAAGCACCATAAATTGTTGAGCAATAGATTAATTGCTTAAAGTATTCTTATTTTTTTAAAATAAAAGAATTATGTTGAACAAAATTTTATTATTTGAAAACTCTTTATTATTTTTGCTTTTCTATATTTGACAATTTTATTTTCAAAATATTTAGGAGATTGAAAGATGACAAAAGCCGATATCATTGACGAAATTGCAAAAGCCACAGGGCTGACCAAAATCGAGACCAAAGCAGTAGTCGACGGTGTCCTTTCGACTATCATCAATGCAGTCGCAAGCGGAAAGCGAATTGAGCTTCGTGGCTTCGGTGTTTTCAAATCCAAAGAACGAAGGGCACGTCAAGCCCGTAACCCCAAAACTGGTGAACTTGTTACATTGGAAAGAAGATTCGTTCCCGTATTTAAACCTTCGCCCGAATTCCAAAAGTTAGTTAATAACCATTTGAATAACCAAGGTGAATAATTTTTTGTAAAACAAAACGGATGACATTATGCCGTGTGGTCGAAAAAGAAAGCGCCATAAAATGGCAACACACAAACGAAAGAAACGACTTCGTAAGAATCGACACAAGAAGAAGAACCGTTAATATTTTTTTAATTCTTTCTTCTTTTTTTCGAGGCGTTTTTAAAACGCCTTTTTAAATCGAAATAGTTATGAGTATCTTTTACAAATTTGCAATTTTGTTAATAATGTTACATTACCTTGGTATAGCTTACCAAGGTAATGTAGTTTTGCTTAAAGGCACTGCGACAGATACCAAAGGTTCGCCTTTGGAAATTACATTTTATCTCGTTGGAGAAGACGGCAAACAGACGAGAGTAAAAAGTTCAAGCGATGGTTCGTTTAGTATACCAATTTCCACATCGGGACTTTATACAATTGTCGCAAAAAATTGGCTTCCACGTAATATCGAATTCATCAGTATTTCTGTTGGAAGTCAATATTCAGAATTGACCCAAAATCTCGTCTTCGAAAAAATTGCAGAAAACATATTGTTGAACAAAGGGAATTACTTCGAAAAAAATTCTACGGAATTAACCAACGAAGGAAAGCGACTGCTCGAAAACATTGTCAAATTCAGTAAAATCAACCCTGGCGTTTCTTTTAAAATTTTAATCAACTGTAATGAGTCAAAGTTTACTAAAATCACACGGACTGAAAAAGTAGGAAAAAAGACACGAAAAATTACAATTACTCCTGAACAGCAAGCACGTGAATTACTCGAAAAAAGAGCTGAATCGATAAAAGCCTTTTTTAAATCAAGAAATTATCCCGAAAGAAATTATGTAATTGAAGCCGAACCCTATTATCCAATAAGTTCTTCGCCTACCCAAGCGAAATCAAAACAAAAGAAAGCCAAATCAACCCCGCAACAAGCGACTGCCCCAAAAACCGATGCACCCAATCTTTCAATTTTTATATGGAAAATAATGAATATGGGTAAATAATCTTTTTATTCCTTTTCTTTTTTAAAGTATTTTTTTGGGTATTCAAAGTACCGCAAAGTCCCACGATTGTTAAGCACATCTTTCCAACTCTGAACAGGGAAATCGATAACAACAATACCAGTGGTAGGAATTTTTTCTATATAGACATCGAGGAAAGAATTTGCCAAGGAAGTAATGTCGGGATTGTGTCCAAAGAGGAAAACAACAAAATGAGAGTCGTCGAAAAGAGAAATGAGTTTTCTAATTTCCAAAAAACCACCCGAATAAATTTCGTTTCTAACGAGGACTTTATTCAAGTCATAATCGAATTCCTTGGCAAAATACTTAACTGTTTGCATTGCACGCATAGCTGGGCTGGAAACAATTAGGTCAGGTGCGATATTTAGCCCTTTGAGGATTTTAGCCATTGCGGGTGCATCGCGGTTTCCACGTTTATTTAAAGGACGGTCGATATCGGTCAAGTTTGGGTCAGACCAATCCGATTTCGAATGCCTTATTAAAACAAGTGTTTTCATAAACTACTTTTATGTTTGAATAATTCTCTTTCTTGGTTAAGTGTTTCTTTAACATTGTTTGCTTTGGAATACTGCTTAAGTTTGTTGTAGGAACTGACAAGTATGTTTTCGAATCGGCTTCTAATTTCTTCGCGTTCGTGTTCGTCGGGTATTTGTAGCCAAGCACGTTGTTCAAAATAAACATCCAAATGGGCTATTGCACGTTTAGGGAACTTTGCAGTATCTTGCGCAGCAAGTCGGGTTATTCTATCTAAATGTCGATAAACATCTATTTTCCCCGTTGTGTCGTTTAATGAATTCTTATTGTTAAAATGTTCAATTGTGTTAATTAGTTCCGTAACAACCACAGGGTCGCTAAAATCGTATATTTTGAATTTTATTGGAACTGGTGGTCGAATCTTAATAGTAATATCGTTGCTCGAACGAGGAAAATTCTTCGCTTCGAGCCTTTGGACAATATACCTAACGTTGGAATAATTAAGATTAGTCGTGATTAGTGCAAGCCCACCACGAATTAGAACATCGGAAAGAAGCCCTTCTTTAATTTTGTCGAAGTGTCTTAAAATCATAAGTTTAATAAAATTAGCTTGGTTGTAGCATCGTTGGTAGTCGTCGCCCCCTAAACCTTTTCGTGAGCGAAGCACTTGAAGAGTGGAATGGGGGTCGTTGTATCCAAGAAAATCTAAAAAGCCAACTACCTGCGAAAAACCAACTTCAACAAAAAAATGTATTTTATCAAGTCGAGCGATTCGGGCAAGTTCTTCCAGATAAAACTCTCTACCACGAACTGCACGAACAACGGTAAGCTTGTTCTGTCCTGTTGAATCAGGCAAGCCTGCATCGGCAGGGGTATCGCGGGGGACTGAAATGATTTCTATTTTGCCACTATCCAAAAGAACCGAAACAACGTGATTCGCATCGGCGTGTTTTGTGCTCGTTCCTAAACGTGAATCTAAACCCACTATGGCAATGTTTATTCGCCTACCAGTGTAATGATATTTTTCTTCACGCCCGGCAAGTTCATCTTCTCCTATTGTTCTACCGCCACCAAAATTGCTAATTGTGATATAATCGTCATCGGTATCGGGTATGATTGCTTTGAGATAAGAAGTATCTGCTTTCGATTTTACAGTATCTTGCATTTCGGCAACTTGTTCGATTGTGGTATCGGCAGATGAATCATTTTTTGAATTAAAAAACATAGAAAGGGAAAAACCAATGGCTAACAAACAAAAAAGCAATGCAAAACCCAAATAAACAATTCTTTGAGTATTACGTCGGCTTTTATTCTTTTGCTTCGAAGGCATAAAAATAAGTTAGATTTATTAAAAGCTATCAATAATCTCGGTAGAATTCAGTTCGGTTGTCTTCAATATCGGCGTTTTCTTTGACTTTATTGAACCACATCAGATATGAACTTTGTCGGTAATTTGTAATCAAATTCTCCAAATATTTCTTTTTTTGACCCTCAGATTCAGATTCGGCGGGAATATATCTTTTGTAAACTTCAACTATGTACCAGGCTCGTTCACCCCGGAATGGTGGATTTAATTTTCCTAATGGTAGTGTGAAAATCTTCGAAGTAAAGACAAAATCTTGTCCAATACCCACGACATAGCCATTGTTTCGAACGTCTACCCAATCTTGGAATGGGAGCGTGCTATCGAAATTAGGGATGTTTTCGAGAGTGCCAAGGTTTTTAACACGCTCGTAAACTTCCTTTGCCTTGCTTTCGAGCAGGTCCAATTTCTTTTTATTCTTCAATATGAATTCAATCCTTTTCTTCAAATCTTCGAATGTCATAAATCCTTCTTTGCGTTGGTCGACAACTTGGGCGACGACAATGCCTTGATTTTTAAGTTCCAAAGGTTCAAGCACATCGCCAACTTTGGCTTTAAAAGCCAATCCAGTTAGGTAATTTGAGCCCAAAACCGGGCGGGTTTGTTCGAAAAAGTCGGTTTCGCGTGCAACTAAACCGAATTCCTTAGCGACGGAATCGAAAGGCACACCTTCGGCAACTTTGTCTTTGAACAATTTTGCATCGCGATTTATGGCTCGGAGAGTGGCTCGGGTCATTTCAGGTTTGAATCGAATAAAACTGTATTTGTATTCATCGCTTTTACGTTCGAAAACTTTGATTATATGATACCCAAATTGGGTTTCGATTGGACCAACGATTTCACCTGGATTTGCCGAAAAGACAGCATCTTCGAAAGGCTTTACCATTGTGCCTTTGCCAAAGTATCCAAGGTCGCCTCCGTTGACACCCGAAGCTTTGTCTTCGGAATACTTCCGAGCAAGCTCGGCAAAATCTTCGCCTCGTTTGGCACGCGAAAGGATGCTCTTTGCAAATGCCAATGCACTATCCTTCTTGTTACCAAATCCAATAAGGACATGGCTTGCTTTGGCAACTTCGTTCACACCTTTGCGTTTCTCTTCCAATCGAATAAAGTATGTGCCATCAGCCGTTTGAATTGGACCAATAACTTGCTTGACTTCCAACGGAATTATGTATGGAGCAAGTTGGGAAGGCAAATCCTTAGCAAGTTGGAAATCGCTAACTTCTCCGCCATATTCTTGGAATTTCTTTTCGAATAACTTACTTCGCTCCTCGAAATCAGTTAATGCTTGCAATTCAGCAGAAAATTTAGTAATCTTTTTATTTACTGCATTTGAATCCTGCGATGATGGTTTAAGAGGGAAAATCACGTATTTCAATTTTCTTCGGGGTTTTTCGGGGTAGAATTTTTTATTCTTTTCGTAATATTGTTTCATTTCATCTTCTGTCACTTCTACCTGATTGTCGGGTATAGATTTTATATCGAAATAAATTGCGCGAACGGAGGCAGTTGCATTGTCGTTTATATACTTTTCTTTTGCATAAGTTGGCGAAACAAACGAACTTGCAATTGCTACAAACGTTCGCATACTTGTTTGCAATCGTTCCTCTCGCAAATACTTTTCGATTTTAAGAATATCGCTTTTGAATTGACTAACGATTCTTTGCTTTTCCTCTGCCGAAACAGATGCAGGTAATCGGTTATAAATTATATCGGGATTAGTCATAATTTCCAAGTAGGTTTCTCTTTGGAAATTTCCAGCAGAATCGGTAAACGGCTTGCGGAGATATTCGGGGGGATTTTCCAACATAATGTCCAAAATTTCATCGTCAGTTACACGAATACCTAATTCCTTTGCCTGCTGCGAAAGAATAATTTCATCGAGCATTTGTGACCAAAGGCTTCTGCGGATTTGGTTTTCGTCAACATTCGAAGCATTTTCGGGGTCTTGGCTTCTTTGTTGTTCAACCTGTTCGCGGACTCGTTCTTCGAATGTCTTGTACAGAATCTTCTCGCCATTAACTTTTGCCAAAGCTGCTGTTCTTATGTCCTGCCCCTGACGAAGAATGTTTGCTATATCGGCATCCGAAGCAACCATAAAGGCAACGAAGATAACAGCAAATGCAATTAATGCATAAGGTGAAATTCTTCTAATTCTTTCAAAAGTTCCCATATTATCGCAATATTATTTTAAAAATAGACTTCAAAATTACCAAATATTTTTCTTTTTTAAAAATTTGATTTAAAATGTGTTAACGAAAGTTAGGCGTAAATTATTAGTGTCAAAGAGTTTGCATAAAGTTACTGTCCTGTGTCGAACTTCTGACATTTCTTACACGAAAATTTAAAAGTTTTCAAGATTTAATAATAAATTTTCAAAAAAATTTGTTTTTGGAAAGAAAAAAATGTAATTTAGTAATGATGATTATTGTGAATAATTGAAAAAAGTATAGCGGAACTTTTCTACCCCATAAAAAATTAAAATTTTTTAATTTTGCAGGTTCTTTTAAGGAGAGAATATGCGTACTGTAAAAGTACCCCGTGGTACTCAATTAACTTGTAAAAATTGGCAGATTGAAGCCGCCTATCGGATGATTCAACATAATGTTGACCCCGAAAATGCCGAAAAGCCCGACCAGCTGATAGTCTACGGAGGTTATGGCAAAGCAGCTCGGAATTGGGAATGCTTCGACGCTATTCTCGAAACATTAAAATCGATGGAACCCGACGAAACATTGCTCATCCAATCGGGTAAACCTGTTGGTGTTGTTCAAACATACACTCTTGCACCACGCGTAATTATTGCTAATTCGAATTTAGTACCAAAATGGGCCACTTGGGAAGAATTTCGCCGACTCGATAAGCTCGGTCTTATTATGTTCGGGCAAATGACCGCAGGAAGTTGGATTTACATTGGCACACAAGGAATATTGCAAGGCACATACGAAACATTTGCTGCTGTTGCCCGACAGCACTTCGGTGGCGATTTATTCGGTAGATTCCTGCTCACCGCAGGGATGGGTGGTATGGGTGGCGCTCAACCACTTGCAGCTTATTTTGCTGGTGCTGCTTCTCTGACGGTCGAAATCGACGAACAGCGAATAGATAGAAGAATTCGCGATGGCTACTGCCAAATTAAATTACACAGTTTGGACGAAGCATTAGATATTGTTTTAAAGGCAAAAGAAGAAAAGCGAGCAGTTTCTGTCGGTTTGGTCGGAAATGCTGCCGAAATTCACCCCGAAATTCTTCGAAGAGGTATCATCCCCGATGTCGTCACAGACCAAACCGCTGCTCACGACCCATTGAATGGTTACTACCCTGCTGGTTATACGAAAGAAGAAGCTGATAAGTTAAGAGTTGATGACCCCGAAAAGTATTTGAAAGAGGCATACAAATCTATTGCTATTCATGTTAAAACTATGATTGAATTCAAGAACCGAGGAGCAATTGTATTTGATTATGGCAACAATATCCGTGGAATTGCAAAAGAATATGGTGGTGTCGAAAATGCTTTTGCATTCCCAGGTTTTGTACCCGAATACATTAGGCCCCTTTTCTGCGATGGAAAAGGACCTTTCCGTTGGGTAGCTCTTTCGGGCGACCCACAGGACATTTACCGAACGGACGAAGCTATTATGGATACTTTTCCGAACGACCCTGCATTGCACCGCTGGATTAAAAATGCACAAAAGCACGTCCGTTTCCAAGCACTTCCTGCCCGAATATGTTGGTTGGGTTACGGCGACCGACTAAAAGCGGGACTGCTTTTCAACCAGTTAGTCCGAAATGGTGATGTTTCGGCTCCTATTGTAATTGGCCGCGACCATTTGGATTGTGGCTCGGTTGCCTCTCCATACCGAGAAACCGAAAGTATGAAAGACGGTTCCGATGCAATTGCCGATTGGGTATATTTTAACTTTGCATTGAATGCAATCGGTGGAGCAAGTTGGGTTTCGTTCCATCACGGTGGCGGTGTGGGAATGGGCTTAGCACTTCACGCAGGTATGGTTGTTGTTGCCGATGGCACCGACGAAGCAGAAATTCGCCTCCGTCGAGTATTAACTTATGACCCACTTACTGGAATTCTTCGCCACGCCGATGCAGGTTACGAAAAAGCAATCGAAAATGCTAAAAAGTTTGGCATAAAAATTCCTATGCTAAAATTTTGATGTTATTTGAAACTTTTTTGACTTTTATGTGTTTATATATATTGAACAAAAAGGAAAATTTAATAAATGTTAATATTATACCATTTTACGAGGGATTATGAAAAATTGAAACTCTTTGAAGAATAATTTATGGATTTAAGTTTAAGAAATTTTGACCGATAATATGACAAGTATTAGAGAAAATATTGACAAATTGAATGACATTTTGACATATCCCTTTGTAAAATGGTATAAATTAACATAAAGGAGGATTTATGGAACTAAGAGAGCAAATCGAACAATTATTCAAGACCGACAGGAAGAAGTTTTTGGGATTCATCCGCCAGAGGGTTCGCAGCCAGGAAGAAGCCGAGGATATCCTTCAAGATGTTTTCACAAATGTGCTTGCCGCTTCGGAAACAGTTCAAAAACCAATCGAAAATATCGCTTCGTGGGTTTTTACAGCAATCCGAAACAGGATAATTGACTCGTATCGGAAAAAACGTGCCGAAACATTTTCCGAAATGGGATTACCACTTGGAAGCGATGATTCCCCCGATACATTCGAAAGTTTTATCTCGGACAAGTATTCCGACCCCGACACAGACCTTTTAAGGAAGACCATTTGGGAGAAGGTTCAGGAAGGATTGAGCGAACTCCCACCCGAACAACGCGAAGTTTTCGAAAAAAATGAGTTCGAAGGCATTTCTTTCCGAGAAATGTCCGAGCAAACAGGAGTCAACATCAATACACTCTTGGCACGGAAACGCTACGCTGTTCTCCACTTGCGAGAAAAACTGCAAGGCATATACGAATCACTCTACGGCGACAAAAACTAATAATTTTACTACAAGTCTAAAATAATGGGGCACGGTACTACCGTGCCCATACTTTTCTAAATTAGTAATGTAAGGGCAAATAATTATTTGCCTCTTGTATATAACTCACAACTAAAGCCGTAGGTTATAGGAATGTGAAATGCTATTACCATTTAACCCCTGCCTTTACAAAAACTTAATTTAACCCCTGGCTTTAGCCAAGGGTTACACGGAAGAAACACGGCATCCGCTCTGCAAAATAAAACACCGACGACTAAAGACGTGTGTTAAAGGGATGTGAAACACAATCTCATTTAACCCCTAGCTTTAGCTAGGGGTTAGGAATTTGTATGTTTTTGCCTATCTAATAACCCTATCTCGGGAGCGATTTGATTTCCCCTTTAAAGTAATTAACGTTTATCAGCCGAGCTGCTCGGGCATCATCGACACGGCGGACAGGTGTGTTGTGCGGTGCAGAAAGCACAACTTCGGGATTAGTTTCGGCTTCTTCGGCAATTTTTAGCATAACTTCAGCAAATCGGTCCAAATTTTCTTTCGACTCCGTTTCGGTTGGTTCGACTAGCATCGCTTCGCTAACAATTAATGGGAAGTAAATCGTTGGTGCATAAAAACCAAAATCAAGTATTCTTTTTGCAATATCTTTTGTCGAAACACCCAATTTCTTTTGATTTTCGCCCGTAATCAGAAATTCGTGCATACAGTGTTCTTGGAACGGCTGATGGTATTTCGATTTGATTTTCGAAAGCAAATAATTTGCATTAACAATGGCATTTTTACTAACCGATTGCAAACCTTCTGTTCCATTTATCAATGTGTAAGCATAGGCTCGAACGAAAACCAAAAAGTTGCCGAAAAAGGAATGCAATCGCCCAATCGTTTTGGGATTATCTTCGATTAGGCGGTATCGGTCGCCTTCTTTAATTATTTGTGGAACAGGTAGATAAGGAATTAGTTTGTCATTTACGCAAACTGGTCCTGCACCGGGTCCGCCCCCACCGTGCGGTGTCGAAAAAGTTTTGTGTAGATTAATATGCATACAGTCAAATTTCAAGTCGGCTGGCTTAACAATACCAAGAAGTGCATTGAGGTTAGCACCATCGAGATAGAGCAATCCACCGCAATCGTGAATTATTTTTTCGATTTCGAGAATATTTTTTTCGAATAAGCCCGCTGTGTTCGGGTTTGTCAGCATAAAGCCTGCACAAGTTTCATCGGCGTATTTCTTCAATTCTTCTAAATTTACTCTGCCATCGGGATAGGATTTAATGGTAACGACTTCGAAACCAGCAATAGCCGAAGAAGCCGGGTTCGTTCCGTGTGCCGAATCGGGAATAAGAATTTTTGTTCTCTTTGTGTCATTACGGTCGAGATGATATGCACGAATTAACAGCAAGCCCGTCAGTTCGCCTTGCGAACCAGATGCAGGTTGAAGAGTAACACCCGAAAAACCAGTAATCTTTTTCAAAGCCTCGCCAAGTTCAAACATTAATTGCAATGCACCTTGGCAGTCTTCCTCATCTAAAAATGGATGGATGTTTAGAAAACCATCGAGCGATGCTATCTTTTCGTTCACCTTAGGATTATACTTCATTGTGCAAGAACCAAGGGGATATACACCATCTTCGATACAATAATTTAATTTCGAAAGCTTAAAGAAATGTCGGACGACTTCAACTTCGCTCAATTCAGGGAGATGAAGTTCGGCGCTACGAAGATATTTCTTGTCCAAAATCAATTCTGGTTTGTAAGTATCGAGATTATCTTTTGGTAAGGTATAACCCTTGCGTCCCGATTTGCTTTTTTCGAAAATCAATGGTTCAAGTTCCATTTACTTTCCTTTCTTTATTGTTTGAATAATGAGTTTCCAATGCCAAATGAGCAGCATCTTGTTCTGCTTCTTTTTTGCTTTTTCCTTTTCCCGTAGCAAGCAAATTTCCATCGACATAAACACCTACAACAAAAGTTTTATCGTGCGAAGGACCGTACTCTTCCAAAACTTTGTATGTTGGTGGGTTTTTTCCTTCAGCCTGAACAGTTTCCATCAGAATGCTTTTGTAATTTTTGTCTCTAAGTATATTTTCGTCTTGCAAAAGTGGAATTAACGTTTCGACGACAAACTTTTTAGCTAAATCGAAACCTTTGTCGAGGTATATTGCACCAATTAATGCTTCGACTGCATCGGAAAGTATTGAATCGCTTCCTTGATGTAAGGACTTTGCTGTGCTAAAGCTTACCAGTAGGAACTTATCCAATTCCAATTTACGGGCACACAACGAAAGTGACTTCTTATTCACCAACCAAGACCTGATTTTGGTAAGTTCTCCTTCGGGTAAGTTTGGGTTTTGCAAAAAGAGATATTCGGATACAATCATTCCAAGGATTGAATCACCCAAAAATTCGAGCCTTTCGTTGGAATTATACTGGCCCTTTGGCAGAAGCGGAAGATATGAGCGATGTAGAAGTGCTTCTTCGTAAAGCCTTGAGTTATGAATTTGTATTTTAAGCTTTTCTTCGAGCAATTGTTTCCGCTCGGGATTAAGAAGCACAAACTGGTGCTTCGTTAATTTCGTTACGAATTTATCTTTTTGCGAAAATCTAAATAAACCACGGTAAAAGTAATCGAATAAATTTTTCACATTTTACAAAAACTATTCTTCAAAAGCTTTAAAAGCCAAAGTAGCATTGTGACCACCGAAGCCGAATGTATTGCTCAAAGCTGCACGAACCTTACGTTCAACAGGCTTGTTTGGTGTATAATTTAAATCGCATTCGGGGTCGGGCGTAAAGTAATTAATTGTAGGGGGAATAATCCCGTTTTTTAAAGCTAATATAGTGATAATGGCTTCGATTGCACCCGCAGCACCGAGAAGGTGTCCATGCATACTCTTTGTCGACGAAATATTAATTTTATAAGCATAATCTCCAAATACGGTTTTAATTGCTTCGGTTTCGTTTTTATCGTTGTATGGTGTGGAAGTTCCGTGAGCATTAATGTAATCAATATCGGTCGGTAGCAGACCAGCATCTTCGAGTGCAAGTTGCATCGAACGGACTGCACCTTCGCCTCCGGGAGCAGGTTGTGTAATATGGAAAGCATCATCAGTTAAACCAAATCCTGCAAACTCAGCATAAATTTTGGCACCTCGGTCCAATGCATGTTCCAACTTTTCGAGTACGACAACGCCACCACCTTCAGCCATAACAAATCCGTCTCGGTCTTTATCGAAAGGTCGGGAAGCAGTTTTGGGTGAATCGTTACGGGTCGAAAGTGCCTTCATCGCATTGAAACCCCCAATACCCATAGGACAAATAGCAGCTTCGCTCCCACCGACAATCATAACATCTGCGTCACCCCTTTGAATATGCATCAATGCACTCGCTAATGAATGAGAAGAGGTGGCACAAGCAGATGTTGTAGCGTAGTTGGGACCCTTGAACCCCCAACGAATAGCAATGTGACCGGCGGCAATATCGGAAATCATCATAGGAATGAAGAATGGAGAGATGCGGTCAGGTTTACCATTGTTTTCGTAAACTATCTGCTGCTGGTGGTGATATGTCCACATACCACCAATTCCAGAACCAAAGATGACACCGACGCGGTCTTTGTTTATCTTTTCTAAATTAAGTTCAGCGTCTTGAATGGCTTGTGTGGCAGAGGCAATTGCATATTGCGTAAACAAGTCCATTCGTTGGACTTCTTTGCGATTGAGGTAAAGCAGTGGGTCGAAATTTTTAACTTCGCAAGCAAACTTCGTTTCGAAATGTGTAGTATCGAATTGGGTAATGTAGTCGGCACCGCTTACACCAGCAAGCAGTGCCTTCCACATTTCCTCAACTGTATTCCCAATTGGTGATACCACACCAATTCCGGTAACTACAACTCGGGGAAAATTATGTTTTGGCATAACATCAAATTGTTTTGTTAAACTTAAGCACCAGTTTTTTCTTTCAAAAAGTTAATTGCATCTCCAACAGTTTGAATCTTTTCGGCTTCGGTATCTTCGATTGTAATGCCGAATTCTTTTTCGAATTCCATAATCAATTCAACTGTGTCCAAGGAGTCGGCACCAAGGTCCTTGATGAAATTGGCGCTTTCGGTTACTTGTGATTCTTCGACTCCAAGCTTTCGAACAACGATTTCTGTTACCTTTTGCTTAATGTCTGCCATAAAAACTCCGTCTTTAATTGTGAAACATAAAAGTAATTAATTTTTCTTTAACTACATAACAAGACCGCCATCGACATTAATAACTTGCCCGGTAATGTAATTGGATTCGTCGCTCGCCAAGAATAGAGCAACATTTGCAATATCCGAAGGTTCAGCAGGTCTTTTCAATGGAATATTTCTCAGAAAAGCTTCTCTTTGCTCATCTGTTAATTTGTCGGTCATTGCTGTTTTTACATAACCGGGTGCTATACAATTTGCAAGAATGTTTCGTCCCGCCAGTTCTTTTGCAATAGATTTCGTGAAAGCAATCAGTCCTGCCTTCGAAGCCGAATAATTCGATTGCCCGGCATTGCCAATTATTCCAACAATCGAACTAATGTTGATAATTTTTCCATAGCGCTGGCTCATCATACTTTTTACAACTGCTTTGGTGCAAAGATATGCTCCTTTTAGATTTGTGTTCAAAACGGAATCCCATTCGCTTTCGCTCATCCGAATTAGAAGATTATCTCGGGTTATCCCAGCATTATTAACTAAAATGTCTATTCGCCCTTTTTCGTTCAATACTATCTCGGTTGCCTTCCCAATAGAATCGGAAGATGTAACATCTACTTGAATAGGTTTTATGCTGTTAAAATTTGAAGGGTTTTTCAATTCCAATATTTCGGGGACAACATAATCCCAGACATAAACAAAGGCACCTTCTTCGGCAAATTTTTCAGCGATTGCCAAGCCAATTCCACGACAACCACCAGTAACAACAGCAACTTTATTTTGTAATTTTCCTGCCATAACTTCTATAAAAAAACAAATTTACGAAATTAATTCAATTAAATCATCAAATTTATCGAAACCTTTAATTTGACAGTTTTCTACAGTTCTTTTTACCAAGCCTTGAAGAACATTACCTGGACCAATTTCGATAAAGTTAGTAACACCATCGTTTTGGATATTAATGATAGTTTGAGTCCAAAGCACAGGCGAGGTAAGTTGGGCAATAAGGAAAGATTTAAGCTCGTCGGCTTGGGTGTATGGCTTAGCTTCGACATTTACATAAACAGGAACTTTTGCATCCGAAAAACGGACTTGCTCGATAAACGAGGCTAATTCGTTGCGTGCAGGCTCCATCAATGGTGAATGGAAAGCACCGCTTACAACCAGTTCTTTTATAATTTTTGCCCCAGCCTCTTTAAATTTCACAACATTAGCACGAAGATATTCTGCCGAACCGGAAACAACAATTTGGCCCGGACTATTGAAATTTGCAGCGACAACAACATTTCCATTCCCTTCTTTTGTTAAGATTTCGCATATTTCCACGATCTTATCATCGTCGCCGCCAATAATTGCAAACATTGTCCCTGGAGCGATTTCACCCGCACTTTGCATTAATTTGCCCCGCAGAGCCACAAGCCGTAACGCATCTTCGAACGAAAGAACACCTGCAGCATACAAAGCGGCATATTCGCCAACCGAATGACCCGCAGTACAATGAAATTCAATCTTATCTTTTATATGTTCGAATGCCACAGCACTGTGCAAAAAAATTGCTGGTTGGGTGTTCTTTGTTTTTTTAAGTTCTTCGAGCGGACCTTCGAAACAAATTTCCGAAAGTTTAAAGCCAACAATTTTATCGGCTAAATCAATAAGCTGTTTGCCAAGAGAAGATTTTTCGTAAAAATCCTTTAGCATTCCAACATATTGAGAGCCTTGACCGGGAAAAAGAAAAGCAGTTTTCATCAGTTAATAACTCCATCTTAAATAAACAGCACCCCAAGTAAATCCGGCGCCGAAGCTGGCAAGAATGAGTCGGTCGCCTCGTTTAATTTTCCCCTGTTCCCACCATTCCGAAAGACAAGAAGGGATTGTTGCGGTAGTAGTGTTTGCGTACCGGTCGATATTTACCATAACTTTTTCCATTGGCAATCCCATTCGTTGGGCGGTAGCGGAAATGATTCTCAAATTTGCTTGGTGTGGGACAAACCAAGCAATATCGTCACTCGAAAGGTTATTTTTCTTCATAATTTCTACTGTTACATCTGCCATACCTTTGACAGCTGCTTTAAATACAGCCTGTCCTTCCTGATGGATGTAATGTTCCCCATTTTGCACGGTTTCGATTGATGCTGGCTTTGCGCTACCACCCGCAGGTTGGTTTAAAAACTTACCACCTTCGCCATCGATATACAAAATTTGGTCAAGAATACCAAGCTCGGGGTCATCGGCCATTTCGACAATCGCAACTCCTGCACCATCGCCAAACAAAACAGCTTGAGCTCGGTCTTGAAAATTGACAATAGACGACATTTTGTCGCCCCCACAAAGAAGAACACGCCGAGCAGCCCCACCTTCGACAAGTTTAGCAGCAGTAACCAATGCAAAAACGAACCCACTACAGGCAGCTAATAAATCGAATCCCCATGCGTTCGGAATTCCAAGCTTATGTTGAACTATGGCAGCGGTTGCAGGAAAGAGATGGTCGGGGGTAGCGGTTGTAACCAAAACGCAATCGATATCGGAAGGTTTCAATCCCCTTCGTTCCAAGCATAATTTTGCAGCAGGTACAATCAAATCTGATGTTGCACCATTTTTAATGAACCGACGCTCGCTAATTCCAGTTCGCTCGACAATCCATTCGTTGGATGTGTCGAGGTAGCTTTCGAAATATGAATTTGGGTAAATGTCGGGTGGAAAATAATGTGCAATTGCAGTGATTGTTGCAGGCATAATTCCCTTTTATTTTTTTGCGACAGGACTTGGATTAAGAGAGAGTTCTATGTATTTATTTACCTCTCGGCGAGTTATTTCAATTGCATTCAAAATCATATTTTTAAATGCTATTGGGGAGGACTTTCCGTGCCCAATGATAACTGTTCCATTCACGCCAAGGAGGGGAACACCACCATATTGCTGGTAATCCATATCACGGAAAATGTTACGAAATGCAGGTTTAAGGATTGCAACTTTAAGGGAATTGAAAATACTTTTCTTTGCGTAATCTTTAATTTTAGTTTTAAATAAGCTAATCACGCTTTCGGCAAATTTCAAAATAATATTACCAATCAAGCCATCACAAATAATTACATCGGCGGAACCAAGAAGAACATCGCGACCTTCGACGTTGCCAATGAAGTTCAAGTTCGATTCCTTTAAAATTTTATGAGTTTCCAAAAGAATATCCGAGCCTTTGGTTTCTTCTTCCCCGATATTCAAAAGTCCAACCTTGGGATTTTCAATCCCCAAAGTCAAGCGAGTGTAAATTGAGCCCATAACAGCAAATTCATATAAATAACGAGGTTTGACATCGATATTTGCGCCAACATCGACCAATAGCGTGGGTAGTTTGCGGATAGTTGGAAAGAATGAGCCAATCGTTGGGCGGCTAACTCCGTTGATTCTTCCTAAAAGAATAGTAGCAGTCGAAAGGGTTGCACCCGTATTACCAGCGGAAACAAAAGCATCTACATAATTGTCGGCTAAAAGCTTAAGTCCTTTGTACAGGGAAGAATTTTTCTTCTTTTTAATTGCAACCGTGGGGTCATCGCTCATCGAAACAACATCTTCGGCGTGAACAATAGAATAGTTAAGTCCTTCGGGCTTATAAATTTCGAGAGCCTCTTCGATTTTAGCTTTGTCGCCAATAAAGATGATTTCGAAATCAACAAATCGACTCTTTGCTTGGGAAGCAAGAATTGCACCTTGAACTTCGTTCAATGGTGCAAAATCCCCTCCCATTGCGTCTAAAGCAATACGAAAGAACTTTTTCTTAATTATATCCATGAATAACCAGCAATAGTTACACCTTTTGCAATACTTTCCTTCCGTTATAATAACCACATTCCAAGCAAGCTCGATGTGGAAGTTTCATAGCACCACATTGCGGGCAAGCAACCAATGACGGGGCACTTGCCTTGTAATTCGCACGACGCTTGTCTCGGCGTGATTTCGACATTCTACGATTTGGATTTGGCATCGCTACACCTATAAGTTAATAATAATAATTAATTCGATTTTAGTTTTTTCAAAGCTGACCAACGCTCGTCCGATTCATCATTTGCACTTCTTTGGCTATTCCCACTTGCAACAGAATATTGTGGATATAAATCTTCGAAACTTTTTCCACGGTACTTAGGTGCAATTCTCTTCATCGGCAAATTTATAGCTAGCTCCTGACGAACGTCATCGGATATATCAATATACTTGTCGTCTTCGTGAATAATATGAACTTCTGCCTCTTGCAATGAATCTTCGAGTGTTGCTCGGGAATAATACAACTCGTTGTTTGCCAAAAAAGAAGTTGCAATTTCGACTTTCAAATGCTCAACGAATTCTTCCATGCTTAAATCACAAATCAAACGTGCATCGCATTCAGCTGTTCCAACAACAGTATATCTTTTTCCCAAAATTGTCAACTTACCTACAAAGCGAACTTCCCCAATAAATTCGGGGAAGAAACCTTCGATTTCTTCTACTGGAGATGATATATCTACATCGTAGACACCATCTTTTATGCCTTTTACTAATATTTTTAACATTTTATCATCTCCAAAAAAGACAAAATTAAGAAAAAATAAATCTTTAATAAAAAATTAAATCTAACTTAATTTTATAAGTTTAGCAAAATAATAAAAATACAAAAATATGTAACTTGCTAATATATTTTTTTCGAAAGTTTAAACCAAAAGTTTCGTTAACCAAAAACTATAAAGAAATCTTCATTGCAGGAATTTGCAGAATTCTAAAGTTCCTCTGGCGAATTTTCTTAGCAATCTTTTTGACAATATTTGCGTAAACTTCGCGTTGAACGGTAGCATCTTCGCGCAAGACAACGGGCGTTCCATTGTCATTCGATTCCCGCGTGAGGATATCGAAGGGAATTTCGCCGAGAAAATCGGCCCCGAGTTCTTCGCTGACACGCCTTCCGCCTCCTTCGCCAAATATATAGTATTTCTTGTTTGGGTCATCGGGTGGAACGAAGTAACTCATATTTTCGACAACACCCAAGATTTCTACATTTACTTTTCGGAACATTGCTATGCTTCGACGAACGTCGGCAACTGCTATCTCTTGCGGTGTTGTTACAATAACTGCACCCGAAAGTGGAATTTTCTGCGTCAGTGTCAATTGGACGTCTCCGGTTCCCGGTGGCAAATCGAAAACCATAAAATCCAAACTTCCCCAATCAATTTGTTCGAAGAGCATCGAAAAGTACCCTGCAAGAAGCGGACCACGGACTATTGCAGCTTCGTTTTTTTGTAAAATCATTCCCATCGATGCAATCTTTATCCCGAATTTTTCCAATGGATAAGCAATGGTCGAACCATCGGGTAGTTCAACGATTTCGAAAGGTTTTTCACTCAATCCAAACATTGTCGGCTGACTTGGTCCGTAGACATCTCCATCGAGGACACCGACTTTTGCACCGGTTAGTGAAATCGAAGCAGCAAGATTTGCTGCAACAGATGATTTGCCGACTCCACCCTTACCGGAAGCAACTGCAATGATGTTTTTTACTTCCTTCAAAACTTTTCGTTTCGAAAGGTCATAATTTCGCTCGGCAATGTTTACTTCGACCTCGCAGTCAGGATAAATGCTTGTTATTTGTTTATTGATTTCATTGCTGATTTCATCGAACACCCAGAATATGGGCTGAACTAATTCGATATATACTTTGATTGTCTTGCCTTCGAAACTAATTTGCTTGATTGCGTTAAGTTCGGCAAGTGTTAAACCCAAATCTGGGTCAACAACATTAACGATTGCATTTCGAACATCTACTTCGTTGAACATAAAGCCTCCGAAAAAAAATTAAATTGCAAAAACGAATTACAACTCTTCAAATTGTTAATCACTTTTTACAGCTAGTATTCTGTAATATTTCAAATTTCTCTTTTCGCAACTCAATTGTTTGTTTGTTTTGGGCAGACCCCAATCTTCGTCCATCTGGACTTCTTCGTACTTAAAAATCGAATTACCAGCAAGAAGTTCGAGATGATAACGGTGCATTTCTTCGATGTCCGTTGCGAAGTAAATTTTACCTTGTGGTTTTAAAATTCGACAAAATTCGGAAATCACAAAAGAATTAATTGACCTTCGCTTGTGATGTTTGGCTTTTGGCCAAGGGTCGGGAAAAAGATAGAATATCGAATCAATTGTTTCGGTTTCGATAAATTCCAAGCCATTAAGAACATTGTAATGGAGCACACCTGCGTTTGGAATTTTTTCCCCTTTGATGACATCTTTGAGCCAATCGACCATTAGTTTTTTAATTTCAAGACCCAAAATGTTAGAATTGTGGTGCAATAGTGCAAATTCAAGTAAAAATTTGCCTTTGCCACAACCTACATCTAAATACTGTGGCTTTTGTGCATTAATAAAAATTTCGCTCCAATAAATATTTTTTAATGGAATTGGATAATATGGTGGAATAATCTTTAATTGATTGAAAGGAACATAATATGCCGAAGAGATGTGATGTCGGGGTCTTTTTTCGGGAAATGGATATTTCGCAAAATCAATTTCCATCAGACGACTAAACCAAATAGTGCATCGAAAATCAGAATACAGGCAGCCGAGATAGTATAAGCCCGAACGGTGCTATTGCCGACACCTTCTGCACCACCTGTTGTTCGGTAACCAACATAACAACTTACAACAGCTGTAATCGTCCCAAAAACCATAGATTTTCCCAAACACAGAGTAATTTCCGAAATTTGGAAGAATCTTTGGATTGAATCGAAGTATGTGAAGCTCGAAAAGTCGTATTTTACCATCATCAAAACAAAGCCGCCGAGAAGTGCAACGACATTCGAAAAAGTTGCAAGCATAGGCATCATCAAAAACAAAGCAACCACCCGAGGCATTGCAAGAAATCTATCCTTATCGATTGCCATCATCTCCAAAGCATCGATTTGTTCGGATATGTTCATTGTTCCAATTTCGGCAGCCATTGCACCGCCAACACGTCCTGCGATGACAAGGGCAGTAAGCACAGGCGAAAGCTCGGTGAACACAACAGTTGCAATCGAAGAACCAATGTATGGTTTCGAAAGTTCGAGCAAATTAAATTTTGTAAACAACATTGTGGCTTCCAATGCTGCAATTGCACCTGTGAAAGAGCCAATTAAAAGCACCAAAGGAAGCGAATCAGCCCCAACAATTGCCATCTGGTAAACTACCAGCCTCCAATCTTTGAGAATCCTAGGGACATATCGAACTACATTGAAAAGAAGCAGGAAAACTGCACCAAATTCCCTTACAAAGCCAATAATTTTCGAACCTAAGCCTGTTATTATTCTTTCTATCATTTATGCTCGAATATAATCTACAAAACACAAAACAAGCAAAATTACAGATTTATTCTTTTTTTGGCTCTAATGGTCTAAGCACAGTTATTCCAATACTTGCTTTATTCGAATTAACATAGTTCGAAATCCGGTCATCGAGAATTACCTTCTTTTTGGAACTCGAAGCGTGAAGCAAACGAGCCTGTTGCCCTTCCTTGTAGCAAAGCCCAATGTGGCTATAATCCAATCCTGCTTTACTTGTTGCGATTGCAATAATATCGCCCGAGTGGAGTTTATGTTCTATCGATTTTATTTGTTCTTTCGAAATTACAAAAAACTCCTGATTGCTTAAAGAATTTTCAATTTCACGAATTTTTTGAACCTGAACGGAATTGTTAATGAGCCCAATGTAAAGATCTGGATGCGTTGACATAAAATTAAGATTGAATTTAGTTTTTCTGCCACCCAACGAACTTGTTACATCTTCAACAGTTTGTTTCTTAATGTTGTCGGCAATCCAATCGGAGGTGTAATGAAGGCGAGAGGCGTAATCTTCAATAATTGCGTTCCGATAGCGAGTAAAAGTAACTTCGTCGAGCAAATCTTCGAATGTATATTTCTTCTTTTTCAGAATACGAGCCAAACAAAGGGAAACTTCGAAAAAAGTTACGCAATCGAAACCTTCGAAAGTAACTACGCACTTCTCCTGTGGAGAAACATCGAGTGTGTTTGCTATGTAGGGAAAGTCCAAAAATTCAAGTCCAATTTTAGTAATTAAATCGCCAATTGGAAGTTTATCCCATTGATTTTTTCTTGCTTTTTTGATTATTTCTTCAAATATTTTGGAATTATCGTTTCCAACCCCTTTTTCGTCGAACGACGAAAATGGAAAAGCAAGATTTTTGGGCAAAATTGTAAACGAAAGCCCAAAGAAGGCAAATCTAAAAAAGTTACGTCGAGTAATCATTTTGGTGTTTTGATTATTACAATAATTCCGAATATTAGATAGATAATGTTGGCAAGCCAACCGCCGAAAGCAGGATGAAGAGGAGTTGTATAAACAATTATTTGCCCAATTTCTGTAAAGAAAAGATAAAGGAAGGAAAATACCATAGCCCCGGCGATTTGCAATGCAATTCCACTCTTAAGTTTTAACGATGCAAATGGGACAGCAAAGAATACAACAATAAGATTCGCAAAGGGGAATGCATAGCCACCATAATATTTAATCATTTGCTTGCGAACGTCACGTCCTCCTTTTTCTAAAAGCACAAGATATTCTTTCAATTCGTCGAAATTCATCTCTTCGATTCTTCTTTTCAATTTAAGTAAGTTGTCGTGGTCAATAACCAATTTTACAGTCATCGAATCGAATTTTTCTTGATTGAATTGATGGTTTTCGAATGTTCGAACAATTCCATTGTAAAGTCGCCAAACCTGACTACGATTGTCCCAAATAAAGCGTTTGGCTTCAATCCGCCGCTCCAAAATTGGAGCAGAAGAATTAGCAAAGTCTTCGATAAATATGTAATTCCCTTGAAACTCTTCGGGGTCGTAGTATTGGATGGAAACATTTCTCATTGGGGTATCCCGAAAGTAGAAATTATATATTGCACTGGCTTCGGTTATCTTATTCAAATATTTCTTTTCGATGAGGAACTTTTTTTCCATCGATTTAGGAACAATCCAGCCATTAAAATACAATTGGGCTATACTCAAAATGAAACAAATGACAAAAAATGGTAGCATCAATTGATAAAGGCTGTAACCAGACGATTTCATTGCGACAATTTCGTTATTTGTCGAAAGTCGGCCCAACGAAAACAAAATGCCCAACAAAATGGAAATTGGTGTTATTAATCGAATTATTTCTGGTAGAAAACTTAAATAGTATCGAACTACGATTTGATATTCAACTTTGTTGTCCAAAAAAGCATCTAAATTTTCCATTAAATTCACAATCAAAAAAATCAAACAAATTGCGATTTCCGAAAAAAGAAAGGTCAACAAGAATTGCTTCGAAATGTATTTGGATAGTGTCATATTACAAAATTTCTTTTGTTAATTCATTCATCCGATAGGTCGTTTTCCATCTGCTTTTTATACATCTCGTTTAAGTTGATAATAGTTAGTTCAGCCTGATTTAAGAACCTTTTAAGTTCAATCGTTAATTCCATACCTTCTTTATACAGATTGATAGACTCTTCCAAAGATATTATGCCTTCGTCCAGAATGTTGACAATCTCTTCCAATCGCTTTAATTTTGCTTCGAAAGTGTTTTCCATTTATTCTTCTCGATAATTAATGCTAATACCACGCATTTTTAGATAATTTATGATGTAATCAAAATAATCTTTTGTCCTGCCAATATTTTCGGGTGGGATGATTCCCGAAAATTTAAGTTTCTTTTCGATTATCAAATTCATAACAGCGGTGGCAGTGAAACCAGTTGTCCGTCCCATAGAAGAATCGGAATTAGCAAAATCGGTTGTATCGAACAAAGTATATTCCTTCTTCAAGTTTTTACCATCTTGTTCGCCTTCGATGACGATTTTCATATAAGTAAACTCTCGGTCGTCTTTTTCTAACTTCCAAAGTGGCAAAAGAAGCCGAGCAGTAAATTCAATTGGTTTAATTTTTGCAATCCCAAAATCGATTTCTTCAGTTGACAGAAAGCCACATTGCTTTAAAAAATTAATTTTTTCGGAATAGTGCGGGTAACGAAGCGTTTTTTCTTTTAAATCGGGAACATCGACTGTGTGCAACAAAGAGCGTAATCCATCGGTAAGGAATGCTTCCAAAGTGCCAACCTCGTTGCATTCTATATATTCAATATCTGTCAAAGGCGGGGCAGTTACAATTTTGCCTCTATGTTTATATCGTGCGGGTCGGATATATTCTTCCAACACATCGGTTGGGGAAAACGGTGCTTTGTATTCAAAAGGAAGAGAACGAGTAAATGGCAAACCCCCAACATAAATTGTAGCCGAATTGACCCTCATCTGGCATGTTTCGTAGCCAATGAAAATATTGCTCAAACCAGGAGCAACACCACAATCGACAATTGCAAATGTCGAATTATTCCTTGCAACGGGGTCTAAATCGAAAGAATTTTCGGGTAAAAAAGAAATATCGACAACTTTTTTGCCATTTTCCAAAAGAATTTTCAATGTTTCGTAGCCAAGAAAACCAGGAACAGCAAGAACGACATAATTAAATTCTTCGATAAAATTAACAAATTCGGCTTTGTTCCTTACATCAAGAATTTTTGTTGCAATATTTTCACGACCTTCGATTTCCACAAAATTGTTTGGATTGTTATCGACAACTGTAACACTGAATCTTTTGGACAAATCTTTGGCTATTGTTTTACCAACCAAACCGCAACCTATAAGCAGAATATCGTTTGTCATCTTGTTTTTTGTAAATTTGTTTTTCTTAAACTTTTAAATTAATGAAACTTATCGTTTCGACACTAAACTTTTGGAAAAAAAATTTAGTTGTTTTACCCATTATCGTCCTCTTCCTGCTTTCCTGTTACCGAGAAAGTCAGGAGAATTTTCCAAAAATCCCATTTAAGCCTAACCAGACAATCCCCGACCAATATGCAGAAAACATTGTAGTCGATTTTGTCGATACAAATTTTTTGAAAGCCCGTCTTCGAGCAAAACGTGCAATGGTGTATTTCCCTCTGGCACGGACAGAACTGGCAGAAAGCATCAAAGTTGAATTTTTTTCGAAAGCTCGCAACAGACTTGCAAGCACCTTAGTTGCCGATAGTGCCGTAATCGACGACAGAACCAAAGATATGTTCGCATTCGGAAATGTTATAGTAGTTGCCGATAGCCCCCGAACGATTCTGAAAACTTCCTTTTTGCAATGGAAAAACAGCGAGCAAAAAATCGAGACCAACCAATATGTCGAAATCATCAGCCCCGTCGAAGAAATTCGTGGCTGGGGATTTGAATCGGACTTAACTCTAACTAATTATAAAATTTTTAAAGTAAGTGGAGTTCGAAAATGAAGACCCTTCTTGTTGCAGGAAATTGGAAAATGCATAAAACCACAAGCCAAGCCCTAGAACTTGTCGGAAACTTTTGCAATTTTTTGGCTTCGAGCGAAATAAACACGAATGTGCTTGTTTGCCCGCCTTTTACAGCATTGTACCCTGTTTCGAAATTTATTCAAGAGAAAAATTGCACGAAACTCCGACTTGGTGCACAAAATTGTTATTTCGAAAGCGAAGGTGCCTACACGGGCGAAATCTCCCCCGAAATGCTCAAAGATGTTGGATGCGAATATGTTATTGTTGGTCATTCCGAACGCAGAACATATTTTAAAGAGTCGGATGATGTAATCAACAAAAAATTGCATAAGGTTTTGGAATTGGGAATGAAGCCAATTTTCTGCATTGGTGAAAGTTTACAAGAAAGAATGATGGGCTTGACTTTCAATGTTTTGGAAAGGCAATTGATTTTGGGTTTGGAAAACATTCCAAGTTCGAACATACAAAACATTGTGATTGCATACGAACCTGTATGGGCAATTGGCACAGGTCAAGTGGCAAAAGTCGAACAAATCGACGAAGCACATAATTTTATCGCTACCCTTTTGCACAATAGGTTTGGCGATGCATCGAACAACATTTTGATTCTTTATGGTGGAAGCATAAATTCAAACAATTGTTTCGAAATTTTCAGAATACCCAATGTTTATGGTGGTTTGGTAGGTGGTGCATCTCTAAAAGCCAATGAATTTATCGAAATTATCCGTTTTGCAGAAAAAGTTTCGAACGAATATGCTGGGCAAAATTCCTAATATCATTAGTTTTTCTCGGTTGTTGGCTTCTTTTGTGTTTTATTGGCTTTTTCAAAGCCAAGAGCCTTCGAAAATCAACATTGCTTGCTATATTTACTTCTTTGCTGCTATTAGCGATACATTGGACGGATGGGCAGCACGCAGGTTTGGTTCAGTTACTCGTTGGGGAGAATTTTTCGACCCCCTTGCCGATAAATTTCTTACCCTTCTTGCTTTCTTTGCTTTTTACAAACTTGACGTGATACCACTCTGGATTCTTATTTTGCTTTTAATCAGAGACATATTCTCCACTTATCTGCGAGTAATTGCAATAAAAAATAATAATCCGGTTCAAACATCGAAATCCGCAAAGTTCAAAACCACTGTTCAGATGTTTTTTATTGGCTATATTCTGGTCTTGTTCTACATTCAAACAAATCGCTACAACTTTTTTGGTGTGGAAAACATTAAAACCCTTATCTATTCTGACTTTACGTATTTCGCTGCTGTTGTGGTAGCACTATTGGCTTTGTATTCAATTTTGGGATATATTGTCAAATACTCAAAAATTTTTGCTTTTTTTTCGAAAAAATTGCAAAAAACCTCTTGACAAAAAGAAAAAAAATTTATATTTTGTATTTGTTAAAAGTATAATTTTTTGAAATCTACTATTGATATATATTTTGAAATATATTAAATTTGTTATTTACGATAGAAACTGAACTTAGATAGTAATAATTGCAGACAATAGATTTGAAAATGATTTGGAAAATACAATTTTTAGGCAGTGGTAGGTTCTACCACTGTCTTTTTTGTTTAACAAATAGGGGTGTTTTATGGCATTAAACAAACAACAACTCATTGCAGAAGTTGCAAAGCGAGCCGGCTTGAAGAAAGCCGACGCAGCAGCAGCAATCACTCACACTTTCGAATCGATTAAGGACGAACTGGCAAAACACGGCACCGTTCGACTAATCAATTTCGGAACCTTCGGCGTTATCCACAAGAAAGAGCGAACCGGAATTAATCCACGTGACCCAAAGAAATCAATCAAGATTCCAGCACGATACGCACCCAAATTCTCCCCGGGCAAGGCTTTGAAAGCTGCTGTGAATCCTTCGGGTGGCAAAGGCGGAAAGAAGAAAAAATAGCTCCTCGCTTTAACAAAAAATTTCGCCAAAGCCGTTCAATTTTGAACGGCTTTTCTTATTTTTGTATGATTTAAATCTTTTTGATTGAGAGTTATCGATGGTTGATGTCGAAATTTTGTCGAAACCTTACCTGACAAGTATCGAAGACTTAACACTCGACGATATCGATACTATTTTTCGCAAGGTTCAATTTTACGAAAAGTTCGAAAACGACGATGATATACCAAAGGAACTTACGAATTACACAGTTGCATTGGCTTTCTTTGAACCTTCGACAAGGACAAGGATTTCTTTCGAATTAGCTGCCAAAAGGCTCGGGGCAAAAACTTTCCTTTTTATCTCTAATTCGAGCAGTTTGACTAAAGGCGAAACACTTTTGGATACCCTACGAACTTTGGAAGCAATGAATGTGCAAATCTTCGTAGTCCGCCACAGTAATTCCGGAGTGCCTCAACTTTTGCAGCGAAACACCAACAAAATCATAATTAACGCGGGGGATGGTCGCCACGAACATCCTACGCAAGCTCTGCTCGATGCTTACACATTAAAAAAGCACTTTGGGAAAATTGCCGGACTTAAAATCAGTATCGTTGGCGATATAATTAACAGTCGTGTTGCTCGGTCGAACTTTCTGCTCTTGAAAAAACTCGGCGCCGAAATTGCACTTGCCGGACCGGGTACACTTGTCCCCTATCACCATAGCGTTTGGGACGTAAAAAGACTCAAAAATATCGACGAAGCAATCGAGTGGAGCGATGCAATTATTCTTTTGCGTTTGCAAAACGAAAGAATGGATTCGGGGCTCGTTCCCTCGATTTCCGAATATTCCAAATACTACGGTCTTACCTTGGAAAGAATTTCGAGAAAACCCGAATTAGTCGTTCTGCATCCCGGACCGGTCAACTACGGTATAGAATTGGATTACGAAGTTTCGACTTTTCCAAATGTTCTCATTCAAAACCAAGTTACCTACGGAGTATTAGTCCGAATGGCTTTACTCACTCTTTTAGCAAATACTTATGAATATAACGGAAAATGAATCGAAGCGACCGGAAGTTTGGACTGTAATTTCACTCCTTCGCTGGTTAGAACCATATTTCCAAAAACATAATATTGAATCCCCCCGCCTTGTTGCCGAACTGCTCCTTTCGAAAGTGCTCGATTGTAAACGAATCGATTTATATGTAAATTTCGAAAAACCCGTAACCCGAAATGAATTGCAAATTCTAAAAAGCCTAATCAAAAGGATTACTTATCACGAGCCTCTACATTATGTTCTTGCCTCGGCACAATTTCTTGACCTCACAATTCAATTGAACCGCAAAGTCTTTATCCCACGTCCCGAAACAGAAATTCTTGTCCAAAGAATTTTTGAAGATTTAAACAAATGGAAAGACGAAAAGTTGAATATTTTGGACATTGGTTGCGGAAGTGGTGCAATCAGCCTTGCATTGGCAAAATTTTTCCGAAACTCGACTGTCTTTGCAATCGACACAAGTAGTGATGCAATAGCCCAGACACTCGAAAATGCTCAATATCACAAATTGGACAATATTCGTGCTACGAAATTGGACATACTCAACCAAAGCCTCGATAAAGAATTCGATATAATTGTTTCGAACCCACCCTACATTCCTTTGAACGAAATGCAAGAATTAGAACCAAATCTTCGCTACGAACCCGAAGAAGCATTAACAGATTTTGCCGATGGACTTTCGTTCTATCGTCGATTCAATGAAATTTTCCCAAAAATTTTGAAACCCCAAGGTTTTGCTTTCTTGGAACTTGGATACAACCAAGCCGTAAGAATATTGGAAATATTCGATACAAACACTTTTGAAATTGCTTTTTACGAAGACTTCCTAAAGCTAAAACGAATTGCAAAAATAAAATTTCGCAATTAAGCCATATGCATAAAGAAAGTCTAAAAAAGATTGCTCTCATTACTATTTTATTAATACTTTACATTCCATTTCTTTTTTATCAAATGGGTGTCGATTATTCCGTATTCTTGCTTGGTGGAAAAAAAATCCTCGAAGGTGGCAAAATTTATTACGATTTCATCGATATAAAGCCCACGCTTACTTATTATTTATTCGCAGTCATATATTTTCTATTCCAAAATTCTCTTTTTTTGCACAACCTCTTCATTACTTTATTTATTATCATCACAAATCTCTGCTACTTATTTTTACTTCGTAAAGTATTCGAAAGCAATGAAAATGGGGAATTTATTGCTTTTGCCAGTTTCTTCTTTCTTTCTCTTGCATTTCACTCTTTGAGTTACAATAATATATTTCAACTCGAAACAATCTTTCTGTTTATATACTGCTTACTGAATTACGTTTTGTTTTATAAAAAAGAAAGCCCAACAAAGTATGCTCTCTTAGGCTTACTTATTGGTTTGAGCTTTTCGTTAAAATACCTTTTTTCAATTGTGATCATACCAATTCTTTTGCTCAAACGCAAAGAACTTTTAAGAAAAGGCAAGGGCTATTCGAATTTGGCAATAATGATTGGAATAACTTCGGTTGCTGCCTTTCTTCCTTTCATACAAGTTATTATCGATGAAAATTCTCGGCAAGGATTTTACGAAATTTTGCGCTATGTGATATATTATAATTCTTTGAAACCTATTGAAGGCGTTTCCTATTATTTTAAATCTGTTGCAGTGTTTTTAAACGATAGTTATTCCCTTTCATTTTCGTTTTTGGCATTGATTGGAATTTGGAATATTGCAAAAAATAATTCCCTTTCGAATTTGGAACGAGATTTCCACTTCTTCAATCTTACGAATTTGTTTCTTCTTTTTGTTACAATTGTTATAGAAAAACAATTTTTGCCATACCATTACACCCGATTGTATGCAATTTTGTCGATTTATTCAGCATTAGGTCTATCGCAATTAATTAGGGACTACAAATTGTTTAGTCCTGCGAGGAAAAAAATGGTGCTTGTGTTTGCTGTTTTGTTTTTTGCTTTCTTTTCGCCTTTTACCCGTTTTAGCAACCACTGGCTTATTGCAGGCAAATACTTTTTTAACAGACAATCATATTATGAAAATTTCGAACGACCTTGGACAAACTACGATAAACTTGAACAACAAATGAAGGTTGCAAATTTTGTCAATTCCAGAATTCATCCTTCGGATACGGTAAATATCGTAGGTCTTCTCCCGAATTTATACTTAAAGTTGAACACTAATAATTATTCTCGATTCCCAATATCAGTATTTTACCTTTCTACATTTCAAGTTTCGAAAATGTGGGACGACTTCGTTATCGAAGAATTCAACAATAGCAAGTTCATTATAGTTCAACGAAACGATAGAATATTTCTTTACGCAAAATATTACTCTACTTACGAATCGCTTTTGGACAAAAGAAAGTATTATAGTATTTTGGAAAAGAGATTCCAAAAAGTTTTCGAAACAAGGGATTTGATTGTTTACCAAAGGATAGAATGAAATGTATTTCGAAGTTGCTGGTATAACAGTGCATCCACTAATTCCCCCACTGGTTGCTTTTTTGATCTCTGTTTTTACCTCGACGGGTGGAATAAGTGGTGCTTTTGTCATTCTCCCATTTCAAGTTAGTGTATTGGGTTTTACATCCCCTTCGGTGAGTGCAACCAACCATTTGTATAATGTTGTTGCGATTCCAAGTGGGGTCATTCGGTATGTACGCGAAGGCAGGATGGTATGGCCACTTACGTGGATAGTCATCTGCGGAACACTTCCTGGTGTATTCATTGGTGCTTTGGTGCGAATAAATTATCTTTCGAACCCTACCTATTTCAAAATCTTTGCCGGCTTTGTTCTTTTGTATCTTGGATTTAGAATTCTTAAAAACGAGCTTTTCAAGACGCAAAATTCAACCAATCCTTCCGAATCCAAGTTCAACGAAATTGTCAAAGGGCTCAAAGAAAAAGGGGAACCATTGAAACTTCCCAAAGCAAAAGTAATTTCATTCAATTTAAAGCATTTGAAATTCGAATTTGTTGGCGAAATTTTTACTGTAAATACCCTTGTTATTTTCTTTGTTAGTGCCATAGTTGGTGTTGTGGGTGGAATATATGGTATTGGCGGTGGAGCAATAATGGGACCCATTTATGTAAGTTTTTTTAATCTTCCTGTTTATACAATTGCTGGTGCTACACTGATGGGCACGTTTGTTACTTCGGTTTTCGGGGTAATTTTATTTCAAATCCTTGCACCCTTTTATTCACACCTTTCCATTGCCCCAGATTGGAAACTCGGAATCCTGTTCGGTATCGGCGGGGCAATTGGTATGTATGTTGGAGCAAGAATGCAAAAGCATTTAAAGGCAAAGCTAATCAAGATTATTCTTGGCATTTCAATTTCAGCCTTGGGATTGCGTTATATTTTCAATTTCTTATTTTAATCCAAAATCTTAAAGCAACTTACACGCTTCGAAATTAGAATGTTTTTTCAGTTTTTTGTAATTTTGTTGTTTTAAATAAGTTAAAAATAACGGGTAAGTAATGTCTGTTCGTGTTCGCTTTGCACCATCACCTACTGGTTACCTTCATGTTGGCGGATTGAGAACCGCACTTTACAATTTCTTCTTTGCTCGGCACCATAACGGTAGTTTTATCTTAAGAATCGAAGATACTGACCGAACTCGGTATGTCGAAAATTCTGTCGAAAATTTAATTAAATCATTAACTTGGGCAGGTATTACTTTCGACGAAGGTCCTCACGTTGGCGGAAATTTTGGTCCATATGTTCAATCGCAACGGCTCGAAATTTACAGAAAATATGCCTTCGAGTTAGTAGAAAATGGATTTGCTTATTACGCATTCGATACCCCCGAGGAATTGGAAGAAGCAAGGTCAAAAGCAACTTCTCACGATTTCAAATACGAACGCCACAAAATGAAGAATCAATTCACTTTGGGTTTAGATAAAAGTTTAGAGCTAATCAATCTAGGTACACCTTTCGTTATTCGTCTAAAAGTCCCCGAAAACCGTGAAATTTCTTTCAATGACATAATTCGTGGAAATATTAAAGTCCATTCGAAGGATATCGATGACCAAGTTTTATTAAAATCCGATGGATTTCCTACTTACCATCTTGCAAATGTAGTTGACGACCACTTGATGCAAATTTCGCACATTATACGTGGCGAAGAATGGTTGGCATCTGTCCCCAAGCATATCCTTCTTTACGAAGCATTTGGTTGGGAAATTCCAAAATTAGCCCATCTTCCATTACTTTTAAACGAGCAGAGAAAGAAATTAAGCAAACGCGACGGCGATGTTGCCGTCGAAGATTATATTCGTCGAGGCTATTTCCCCGACGCATTTGTTAATTTCATCGCTCTTTTGGGATGGAATCCTTCGGCTGACCGAGAAATATTCTCTGTTGCTGAACTAATTGAAAAATTTAACTTGGAAAAAGTCAACAAGGATGGCGCTGTATTCAATGTCGTTAAACTCGATGCAATAAATGCAAAATACCTTCAAACAAAGCCTATTGACGAGTTGGTAGCTTTCTTCAAACTGTGGCTCGGAGAACGTGGATTAAATAAGTTCACGGATGAATACCTGGGGAAAGTCATTGCTTTGTTCAAAGAAAGGGTCAAAGTCCTTCCTCAGTTAATTGATTTCGCTCCATATATGTTCGAAAAACCTTCTCATTACGACGAAGATTACTTAAACAAACATTTGAAAGACGACACCCTTTCGCACATTAAAAATTTATTGGAAGAGTTCAAAAAACTCGGTTCTTTCGATTCGAACACTTTGCACAATGTTGTTAACGATTATTTACAGAAATACAGTTTAAAATTGAAGGATATTGTCCATACCTTGCGTGTAGCCGTAACGGGTCTTTCCTATGGTGCTGGTATGTTCGAAACTATGGAAGTTTTAGGACAGAGCGAAGTTATCGAAAGATTAGAAGCTTTCATAAACTTTTGTGAACAAAAGCAATGAAAAGAAAAGCACACATACTTCTGATTACAATCTTTCTTATTTTCGTCAGTTGTAAAACTGCCGAAACACCTTATTGCATTGGAAAGGCAACAAAGTCAATAAAATTGTATTTAGGGACAATACTGAATAACGAAACAATCTCAGAACAATATCTGATTCTCACGGATAGATACATTTATCGTGTTGCACCGAACGGAAAGAAGAAAAAAGTCGTCCAAATTCCCGAAAAAGAGTATTGTGATTTAATTTTCGAGACAAACGAAGCTTTTTTAAAAACACAAGTAATAAACGAGGTAGGCGATACTTTGAATTTCATTCAATTCGAAAATCCTTCTGTAAATCTCAAAACCCGAGCAATTTGGAATCCGAAATTTAACACAAGAAATAGTGAAAATTTCCGTAAATTGTTCGAACAATTAGAAAAATATGTTAAAAAATAAAAATACAAACTGCAAGTTTTTTGGAGGTAGGTATGATAGTAGTAATTTCCGACGATAATTTTGAATTTTGTTCAACCGTTGCCGATATTGTCCAAGACTTTGGCTACGAAACCCACCTTGTCCATACACCCGAAGATACTATTGCCTATATCGATAAGTTTCATAAAAAGATTGGTGTTTTACTTTTGGATATTGAATTTGGTCCCGATACCACAAAAAACGGGATGGATGTATTAGAGTACTGCCGAACTAACCATCCCTTCCTTCCCGTTGTTATGATTACAGGAAAAGGAACAATTGAAACTGCCGTAAAAGCAACCAAACTTGGTGCGATTAATTTTGTCGAAAAAAGCCTTGTTTCGAAAGATACTATTAAGAAGGTTTTAGAAAGTGCACTTTCGAAAACCCAAGGCAAAGACAGAAAAGAAATCATCGAATTTTTAAATCGCAATGGTATAATTGGCTCTTCGGATGCAATAGTTAATGTTGGATACAGCATAGTCCGATTTGCTCGAACCGATTTGAATGTACTGATCACGGGCGAAACGGGAACGGGCAAAAAGCTGGTGGCATTTGCAATTCACAACGCAAGCAATCGCGCCCGCAAACCTTTTGTTACTGTCGATATTCCCAACATAAAAAACGAATTGTTCCAAGCAGAGCTTTTCGGTCGAACTCGTGGTGCATACACCGGGGCAGATTCAACCCAAGACGGATTGTTCCAACGCGCCAATGGTGGAACTCTGTTTTTGGACGAAATTGGAGAACTAAGCATAGAAATGCAAGCAGCACTTTTGAATCCAATTCAAGACAAAATAATACGAAAAGTAGGCTCCAACGAACCCGAGGAAGTAGATATTCGATTCATCTCCGCTACCGATAAAGATTTGGCAACAATGGTTCGCGAACATAAATTTCGTGACCAACTTTACCACCGACTCCGTGAATGCGAAATTTATATTCCACCTTTGCGTGAACGAAAAGAGGACATACCCGAAATCCTCGAATATTACGTAAATCGATTAAACCGAGAATCAGGTAAGGCAAAATTCTTTTCCCCTGCTGCGGTCGATTATTTGCAATCGTTGGAATGGCTCGGCAATGTCCGAGAACTAATTAACACAATTAAAACTGTATTCAATGCAGTGGAACGAGATATTATTGAAATACCCGATTTGAAACGGTGGGAAACGACCAAAACCACTGCAACCGTTTACCCAACTGAAGGAATTTCGAGCACCGGACCAATCAAAGAAGACCTCGAAAAAGTTGAGAAACTGAAAATCGAAAAGGCTTTGGAAGAATGTAATGGAAATGTTAGCAAAACTGCTGCAAAATTGGGTGTGAGCCGAGAAACACTTCACAATAAAATCAGAAAATATGGGATTGACCCAAATATTTACAGAAAAAAATAAACAAATGAGGTTATTTATGAACAGAATCAAGTTATTACTTATCTTAATTTTAATTGGTGGAGCAATGCTGTTACAATCATCAACCCGGCAAGGCAAAGTTTTCCCATTCGAATATCGCAGCTATCAACTTGAAAATGGATTAAAGGTGATTCTAATCAAAACGCCCAGCGATGGGCTTGTTGCATATTACACAATCGTACGAACAGGAAGCCGCGACGAATATGAACCCGGCAAAACCGGCTTTGCCCATTTCTTCGAACATATGATGTTCCGCGGTACCAAAAAGTATCCTGGTAATGTTTACGACAAAATTGTTACCGAAATGGGTGCCAATGCAAATGCATACACAACAGATGATTACACCTGCTACCATCTGGAAATTACCCGCGATAATCTGGAAAAAGTAATGGATTTGGAAAGTGACCGATTCCAAAATCTATTCTATGAAGAGAAAGATTTCCAGACCGAAGCAGGGGCTGTTTATGGCGAATACCGAAAAGGAAAAGCAAATCCATTCTTCTGGATTTGGGAAAAGCTTTGCAAAACTGCTTTCGAAAAACACACCTACAAGCATACTACCATTGGTTTCGAAGAGGATATTAAAAGAATGCCCGAGTTGTATGAATTTAGTCTTTCATTTTTCAATCGCTATTACCGACCCGATAATTGCGTGTTAGTAATTGCTGGTTCGATTGAATTCGAACCCGTATTCGAACTTGTCAAGAAATACTACTCCGATTGGAAGCCTGGATATGTGCCACCTGTCATCCCAACCGAACCCGAACAGAAAAAAGAAAAACGTGCCGAAGTTAAATATCCTGGTAAATCTCTTCCCATAATGGTTGTTGCATATAAAGGCTCTGCTTTTAATCCAAAGGACAAAGAAACTGTCGCTTGCTACTTATTCGGTGAATATGCCTTTGGTAACAACAGTAAATTGTACAAAAAGCTTTACCTAAAAGAGCAAAAAATACAATTTTTAGAGCCCGAATTTAACTTAAATCGTGACCCATTCCTCTGGATGATTTGGACGCAAATTAATGATGAAAACGACATCAATTATGTCGAAAACGAAATCGAAAATACAATCGAATTTTTCAAAACTAATTTGATAAGCCTCGAAGAATTGGACAATTTAAAGAAACGACTTCGTTACCAATTCCTTATGTCGTTGGAAACACCTGGTAAAGTTGCTGGGGGGTTGGCAAGAATCCTTGCAATCATTCCCGAAATCACTGCTGTCGATGATTTCTACAATACTATCGAAGCCATAACACCCGAAGACGTGCAAAATTCCGTCAATAAGTTCTTCGATAAAAATAAAAGAACTGTTGTTGTTTTAACGGGGAGCAAATAATGAAAAAGATAGCATTTTTTGGTTTGTTAATTATTATCGCTTTAAATATTTTTTCATGTGGACAAAGGAAATCCGCTATGGACAAAGTTTTTGTAAAAATTCCCGAAGATCCAACCGTAACATTTAGAATCTCCTTCAAAGTAGGTTCGCAAAACGATCCTTTCGGCAAAGAAGGTTTAGCAATGCTGACAGGTATGCTTTTAGCCGAAGGTGCAACCACCAAGTATAGTTACGAAGAAATACTCGATTTGCTTTACCCAATGGCTTCTGCTTACGATGTTAAAGTCGACAAAGAACTGACTACAATCTTCGGCCGTACTCATATCGATAATGTGGACAAGTTTATGGAATTATTGTTGGACGCAATCACCCGCCCAGCCTTCAAAGAAGAAGATTTTCAAAGAATCAAAACAAATTTAATCAACTATGTCGATAAGGAGCTCCGATACTCCGACGATGAAGAATTAGGAAAAGCAGGGCTGTATGAATTTATTTTCGACGGAACGCCATACCGACATATTAGCTACGGAACATTGGAAGGGTTAAAATCAATTACAATCGATGATGTCAAGGAATTCTACAAAAAGCATTTTACAAAAGAAAATGTTATAATTGGCATTGGCGGAAATTTCAGCCAAGAGCTTGCCACTAAACTCGAAAACCAACTTGCCGAAAATTTGCCCAGCCTGCCCAAAGAAAAAAGTCCCGAAATCAATCCCAAACCAATCGATGGCTACCAGTTTTTGCTAATTGAAAAAGATTGCAATGCCACTGCAATAAGTTTTGGCTTCCCAATCGATGTGGTTCGTGGCCAAGAAGATTTCTTTGCATTATGGCTGTTCCGCTCTTGGTTTGGCGAACACCGAAATTCTTCGAGCCACTTATATCAAGTCATTCGTGAGCAGCGAGGATTAAACTACGGCGACTATGCGTATATCGAAGCTTTTCTAAATGGAGGCCGCCTTCGTTTCCCCGAACCAAATAACCCGCGAAGGAAACAGATTTTCGAAGTATGGATTCGACCCGTCCAACACGAAAACCGCCTTTTTGCACTTCGTGCCGCTTTGCACGAACTGAAAAAAGTAGTCGATAATGGCTTAACACAAGAAGATTTCGAAACAACAAAGAAGTTTCTTTTGAATTACTGCTTATTCTATGCACCGACAACTTCGGCAAAGCTTGGCTACCAAATCGATAATCACTTCTATGGCTTTAACGATGGAGGCAATTACATCGAATTTCTCCGCAAAAAACTCAATGAATTGACTTTGGAACAAGTAAACAAAGCAATAAAGAAGCATATCCAATACAATAACATTAAATTCTGTTTGGTAACCAAAGACGCCGAAAAATTGAAAGAGGAACTTATAAACAACGCTCCAAGTCCAATTACTTACAGCACTCCCAAACCAAACGAAGTTTTGGAAGAAGACAAGTTAATCGCAACTTTCCTATTGAAAGTTAAACCCGAAAACATCAGAATCGTAAATATCGAAAATATGTTTGTCAAGTAATGTTTGGAAAAATCAAGGTAAATTTATGGCAAAAATAATTGAAGGAAAACTCGACGGAACGGGTAAACGATTTGCTATTGTCGTTTCCCGTTGGAATCAATTTATTGTCCAAAAAATGCTCGATGGTGCTTTGGACTGTCTGGCTCGGCATAACGTCGACAGCAACAATATCACGATTGCTTATTGCCCTGGTTCGTTCGAAATTCCTCTTGTTTGCAAAAAGCTTGCAATGAAAAATGAATACGATGCTATCATTGCCTTGGGTGCTGTTATTCGTGGTGCAACACCTCACTTCGATTACATCGCAAGCGAAGTTGCCAAAGGCATTGCCCAAGTAAATTTGGAAACGGGTGTTCCCTGCGTATTCGGAGTTCTTACAACCGATACAATAGAGCAAGCAATTGAAAGGGCAGGCAGTAAATCGGGCAACAAAGGTTTCGACGCTGCACTGGCCGCATTGGAACTTGTAAGCCTTTTCGACAACTTGAAATAATTTCTGGCTCGGTCAAATGAAGAAAATATTTGTATTTTTGGCAATTGTCGCTTATTCTCTTCGCTTTGCCTTTGCTCAAAGTGTCGTGTTGGACAACTGGAATTTCTACTCATCGCTCCTGAATATAACCGATGGTGTCTTCGCACCTGATTCGAAACTTTGGATTGCGACCAACGGCGGAATCTTCTATTACAATACAAAAACAAAAGAGTTTAATTCATTCAACAATATCAATGGCATTTTCGAAAACGATATAAAGATAATTGCTTTCAATAAATTTACAAACGAAATTTATGCAGGAAGTTCAAATGGTGTAATTTGCATTTTCAAGGACAACCGATGGGAAAACATTCTCGATATTTACACTTCTTCGTTTCAACAAAAGGCAATACAAGACTTTCTGTTCACTCCTTCGATAGTTTACATTTGTGGCGATTTTGGCTTTACAACATTCGACCCAACTCGGAAAGTCTTTTTGAAAACGCCTTCCCGACTTGGGAATTTTCCCACTGGTACGAAATGTTATTCCTCGGTCATTTTCCAAAATAAACTTTGGGTTGCAACCGAAAATGGTATCGCATCCATAACAACCGAAAGCAACATCAATGACCCCAACCAGTGGTCAAATTATGTGCTGAATACACAACCAAGCTTTGGGCAAATCATTTCTCTCAAAGTCCAAAACGAGATTCTCTATGCTTTTGCTCCAAACAGAATCTACGTTTGGCAAAACGATAGCTTCGCTGTCTATAAAGAATTAGCACCTAACAACTCTATTATTTCCGTAAAGGAACAAAATGGAAAAATTTATTATTCGACTCGTCATCAAATTTTCGATTTAACCGACAACGAAATCTATAATTGGGAAATAAACACAAAAAAGGCAGAAATCCGAGGATTTGCTATTTCGCAAGAGGAAACTATTGCAATTTTTTTGCAAAAGCAAGGCATCCTGTTACTCAACCCCAAAAATGGAACTTACTCGCTTTTCAAACCCAATACGCCTTTTTCGAACCAATTTAACTATTTAGCAATCGACAAATTTGGCGGACTTTGGTCTGCAACAGATGCAGACCCTCGGGGCGAAGGATTGATTTACTTTAAGGATTTTCAGTGGATTAACTTTAATACCGATGAATTTCCCGAAATTCCATCGAACAACTTCGTAAAAGTTTCAACTTATGCAAATAAAATCTACGGAAGTAACTGGGGCAAAGGCCTTTTAGAAATCACAATCGATGGCGAAAATTATTTATTTAAAACTTTTAACAATTTAAATTCTCCATTGACGGGAATCGTTAACGACTTAAATTATGTTCTTGTCCAGCAAACTGCTTACGAAAGTTCTAAATCCTTGCTTTGGATACTAAACCAATCGAACGGTGCACCAGGCTATTTGCTTTTGGCAAAGGACTCCTACGATGCTTTCCATCCTTTCATCTTCACCACGAAGAGAAATTTCGACATATTGACAATCGATTTGAACGGAACGAAATGGATTGCTTCGAGCGAAGCAAGCGAAATAATTTTTTTTAACGAGCGTGCTTTGAACGATTCGACTGACGATGTCTTCGGATTTTTGAATCAATTGGTTTCGATTCCTGCTTCGAAAGTTAATTGCCTTGTTATGGATGCTTTCGGCTACCTTTGGGCAGGAACTTCGCAAGGTATGTTCATAATCATTAACCCACAAGCAGTCTTGCTTGGAAGTACACCAGTGGTAAGAAAGTTAAAAACACTAGCCGACCAAATTGTTAATTGGATTTATGTTGACCCATTGAATTTAAAATGGATTGCAACAAATAACGGCATTTTTGTCCTTTCCGAAGATGGTAGCGAAATAATCCAGCAATTCAATACCCAAAATTCGCCACTGAAAACAAATGAAATTCGCTCGATCACTTCGAACCCAACGACGGGAAGTTTCTACTTTGGAACAAAGATAGGTTTGTATTCCGCTTCGAGTTTCAACGTAAAACCATCGGAAAATTATAAGATTTCGGTCAGCCCACAACCTTTTGTCATTCCCGACGACGAATACATTGTAATTGATGGTTTGGCACAAGATAGCGAAATAAAAATTCTTACAATCAATGGCGAAATCGTTCGAACCCTAACAACAAACAGCAAAAAAATCAAATGGGATGGGCGTGATTACAACAACCAACCCGTTGCATCGGGCGTCTACATCATCGTTGCTAAATCAATAACAACAAAAGAGACAGGAATTGCTAAATTTTCCGTAATACGGAAAAATTAATGAACAAAAAAAAAATTGCAATTGTAATTATCATCGTCCTCTACTCAACTCTCATCTGGTCGAAAGCAATTTCGTTTGATTTTTTCAACGACGATTACCAAATTCTCGGTCATCTTGCCGAAAATTCCTCAAATCCTTTCAAAGTATTCGTCGAAAAAGATGTATCGGAAGTTTACTTCCGACCAATTCCCAACTTTTTGCTATCGTCGATTCTCTTATCCTTTGGCTATCAGCCGTTTTGGTTCCATCTTTACTTATTTCTTTTGCACATCTTTTTAATTCTTTCCTTTTATTTGTTTTTAAAAAAACTTTTCAATGATTTCATTGTAATTGCTTGGTCATTGTTGTTTTTTTCGATTTTACCTTCGCACGATATCTATTTGGTTTGGATTGCTTCCTCGGGCGACCTTCTTGCGACCATCTTTGTTATTCTTTTCTTTGTGTTTCACTTCGAAGGCAAAACAATGCTCTCGTTCGCTTTCGCCATCTTGGCTTTTCTTTCCAAAGAAAGCACTTTGACTCTACCATTGTTAACTTTCTTTTTAGCATTTTTAAACAAAGATAATTTTGCAAGATATTTTAAACTTTCCGTTGGGTTGGTTTCGATAATTTTAGTCAAACTCGGCTACCAGATTTTGATTTTGCGAGCAAATCCATTCGAAACAAGTAACTTGGCAAATTTCGATTGGCTTTCGATTCCATCCAACTTTCTGCTTACAATTGTTGCACCATTCTTTCCTACCTCGTTTCCAAAAGGCATCCACTCAACATTATCTTTGGCAACAATACTTCTTTTGCTTGCAACGATTGTTTTTGCCTTTCTCCAACTAAAAAAGTCTCTTTTCGAATCCAATAATCCTACTCAATTTCGGACTTGTTTATTTGGCTTGCTTTGGTTCGTCGTATTTTCACTACCAACTTTGCCCTTGTTTATGCGTTGGTATAGCCTACTGCCTTCGATTGGATTGTTTATTTTATTTACTGATTTGACAAAACAGGCAATTCATCGCAAATCGGCTCTTATGGGGTTGGTTTTAATCTTTCTCCTCTTTTCGGTTCAATCGTTTGTTTCGATAAGTTTTTGGTACGAAGGAAACAGGTATGCTCAAAATGTTCTTAACAAAATAAAAAGCACCCAATTTGGCAAAGAAAATGTCTTGCTTTGGTTTTTCCCCGAATACTATCGTGGTTATTTTATCTTGCGTTCGGGTGTAGAACAAGCAATTAAATTCAACGCAAATCAACCAATTCGTGAAGTCCTCATTCCAATTTCTACCGAAATTGAAGATGAGATTAATATCGAAACAACAACAAATAAAGAAAACTTTTTCGAATTCAAAATTTCCGGTGCAACCCCTTACGTCGGAAAAAGAAAGTATGGAAATATCGACTCAACTTTTGTCGAAAACGACTACTACTGGTGCAAAATCAAAAGCGAAATGAACTACTATTGTGTCCAAATTCAATTCAAACAAAAAAAGCCGCAATTTGAAAATTACATTTACAATGGCAACTTTGTACCTTTCTTTTAAATTTCAACTTGCTCTTTTCTTCAAAATTTTAATCGAAATACTTTGCAACATATAATTACAAAAATGAAATTATACCTCTAATTATTTCATTGCAAATTTCTTTTAAATTATATTGCTATTTGGTAATTTTCAAATGGTGGATACTCTAATGAAAAAAATTTATTTCTTGGTTATTTTTTCGTTAATTCTGGTATCTTGTGGCGACAAATCCACAAACGTCAATGAACCTTTACCAATTGCTTCGTGCGAAGGTTGCCATACGAATTATCAACATCTGGTTAAGGTTCACTCTCCCGATACAGCACTGCCTTCGGGAGGTTGTGGTGGCGAAGCACCACATTACGAGCCATACGACCGAGTATATATGGGTGGAGTCGGCTACGAAAAATTCAAAAAGTCGAGCCATTACAAAATTGGTTGCACGGGTTGCCACAATGGTGTCGATAAAACTGACGACAAAAACTTGGCTCATTCAGGTAACTTCATTGCCCATCCATCGCTATTTGCAAAAGAAAAGTGTGCCTCTTGCCACAACGACATTGTAAACAACTTTGCTTCGAGTTTACACAATGGTTATGGGCAGATGCGGAAAGTTGCGATTCGTAGCGGTTTCTCGAATTACAAAGATTTCGAAAAACTTCCCGCACACCAAAAAGAAGGATACAACAAAAATTGTGCGACCTGCCACGCAAGTTGTGGCACTTGCCACATTATTCGTCCTTCTGCTGGAGGTGGTGGCTTACTCGAAGGTCACAACTTTATCAAAGAACCCGATATGATTAAAGTCTGTGTAGCTTGCCATAGCTCCCGTGGTGGTCACGCCTTCTTGGGGGTGGGTTCTGGCACAAAACCCGATGTTCATCAGACGAAAGGAATGACCTGTATCACTTGTCACAAAGGACAGGAACTGCACGGCGATGGTCAATTCTACGACCACCGGTATGCTTACAGCAAGTTACCCAAATGCGAAGACTGCCACAACGATATGGAACAAAAAAATCCATACCATACATATCACATCAATGATTTCAATTGCCAAGGATGCCATTCGCAAAATTACAACAATTGCGGTAGCTGCCATATTCACGGACTTGGCGCAAGAATACCTTCTTATATGGACTTTAAAATCGCCCTCAATCCTTTGCCCGATGTTAAAAGTAAATACAAGTATTCCGTTGTCCGAAGAACATTGGCTGCCCCCGATAATTGGATTGAATATGGTGTAGCAAGCTATTCTAATTTCGATGCTCTGCCAACATATAATTACGCCACTCCACACAATATTCAACGGTGGACAGAAAGAACAAAGGTCCCCGATGGGAAAAAGTGCTATTGGAATTGCCACGTCCGACGTGAAAACGACACTCTCGTAAATACCAAAAACTTTTTGTTCGAAGAAAATCTACTCGATTGGGAAAAAAATGCAACCCGAAAAATTACTGTCAATAACGCTTTACCAAAAGATTGGTTCAAATAATTAATTAATTATGTTTCAAATTAACCTATGTATAACAAAATTGGGAGAAGAAAATGATTAGACGAATTAATTCACTATGGCTCATTCTATTTGTCCTGCTTTTCACCTTTTCGTGCTCGAAAGACAATGGCACTGGCCCAAGTATTAACGAAGCAGAAGAAATAGTAAAATATCTCGAATCAAACGGCGATTACGTCAATACCACGCTTCCATCTATCATCTCTGCAACGGAATTGAAACAATTACTCGAAACTAACAAGGCTTACGTTGTCGATGTTCGTGAAAAAGTAGATTTCGACCAAGGTCGCATCAAAGGAGCCGTAAACTTAAAGCTCAATGAAATTATCAACCACTTTAAAAATTTCGATTTTTCGAAGTACGAAAAAATCGTTTTTGTTTGCTACACTGGACAAACCGCTGGCTTCGTTACAGCGTTGATGAGATTTTATTACGCAAATGAACCCACAATTCGCGACAAGTTCTTCGATTTGAAATTCGGGATGTGTTCCTGGCATTCCGATTTTGCTGGAAAATGGAAGAATGCAATTAGCAACAAATATGCTTCGCAGTTTGTAAATACTCCCCCTCCGACTAAACCAGCGAAGGGTTCTTTTCCTGTGTTAAATACAGGCAAAACAACACCAATCGAAATAATCCGTAGCCGAGTAGAAACCCTATTAAACGAAGGCTTCAAAGTTGCTGGGGTTACCGCAGACCAAGTATTCGGTGCATTGGATAAATACTTTATTGCTAATTACTGGCCAGAAGCACAATATACAAGTGTTGGGCATATTCCTGGTGCATACAACTACGTGCCCAAAGCTAGTTTAAAACTTTCGGCAGACTTACTGACTTTACCAGTCGACAAGGAAATTGTTTTATACTGCTACACAGGACAAACAAGTGCTTTTGTTTCGGCATATTTAAGAATGTTAGGCTATAATGCCAAAAGCTTGCTCTTTGGTACAAATTCAATGATTTACGATAAAATGGTCGAAGCAAAAATGACGGTTTGGAAGGACACCGAATCGATGAACTACGAATATGAGAAATAAAAATTAAATCATTATTTCAATGGGGCTGTTCAAAAGAACAGCCCTTTTTTGTTTTTGCAACAAAAACATCTAAATCGAAAGTATCTTTTGTTTTTATACCAAAAAATTTAGAATTTAGTTTTTTTTGATACTGAATTTTAAAGGAAATGATATGAACTTAAGTTTAATTGGTCGTTCGATTAAAGAATCGGCAACACTTAAGCTAAATGAAATTGCTGCAATACTGCGAGAAAAAGGCGAACCGGTGATTCATTTAGGTGGAGGCGAACCTAAATCCAAAGCACCACTCGAAGCACTTGTTGCTGCTTCGAACCTGATTAATTCGGGCGAAGTTCGTTATACCCCCGCCGATGGTATCCCCCAGATGAAGAAAGCGGTAATTCGGTATACCGAAGAGTTTTACGACCGTCTTGTTGCACCCGAAAACATCATTATTTCCAGCGGAGCCAAACAAGCCATTATGGTTTGTTTGCAAGCAATCTTGAACCCACAGGAAGAAGTTATCTTCCCTGCACCGTATTGGGTCAGCTACCCCGAAATGGTAAAAATGTGTGGAGCTATTCCTGTTCCTGTATTTTCTGAAGATGGAACTTTCTACCCGCGGCTCGAAGACATCGAAGAAAGAGTAACTTCATATACGAAAGCTATCATTATCAACAGCCCTAACAATCCTACGGGGGCAATGTATTCCGAACAATTCATAGCCGAAATCGTTGAATTTTGCGAAAAGCGTGGGCTTTTCCTGATTATGGATGACATTTACCATCGTTTGATTTTCGACGGCAAAAAGCCTATAAACTGTTACAAATATGCCAAAGATTTAAGCGAAAACAGTAAGTTAATTGTTATCAATGGTGTTTCCAAACAGTATGCAATGACTGGCTTTCGTATAGGTTGGGCGGTCGCAAGCCAAAGGATTATCGAAGTAATGACTAATATCCAAGCACATCAAACATCTGGTCCTTCGGTTGTTACGCAAGTCGCAGCTGCTGCTGCACTCAACGGACCCCAGACCCAAGTAGAAAGCCTCCGTATGACTTTGGAAAATAACCGAAATATTTTGCTCGAACGATTAAACGCCTTCAAGGGTGTCTATGCATTTAAACCCGACGGCACTTTCTATTGCTTTGCAGATTTCAGCTACTATATGAAAGATTCTATCAAACTTTCACAATTTCTATTGGATAAAGTACGGGTTCTTACCGTACCAGGAGTCGAGTTCGGCTTGGATGGTTGGCTTCGTCTTTCAACCTGTGGTTCAGTTAAAGATATCACAGAAGGTATCGAAAGAATTAAATGGGCTTTGGACCCCGACTCCCCAAATGAACTTTATATTGGAGAAAGAAAATTAATTAGGGATTGGTTATGAAATATTTAGAATTCGAAACACCAGCGACCAAGCATGCTTCCGCTTTGGCAAGCGAGTTTAAATTGAAAAATCACGGTTTAATCAATCTTGACCGTGTATATTGGAATCTTCCAACACCGGCTTTATACGAAGAAGCAGTTTTCCGCAACGAAGGTCATATTGTCAATGGGGGTCCACTTTTAGTTTACACCGGCAAATGGACTGCCCGAGCCGCAAACGACAAATTTATTGTTTACGAACCAACAACAGCGGACAAAATTTGGTGGGGTGTATACAACCGACCATTTCCACCCGAAAAATTCGATGCTTTGCTTTACCGATTGCAAGCATTTCTTCAAGGCGAAGAACTCTTCGTTCAAGATGTTTACGTCGGTGCCGACCCAAATTACCGTATGCCAATTCGCATTATTACCGATAGCGCTTGGCAAAGTCTTTTCGCCCGCAATATGTTCATTTTACCCAAAACCCAAGACGAATACAAACGACACGTTCCAGAATTTACAATTATTGCCGTTCCTTCGTTCCAATGCGACCCCCGAGTCGATGGCACCCGTAGTGAAACTGCAATCATTATCAACTTCGGTGCCCGAATGGGTTTGGTGCTTGGTTCAAGTTACGGCGGGGAAATCAAAAAGTCAATTTTTACTGTAATGAACTTCCTTTTGCCACTGAAAGAAGTTATGGCGATGCACTGTTCTGCTAATGTCGGTAAAAATGGCGATGTAGCTCTCTTCTTTGGCTTAAGTGGTACGGGTAAAACGACACTTTCTGCCGACCCAAATCGCAGACTAATTGGTGACGACGAGCATGGTTGGAGCGACGATGGTGTTTTCAATTTCGAAGGCGGTTGTTATGCAAAAGTCATTCGACTTTCCGCCGAACACGAACCACAAATTTGGGCTGCTACCCGACGATTCGGTACAATCCTCGAAAATGTCGTCTACGACCCTGTCACACGAAACATTGACCTCGACGATGACCATTTTACCGAAAATACCCGTGCTTCCTATCCGCTTGAATTTATCCCAAATGTAATCGAAGAGAAAATGGTACGAACACACCCCAAAAACGTTATCTTTCTTACTTGCGATGCAACAGGAGTACTTCCACCAATTGCCCGATTGGATATGAATCAGGCAATGTATCATTTTATCAGTGGTTATACTTCCAAAATTGCTGGAACTGAAATAGGCTTGGGTATCGAACCCGAAATTACTTTTTCAGCTTGCTTTGGTGCTCCGTTTATGGTTCATCATCCTTTCTACTATGCTAACCTATTAAAGCAAAAAATGGAAAAATATGGAACAAAATGTTGGCTTGTTAATACAGGTTGGGTTGGTGGTAAATTTGGTGTAGGCAAACGCATCAGTATCCGCCATACACGAACTCTTCTGAACGCAGCATTGGATGGCTTGTTAGATGATGTACCATATCGACGCGATAAAATATTTGGATTCGAGGTACCACTGCATTGCCCTGGCGTACCCGATGATGTTTTGGAACCTTCGTCTTCTTGGGGAAATAAAGCCGAATACTGGCAAAAGTACGATAGCCTTGCCGCACGCTACATAGAAAACTTTAAACTATTCGCCGATGGATGCCCTCGCGAAGTTGTCGAAGCCGGTCCCCGCCGATTGAAAAACCTTACCGACATAGAAATTTAATAAAATTAATTAGAAAAATTCAAACTTAAAACCCTGCTCGTAAGCAGGGTTTTTTGTTTTGCGTCAAAAAACGTCGCAAAAAAATTTGCAAAATATGAATTTCATTATTATTTTGCATTTGTAAAATTTAATAATTTGTTCTTTGATTATTTTTTACCAAAATTGGCATTCGATAAATAAATCGGGAGTTAAAGCAATGCTAACTGCTTTAAAAAATTTGGGCATTTATGCGGTACAAAACAATGTGCCGCTCGAACAGCTTGTTGCAACAGACCCAAAAAAGCAATACAAAGTGCTTTTCGTCGCAATCGATTCTAATTCAAGTCCGCCTAACAATTGGAAAATCGAATTAGAGGATTTCGACGATTCGAAAAAATTAAACCTGTATGTTTTCGAACGTGGTTCGGCGTCAGGGAACATACCTTCCCACTTTGCACAAATTACCGAAATTGAAAAGACCTTTCAAAAGAAAATTTATAATTGGTTCAAGCAATTCTTTCAAGAAACCAAAAACGACCAAGCGAAAGTTGTGTTGGAAATTCTTGACCAATCGAAAAAACAAATTATCGAGCAATTAAAAATAGAACTTGGAAAATTTAACAAAAAGGATACAATTTTTCTTTCGGTTAAAATAGACGGCAAGTATCTTGGTGAATTCGGCGATATAGTTAATTATTTGTCAAAAGATGATAGGGCATATTTCGATGGGATTTGCTCAATTTGTGGTCAGAAAACAGAAGTTAATGCACGCTCGGATGCCTTTCAATTCGATTCCTTCGACAAACCCGGATTTATTACAGGCGGGTTCAAAGATGATTGGAAATGCTTTCCTGTTTGCAAAAACTGCAAAGATGATTTAGTAAAAGGAAAAAAATTCATCGAAAAGTATACTAACTATCGCTTCTATGGATTAAGATACTATGTCATTCCAAAGTTCTTGATTGGCTTGGGTTCGTACCAAGACGAAGTTCTTGAATTTTTTTGGAACTATGCAAAAAGAGATATCAAGCTTAAAGACAAAATCATTAATAAAATTACCAATGATGAGAATGAAATTTTAGAAATTTTAAGCCAAAACAATGACCTTCTTTCATTCGATATTTTGTTTTTAAGGGCTGACCAAGCAGCCGAAAGAATTCTCCTTCATATCGAAGATGTGATGCCTTCCCGACTGCAACGAATATTCAAAGCGAAATTTTATGTGGAAGATAAATTTTCGAACGAAAACTTCAGTCCCAAGTTCAATTTTGGCTGTATTCGAACTTTCTTTTGGAAAACCGACCCAAACAAGAGAGACCCCGACTTGGACAAATTCTTTCTTCAAATTGTCGATTCTGTCTTCAAGGGTCGGGAAATTGATTTGTACTTTTTGCTTACTTTCTTTATGAATACCCTTAGAACACGCTTTTTGAAGTTGGATGAAGCAAAAGATACAGTAAAAAATCAAAAAGAGTTTAGCTACGCAATAACTGATGCAATGATGACTATTTGTTTTTTAGAAAACCTTAATCTTATTCAATATAAAGGAGGTGAATTTATGGAGAAAAGCATTTTCGATTCACTTTACGAAAAGTATTTCAAATCGCTTAATAACTATGCGAAACGAGCAATATTTTTGCTCGGCGGCTTAACCGATTCGCTTTTGTATGAGCAGGAAAGAGCGAGAAGTTCGAAGCCATTTTACAAGAAACTCAAAAGTTTGAAGATGGACGAGCGCGACTTTCGGGGGCTTTTGCCCGAAATTCAAAACAAATTCGAAGAATATAATGCTTTCGAACCGACCCGAAAAATAATTGCCGAAGAAATTGCCCGATGTTTTCTCCTTGCAGGCGACAATTGGAATATGCCCAACGAAGAAATGAATTTCTATTTCTCCTGCGGAATGAATCTTTCCCGCGAAATCAACGATTGTGCATTCGAATATCTTAAATCATTAAAAACAAAAGTGGAGGTAAACAATGAACCAAACAATTAACAATCGTTCGGAAATCCTATTTCTCTACGATGTAAAGGATGCAAATCCTAATGGTGACCCTGTCGACGAAAACAAACCCCGAATCGATGAAGAAACAGGTATCAATATCGTAACCGATGTCCGATTGAAACGAACTATTCGCGACTATCTTCACGATTTCAAAGGACAAGATATTTTCGTAATCGAAGAGACACATCCCGATGGAAAATTGAAAACAAAAGAAGAAAGAATGCAACTTTACGACGACGACCCCGAAAAAGTTAAAGAAAAATGCATCGATATTCGCCTTTTCGGAGCAACAACTGCAGTAAAAAACAAAACTATGACTCTTACTGGTCCTGTCCAATTCAAATTCGGTCGCTCACTTCATCGCGTCGATTTGACTTATTACAAAGGAACAACTGTAATGCCTTCGGGGACAGGTGCTCAGCAAGGCACTTTTTGGGAAAAATACATCCTTCCCTACTCCCTGATTGCATTCTACGGTGTAATTAACGAAAATGCAGCCAAGCAACAAAACATCCCATTGACCAAACATGATATTGACCTTATGTTCGAAGCAATGTGGAACGGGACAAGGAACCTCATCTCTGGTTCGAAATTCGGGCAAGTGCCACGCCTTCTCCTTCAAATTGTTTACAAAGAAAATCTCGATTACCACATTGGGGAACTGGACAAACTCATTAAGTTGCAAACTACAAAACAACACGAAGAAATTCGCGATGTTACCGAATTTCAAATCGATATTACCTCCTTGGTAAATTTGTTAAAGCAAGAGTCCGAAAAGATTGAAAAAATTCGATATAAAATCGACTCACGTTTACAGCTCAGCTACGATGGTTTCGCTGCCGATTTTGCTAACATATTCAATTTTATCCAATTAGAACAGTTTTCTTTTTAAATAAGGGCAAGCTATGAAACTACTTGCTTTCGATATTTGGGGCGATTTTGCTCACTTCCGAAAGTTTTTCACAACAACTTCGCCACTAAGTTTTTCGTTCCCACCCCCACCGACAATAGCAGGAATTTTAGGTGCAATTTGTGGTTACGACAAGAAAACTAATGAACATCTTGATGTCTTTGGTTACGATAAGTGCAAACTTTCGGTTCAAATTCTTTCGCAAGTAAAAAAATTCAGAATGGGTATAAATTTAGCCGAAACCAAAGGTAGAAACCTTAAAATTCCGATGAGCGATACAAGTCTACCCTCCTTTCGGACTCTTATCCGAACCGAATTTATTAAATCGCCCAAATACAGAATTTTTGTTCACCATTCCGATGAAAATGTCTACCAAAAACTTCTCAAATATCTAAAAGAAGGGAAATCGCACTTCACAATTTCGTTGGGTTTAAGCCAACTTCTTGCAAGTTACAAATTTGTTGGAGAATTCGAATTCGAAGATGTAGCCCCTTCGAACCCTGTTTCGATTGTCACTCCTATTAAAATCAGCTTAATTCCCGAAACCGAAGGAATAATAGTCGAAGAAGGAAAAAAATACTTTAAGGAAACAATACCGATAAAAATGAATACCGACCGCAAAGTTGAAATTTACGACGAAGTTATCTTCGAACCATCGGGAGACTCCATTACTACTTATGTTACAAATTGTCAAACTTTAAGTAATGGAACAAACATTTCGTTTTTCTAAATTTTTGTCGCACATCGACCCCGATAAGGCATTAGACCAGCACCTTATCGGGGTCTACAAGTTGGCTCGGCTGTTCCTTTCGGAAAAGCCCCAAAATGTTATCGATAAGTTCGAACTGCCTCTTAAAATCGTAACCTTCTGCCACGATTTAGGTAAAGCAACTCGCTACTTCCAAGAATATTTACTCGCCGAAAAAAAAGAAAAAAATAAACAACGCGCCTCCGACAAAACAAACCATTCACCGCTTTCAGCCTTGTTCGCTCTTTATTCCGCTTGCAAATTGAACCTAGATTTATTCACCCAAATATCGATTTATTTTACTGTTCATCGCCATCACGGGAAATTAACTGATATTATGGATGAATTTCAAATCGCCGACAAAGATATTAATTTGTGGGTTGACCAAATTCATAGCATCGAACCAAGCGAATTCGAAATTCTTGCAAATAATCTTTACAATGCTTCATTCCCAATTGTTTTGAACCTTCAGGAAGTCGAAAATTTTATTTTAAACATTAATTCGAAATTCCGTGAAATAACAAGGTTTATCAGAAAAAACAAATTTACTTTTGGTAACTATTCCGATATCAACTTCTTGTTTTCACTTCTTTTGGATGCCGACAAAAGCGATGTTGTTCTATCCGAAACAGAAATTTTCGAGCAACGGGTGCAATTGCGCGCCGATTTAGTCGAAAACTACTTGAACAAAATAAGTTCACCCAATCTTTCAATTAATTCACTGCGAAATCGTGCCTTTCGCGAAGTAATTTCCAATTCCAATTGGATTGACACCGAAAAACGAATTTTTTCGCTTGCACTGCCAACAGGCTTGGGCAAGACTTTAATTTCGCTGGCTTTCGCTTTAAAACTTCGCAACCAACTCGGCACTAATCACCGAATAATCTATTGCCTTCCTTTTTTGAGTGTAATCGACCAAAACTACAATGTCTTCGAAAATGTGTTTACAACGAACGCTATCAACCCAAGCTCGAATGTCCTTCTCAAACACCATCATCTTTCTGAAATTTATTATCATTTCGACAAAAACAATTACGATTTAAATGCCAATGAAATGGAGCTACTTATCGAAGGCTGGAACTCCGAAATTATCGTAACTACTTTTGTGCAATTGTTCCATACTCTGTTTACAAACAAGAATCGGGCCTTGCGTAAGTTCCATCGCCTCGCAAATTCAATCATTATTCTGGACGAAGTCCAAACAATTCCAATAAAATACTGGAAGCTTGTCCGAAAAATTCTCGATGAGCTTACCAATTCTTTTAATTCATACATTGTTTTTGTGACTGCTACAATGCCGATGATTTACTCGCCGAACGAAACCTACTCGCTTTGCCACGCAAAAAATTACTTTTCACAACTCAATCGGATTGACTTATTTCCACAGATAAATCAGAAAATTACTTTGGAACAGCTTGCCGAAAATTTTCCCTTTTCCAATAAGTCTCATCTTTTCATTTTCAACACGATTTCTTCTGCAAAAAAATTTTATGAAATGCTAAAATCTAAAGACTACGAACCCGAATTCCTCTCTTCGCATGTCATTCCTAAACACCGACTCGAACGAATCGACCAAATCAAAGAAGGAAAACACCGATTAGTCGTTTCCACTCAGATTGTCGAAGCTGGTGTCGATATCGATTTCGATGTAGTTGTTCGCGACTTTGCCCCGCTCGATTCTATCAATCAATCCTCCGGTCGGTGCAACCGAAACAATTCGAACAACGAAAAGGGGAAAATTTTCCTTTTCGAATGCACCGATGGAAACCGTTCCTACGCTTCCCGAATTTACGATATTACTCTTTTGGAACTCACCCGCTCAATTATCGAAAATCGCTCGAAAATCGAAGAAACAGTATTCTACGACACAATCAACCAGTATTTTGTTAAAACCCAACAAGTTGTCGCACAAGGCATTTCCGACCGGCTCATCGAAGCAATCGAAAAACTCCGCTATACTTCGTCCGATACCGATGAGGTTGCTATCGAAAATTTCGATTTAATCGATGATAATTTCCCAAAAATCGACGTATTCATCGAAGCTGACAGCGAAGCTACCCAACTTTGGCAACAATACCAAGAGCTAAAAAACATCGAAGACTTCTTCCAGCGACGCCAAGAGTTTAACAAAATCAAAAAGAAGTTCTACCAATACATCATTTCTATTCCAAGAAGTACAAAAAATCAACCTGAATTCGTTGGCGAATTAGGTTTCGTGCCATACGAAAGAAAGAATTTCTACTATGATGATAAAACAGGCTACAAACTCGAAGAAGATTTAGCAACAATGTGTGTTTGATATGGAAGTTAATACATTGAATTTAATCCTTTCGATCGAAAAAGCATTGAAACGCCGCGATGCCGAAAAAATTCGTGGCTACTTGGGTAATGTCTTCTGGGAAAACCCATTCGCACATCACCATACTCCCGATGGCAGGCTACTTTACAAATACCCAAGAATCCAATACAAAATCTTCCAAGGTAATGCAATTATCGCCTCGTTTGACGAAGGCAACGAGATTTTGCTCAAAGTTTTCAACGATATCAAAAAGTTAGAAATTGAAGGCGATTGGCAACAAATTCTTTGCAAAGAACTTACACTTCGCCGAGAAACATTCGATTTCAGCGACGAACCAATCGATTATTTGTTCCTCACTCCTTGGCTTGCTTTAAACCAAGAAAATTATGCTAAGTATCGCAACTACCGCCGTTCTGCCGATAAAAAATGGTTGCTTCAAAAAATCCTTGTTGCTAACATTCTTTCCGTCGCAAAAAATTTGAACTTTACTGCAAACAAGCCTATCGTTGCCGATATACTCTACTTCCGCACCATCCCTGTTAATTTCAAAGACCATAAGCTTTTAGGTTTTTATTGCATCTTCCGCACAAATTTCCTTATCCCTAACCTCTGGGGAATTGGTAAATCGGTTGCCCGAGGATTTGGAACTATTTTCCAAAAAAACAAATTCAATGATTTTATTAAAGATTTTAAAAATCACATTCATCTTTATGACTTTTAATAAACGTAAATTTGATTTCGTTTTTTATTTTTCATTAAATTTTCTTATTTTACTTTTTTTTGTTGCAATGCAACTTGTAATCAACACACGAGGGGCTTATTTACAAAAGGCTGGCAATTGCTTCAAACTCAAAACAGACGAGCAAACCATCGAAATTGCCCAACACAAAGTTTCTTCAATTTTGTTAACTACATCTGTTGCACTTTCTACCGATGCTGTTAAATTAGCAATCGATAACAATATCGATATCATTTTCCTCGATGAATATGGTAATCCTTTTGCAAGAATTTGGCACTGCAAACTTGGGAGCACTGCCTTAATTCGGCGAAGACAATTGGAAGTTAGTGAATCCGAAGAAGGGTTACTTATCGCACTCGAATGGGTAAAAGCAAAGTTCGACTGCCAAATCGAACTCCTTCGTAAACTAAGGCAGACAAGGCCACACCGATTTACCGAAATTACCGAGTACATCCAAAAACTTGAAGACATCTCTAATCAACTCCATAACATCTCGGGTTCAGTATCCGAACAAAGAAACAATCTTCTTGGAGTCGAAGGTACCTTTGCTCGAATTTATTTCGATGCCATCTCCAATTTGATGCCCGAAAAATTTCAATTCCAAGGCAGAAGCCGGAATCCCGCTCGCGACCCTTTCAATGCCTTACTGAACTACGCCTATGGAATTCTCTACTCGATGGTCGAAAAAGCTTGTATCGTTGCTGGTTTGGAACCATTCCTTGGTTTTCTTCATTCTGACAACTACAACAAAAAGTCCCTCGTCTTCGATATTATCGAAAAATATCGCCCCTGGGCTGACGAAGTTGTCATCTCTTTAATTGCAGGACGAAAAGTTAGACAAGATATGTTCGACACTGTCCCAAACGGCTTAACGCTGAACAAAGAAGGCAAAAACCTACTCATTTCCAGCTTTTTTGCATTTATGGAAGAAACTATTCGTTACCGAAATCGTAATATTCAACGAAAAAATATAATTCAATACGATTGTCATCAATTTGCAAATAAACTAATCGGGAAAACTTATGAAGAGCAATGAAACCCTCGTCTGGGTAATTTACGACATTTCGGACGATAAAATTAGAAACAAAGTTGCAAAAGCTTGCAAAGACAAAGGACTCTATCGTGTTCAAAAATCTGCTTTTCTTGGCTCAATTAATCGAAATCTTTTAGACGAACTTACCATTATTTGCGAAGATATTATGGATACAGAAGTCGATTCCATATACATCTTTCCTATGTGTAAAGATGATTTTCGAAAAGTTATTCTTCTGGGTCAAGCTTTCGATAAAAAACTCGTTACCGATGAAGTTAAAGCTTTTTTTGTATAACTATTTCCTTTTCCTATGCCAAACGAATTAGAAGAATATATCGATTTAAAAGCTGAATCGGGGGAAATTCTCGAACCCGATGACTTCTTCGATACCGAACATACTCCAATGATTACACCCTCGGAAATTATCGAATTTGTCTACTGCCCTCGGTTTCTCTATTTTATGAATACACTTAATATTCCTCAGCACGAAGAATTAAGATACAAAGTTATCAAAGGCAGACAAATCCACCGCCAACGCGAAAAAAACAATCCTAACTACCTGAGAAAAAAAATCGACTGCATCCGCAAAGATACCTCGGTTTACCTCGCTTCAAAAAAAATTGGTGTCCGCGGTATTGTAGATGAAGTCCTTCACCTACGCGATGGAACCCTTGCGCCTATGGATTATAAATTCACTTTCTATACTGAATTCACTTTCAAAACACACCGAATCCAATCTAATCTTTACGCACTTCTTATCCAAGATGTTTACAAAAAACCTGTCAAGAAAGGTTTCATCTGCTATATCCGAAATGGCAATTCTGTAAAAGAATTAGAATATACTTCCAACGACTTCGAAAAAACACTTAAAATTGTTGAAACGATTAAAGACATTCTTTACAAAGGCTATTATCCGAGAAAGACAAAATACCCCATGCGGTGCGTAGATTGTACCTACCGAAATATTTGCGATAAAACTTAAAGCTCTTTGAAAAAAGGGGGACTTAGTCTGCAAAAATTATTGCAAAACTAATTTCTAATTTTTGTAATTAATGAATTTTAAAACACTTAAGAAAAAGAAAACGATGTAAAAAGTGTAAAAAAAGTTCAAATTTTTAAAAAAAATTTGGACATTTACAAAAAAATAAGCCAATGAAAAAATCGTTAAAGGTATTATCAAAAAAGAAATTTAATATGAATAACTGTTTTAATGGAACATCCACCAAAACAAGGATTGAAACAACATATTAAAA
>FWWL01001359.1_pt1 | contig 58861 bp, 64 predicted proteins | sample 2228331 | NCBI WGS metagenome assembly FWWL01 (sample SAMEA103939775, study PRJEB20133) | metagenome
CAGGCCAACCTCGTGTGACACTATCCCCAACGTCACCGCTGACACATCACCATCAATGTCGCTGACCAGTCACCGACGATGTCGCGCTACATTTGCGCCCCAACCTCATGAATCAGTTCGTGCAGGCACTGGTCTGGTTTCATGAAGCGTGTCGCGAACCGATGCCCATGATCGCCACCACAAAATTCATGGCGGCACTGGATGCCCTGGCATGCGGCGGCAAAGGGCATGGAATAAAGGCCCTGATAACGTCCCGGTTGGGCGTGGCGGAGAACGACCCTATTCGCGCGGGAGGGGGGCCCAGCTTTTCGAAAGTGATTGACGACTTGTATTCTCAGGGGCGAAGTCGGCTCATTCACGGCAGCAGCGATCGCATAGGCCACGATTGGCAGGACCAGAAAGGCCTCGCTGAAAGCCTCGCGCGGTTTACACTGATCGGGTGCCTGCACTGGGCTGCGGATCATCCGAACGGCGATGATCCTAAATTGATGTCACAGCCCTAGGTCAGTCCGCACGAAGGGCATAGCTGGTGCTTCGGCCCCCAGCCGGTTCCTTCTCAAGAATACCCAAAGCGACCAACGCCTCGATGTCGCGCAGGGCAGTGTCCTGCCAACACCTGGTCATCAGTGCCCATTTCGACGACGTCAGCTTCCCTTCGAAGCCATCGATCAACGTGTTCAGCATCAGGCGTTGCCGCTCGTTGAGCGGCGCGTCACGGTGTTCTTCCCAGAACCGGGCCTTGGACAAGACGTGCTGCAGCTCGTCTTCTGCTCGGTCGATCGCACCGCCCAGGCAATCAAGAAACCAGACCAGCCAGGCGGTAACATCGAGATCACCTTTCTGGGTCTTCTCGAGGATGTCGTAGTAGCCCTTGCGCGCTGACGGATTTCGGCGGACATCGAGTAAAAGCGCTGCGAACTGCCTTCCGAGCGGGCCAGGGCCACGTCGGCGATTGCCCGGGCGATACGGCCATTGCCGTCATCAACCGGGTGAATGGTCGCGTACCATAATGATCGAGAATGAACCGGTCTTGCATCCACACATATGTAATCCTGCGCCCCCCTCTGTTCGGCGAAACCAAGCTCCGCGAATTGGCCGGAGACAAGGTGTTCGCGCGCGGACAAGGCGATGCGGATCACGGCCAAATTGCCTTGCTGATCGTCAATGGCGACGGCTTCCTCGCCGCCGCATATGGCACGAGCAACTACACAATTTGGCTGAATAGCCCGGGGCGGGAGATTTCAGGGCATTGCTCTTGCCCGGCCTTTGAAGATTCCGGTTTCTGCAAGCACTTGGTGGCGACTGCCCTCGTCACGAATGAAAGAGGCGATGAAGTTCCCGACAGAGTCGGAGAGATTGCCGGAAGCCTGGCGCGGCTTGACAAGCCTCAACTCGACAAGCTGTTGCTGGAAATGGTGGCGTCGGACTGGAGGGCGCTCCGCTCGCTATGTTTTGCGCTTGACTTCGAATGGGACGACGATTTCGATTAGCAGATTGCAGGTGGCGCTGTTTCTGTCAGAACTCCGCACTCGCAGCGACCAGCGCCGCCCAATCCTCCGGCGGATCGCCGCTGTCGAGCATCTTGGCGAAGACCGCATAGGCATCCGATTTCGCCCCATAGGTTCGCAGCGTTTCGCGGTCGTTGACCCAAGCGTATATGATGATCTTGCCGCTGGTCGAGTAACGGAAGAACAGCCGAAAGCGTCCGCCGCCGAATTTGGCGCGGAACCAGTGCTTGCGATCGGGGCCGAGCGTGCCACCCTGCCGGAACTCGGGCCGCATGGGATTGGCTGGCACGACGTCGAAGACGAGTTTTCGTAGCGCCGCGAGCAACTTCGCATCTGCGGAGGAGGTATAGCCCTTGGGGTCTTTCTTCGCCTTCTTCGCGACCACATCGGTCAGCCGTTCGATCTGACCGAGAAAGAGCGGGTGCGCGAAGAGCGTCCAACCATTGACGATGGTCATTGGGCGGCGCGGCTAGAGCGAAACGTCGCCGTCGATGGCGGCGTCGAGATCGACGTCCAAGCCCTCGGTCAGCGCCGCGATTCGCGCAGCCAGGTCGGGCGACAGTGCCTTGATCGCCTGCGGGCGCTGCTTGATGTCGGCAGCCACGAAATCGAGAAAACGATCAAGGGCAGGGTCTTCGTCAGTATCAACGCGCGCGAGGGTCACGCCGCGCTTATCGACGCGAAAGGCGATCTTGCCGCCATAATCGACACCCAGCGCCTGACGCACCGCCTTGGGGATGGTGGTCTGGCCCTTGGCCGTGATTGTGCTGACTTCTTCGATTGCGACGGCCATCTGCGCCTCCTATGTTGCGCGATAGGTAATGAATATTCCTTACTTTGTCAAGCCGATCTGTTGTGACCTCCGTTGCCCCCGTAACCGGAGTATGCGCGCATTTCGCCAGAGCCATCGCGACAAGAATTGAAGCTGACGGTAAAATGCGATCTCGTGATTCGTAGTTGGTAAAACGGGCATGGCTGCGGGTCATATTGGTAGCGGTACACGTGTCGTCGATGAAGACGAGACGCTCCGGGTCGAGATCGATCGGCCCTCGAACCATTCCCGGCGCTGTTTCAGGATGTCGGGCGGGGCGTAACCAGGCGCTCCCAATCGATCCGCACAGGTTCGAACTTTGTGTAAGTGCAGGCTGTTTGGCTGGAAAAGTGCTCAGCGGTAAGAAAGTATTGCCACACGCGTCGAACTGCATCATCTCAGAAATTATTGATTTATCTCAATATCCTGCAATTCATCCGTGCCAGAATGCTGTATCAACCGGTCAATCCAAGGTTGATCACTACAGCACGAGGAGCACGAGATGGCGAGCGCCGGTTCAAGCGGCAATTCACGGTCGATCCTGACTTATGCAACAGTTGATAGCTTTGATGCGGAGCGGGGAGCAATGGCGCTGGCCCTTTCAGTTTGCAAAGCCATCAAGGCATGCCTGACCGGCGTATTGCTTGATCTTGAAGCAAATATCCCGCCGAGTGTCACGAACCTCAATTTTGCAGAGATGTGCAAACAGTCTGAACAGCGGGAAAAACGCAACAGGCAGAACGCACATGAGCTTGAAGCGAAAGCTGCAGATGCTGGAATTGCGATCGAGACGCTGACAAGCATCGACCATTCACGCGGGATCATCGGGTTTCTGGCGGATCATGCGCGTCTGCATGATTTGCTGGTCATTGGTAGTGATAGCGCGGGTCTAATGTCGGACCGGATGATAGCCGAGAATGTCCTGTTTGAGATGGGGCGGCCAATGCTTGTAGCGCCAGCAGATTTTGTTGGGCCCTTTTGTTGCAAGAAAATGGTGGTCGCCTGGGACAACAGCCGGGTTGCCGCTCGGGCTATGGGCGACGCTTTGGCACTATTTCCGCAGGTACAGGAGATCGTGATAATCGTTGTGGGCGATGAGAAGACAATCCAAAGCAGTCTGACTGCGGGTGTTGTCGAGCACACGCTGGCGAAGCGCGGGCTCTCTGCGAAAATGCAACATGTCTTGGCGCAAGCCAGGCCGGTAGGCGATGTCCTGCAGGCGCACGCAGAAGCTGTTGAAGCAGATTTGCTGGTGATGGGAGGATTTGCGCATTCAAGGTTGCGCGATTTCATTCTCGGCGGAGCAACGCTGTCAGTGTTAAAGGCTCCACGCGTACCTGTGCTGCTTTCTCACTGACATGAGGCATTAGCCATGATCGCTTCGCTGCGTCGGTTCCATGCAAGTACAGCGCAGGATGTTCTACAAGCGCTTGATGCCGCGCCCGGTGGACTGGACGACGCCACTGCGGCGGAGCGGCTGCACCAGTTCGGGGCCAATAGCCTTCCGCAGACAAAACAGCGCAACGCGTTGGTGCGTTTCGTGCAGCACTTTCACAACATTCTGATCTACGTTCTCATGGCTTCGGCGCTGACCACAGCAATGCTTGGGCACTGGATCGACACCGGGGTCATTCTGGCCGTGGTGATCGCCAATGCGGTAATCGGCTTCATCCAGGAAGGGCGAGCCGAAAATGCGATGGCGGCAATTCGTGATATGCTGGCTCCCCACACTACCGTGCTCAGGGAAGGCGCGCGTCGGACTATCGCAGCAACTGACTTGGTGCCCGGCGACATCGTGCTCCTGGAAGCAGGGGACAAGGTTCCCGCCGACTTGCGTCTGATCGAAGCGCGCGCGCTGCGAATTGAAGAGGCGATCTTGACGGGCGAGTCTGTCCCCGCGGAAAAGGACACGCCCCCGGTCGCAAGCGATGCAGCATTGGGTGACCGGTCTTCCATGGCGTTCAGCGGCACACTGGTAGTGACAGGAACGGCGAAGGGCGTGGTCGTTGCGACGGGATCGCAAAGCGAAATCGGGCAGATCAGCGGCATGCTGGCGCGGGTCGAGACGCTGACCACACCGCTGGTGCGGCAAATGGACATGTTTGCCCGCTGGCTGACCGCCTTCATTCTTGCCGTCGGAGCAGGGCTTCTGGTGTTTGGCGTATTCGTGCGACAGATGCCCTTTGCCGAGATATTCATGATCGTTGTAGGCTTGTCGGTCGCGGCAATTCCGGAAGGCTTGCCTGCGGTGCTGACGATAACGCTGGCTGTGGGCGTGCAGGCCATGGCGCGTCGCAATGCGATCGTGCGGCGCTTGCCCGCAATCGAAACGCTGGGGTCCGTTTCGGTCATCTGCACCGACAAGACCGGAACGTTGACGCGCAACGAGATGGTTGTGAGATCGCTGGCCACCGGAGCCGGGCACTTCAATGTGGATGGTCAAGGCTATGCACCCAGTGGGGCCATTCGGCTGGATGGGGCTGAAGAAGATGCGACGCGCTACCATGTTCTGACCCAATTCGCGCTCTGTGCCAGACTTTGCAACGATGCCGCACTCGTGTGCAAGGGCGATACCTGGAGCGCAGAAGGCGATCCGATGGAAGGCGCGCTACTGGCTCTGGCGCACAAGATCGAGGCAGAGGAATGTGGCGATGCGCCGGTCTTTACCCGCATTGATGCGATCCCGTTCGATGCAGCTTGGCGCTATATGGCGGTGCTGAACCACGATCCTGCAGGCAGGGCCTTGGTTCATGTGAAAGGCGCGCCCGAAGCGGTGCTGCCAATGTGTGCAGACCAGTTCACCCATGGCCCTGGAACCGCTCCGCTCGACACCCCGTATTGGCAGTCCATGATCGAGCACATGGCGGCGCAAGGGCAGCGGGTTATCGCGCTTGCGATGCGGGCCGTTCCGCAGCAGCAAAGCGTGCTTGGCGCGAAGGATCTTGACCGTACGCTGACGCTGATCGGCCTTGTCGGACTGATCGATCCGCCACGCACCGAAGCGATAGCGGCCGTAGCCGAATGCCACCGTGCGGGAATCTCGGTTAAGATGATCACCGGCGATCACGGTGCTACCGCCCGCGCTATTGCCGCCATGATCGGGCTGCGCAACACTGATGACGTGTTGACCGGCGCTGATATTGCCGGACTTTCCGATGCGGATCTGGCACTGGCGGCGATGCGGGTGGATGTTTTTGCGCGCACATCGCCGGCAGACAAGTTGCGCCTGGTTACCGCCCTGCAATCGCGCGGACTGGTGGTGGCGATGACGGGCGACGGGGTTAATGATGCTCCGGCGCTCAAGCGTGCCGATGCCGGCACGGCTATGGGCATCAAAGGCAGCGAGGCAACCAAGGAGGCTGCGGAACTGGTGCTGGCGGACGACAACTTTGCCTCGATCGCCGCAGCCGTACGTGAGGGCCGTACTGTCTACGATAATATCAAAAAGGTCATCAGCTGGACTTTGCCGACCAATGCAGGTGAGGCGTTGACCGTCATTGTTGCGCTGCTGGCGGGTGTGACCCTGCCAGTCAGTGCGGTGCAGATCCTCTGGATCAATCTTATCACAGCAACCACGCTGGGCATTGCACTGGCCTTCGAGCCAAGCGAGAGGGGTACGATGCAGCGCCCTCCACGCCTGCGCGATGCACCGCTGCTCAGCGGTGAGCTGGTGTGGCACATCCTGCTGGTATCACTTTTGTTTGTGGCGTTCGTGTTCGGCATCTTTGCCTATGCTCAAGCACAGGGGTATTCCGTAGCCCTGGCGCAGACCATGGCGGTCAACATGCTGGTGGTTCTCGAAATCTTCCACCTGTTCTTTATCCGCAATATCTACGGTGCGTCACTGACGTGGAAGGCTGTTCGTGGCACGCCTGCGGTGTGGTTGTCCGTAATGATCGTGACGGTTGGGCAATTCGCCATCACCTATATACCGGTGTTGCAGAATGTGTTCGGGACGGAAGCAGTGTCCCTGGCTGATGGTGTGCTGATCGTAGCGGCAGGGGCTGCGTTCTTCGCGTTAGTCGAAATCGAAAAGCAGATGCGCTTTGCATTCCGGCGGGGGCCGATGGGACAATCTGGACTGGTTACATGACTACCCGCCCAATTGCGGGATCAACCCAAGGATCTGACCTATGGCTAAAATGAAAGCTGCAATTTTCGTCGAGCCTGGACGCATCGTCCTTGACGAAAAGCCCATCCCCGATGTTGGCCCACTTGATGCCCTGGTGCGCATCACCACGACAACGATCTGCGGAACCGATGTCCACATCCTGAAGGGGGAATATCCTGTCAAGAATGGCTTGACCATCGGGCATGAGCCGGTCGGTGTGATCGAGAAGCTGGGGTCGGCAGTGCAAGGACTCGTTGAGGGTCAGCGGGTCGTGGCGGGAGCCATCTGCACGTCCGGGCACAGTCACGCTGCTTTGTGTGGATGCCACGCTCAGGACGGACCCGGTACTCCGCATGGGTGGCAGCCGCTGGGCGGGTGGAAGTTCGGCAACACGATTGACGGGTCGCAGGCAGAATACCTCCTTGTTCCTGATGCGATGGCCAATCTTGCCCTCGTGCCTGAGGGGCTTACCGACGAGCAGGTTCTGATGTGTCCCGACATTATGTCTACCGGATTTTCAGGTGCGGAAAGCGGCAATATTCGGATCGGCGATACCGTGGCGGTTTTTGCGCAAGGCCCGATTGGTCTTTGTGCCACGGCGGGCGCGCGTTTGATGGGAGCAACGACGATCATCGCAGTCGACAGTGTGCCCGCGCGCATGGAGATGGCGAGGCGGATGGGTGCCGATTACGTGATCGATTTCAACACACACGATCCCGTTGCGGAAATCATGCGTTTGACCAAAGGACGCGGCGTCGACGTTGCGATCGAGGCGCTGGGACGGCAATCGACGTTCGAAGGTGCACTGCGTGTCCTGCGTCCGGGCGGCAGGCTCTCTTCGCTTGGCGTCTATTCAGAAGACTTGAAGATTCCGCTGGATGCCTTTCTGGCAGGCCTTGGCGATCACACCATCCGCACCACGCTTTGCCCCGGCGGCAAAGAGCGGATGCGCCGGCTTATGGATGTGATCGCGTCGGGGCGCATCGATACACGCCCGCTGGTCACGCACCGCTTCTCGCTGGATCAGATCGAGGCAGCTTATGATCTGTTTGCCAACCAGCGCGATGGTGTGCTGAAAATCGCCATAACGCCCTGAGTTCGTGACGGGCAGCTTAGCGGAGCGAATTGGCGAGTTCGTCCCGGAATTTCGGGTGCGCCAAACCGATCAGCGCATCAGCGCGCTGATGGACGGACTTTCCGCGCAAATCAGCCCAGCCATGTTCGGTCACGACGATATGTGTATCATTCCGAGGGGTGGTGACGGGACCATCGAGGACGGGGACGATCCTCGATACCGCGCCGTCGCGCGCGGTGGACTGACAGGCGATGATCGACTTGCCGCCGCGCGAGGCAGAAGCGCCGCGCACGAAATCAAGCTGGCCACCTGAACCGCTATATTGCCGCCCAAGCAAATGTTCCGAATTGCAGGCACCGCCCAGATCGATCTGCAAGGTTCCGTTGACCGAGACCACATTGTCGTTCTTGGCAATGTGGCGCGGATCGTTGACCAGATTGACTGGCAGCGAGTGGAATGCCGGATTGTCGTCAATGAAGGCGTAAAATGGTGCGTCGCCCATTGCGAAAGTGAATACACTGCGTCCTCGATAGGTGGTTTTTGCCTGATTGGTCACAGCGCCACACTCCACAAGGCGCGCCATGGCCGGCGTCATCAGCTCGGTGTGAATGCCAAGATCGCGACGATTCTCCAACTGGCCGCAGACCGCGGCAGGCAAGGTGCCCACGCCCATCTGCAGGCATGCGCGATCGTCGATCATGTCGGCGATAATTTCCGCAATCGCCAGTTCATCGGCACTGGGCCTGCCGCACGTAATCTCAGGCAGCGGCACCGCGTTTTCGATGATGGCATCGACCTCGCTCACGTGAAGGAGCGAGTCCCCGAAGACGCGCGGCATATGGGGATTGACCTCGACGATCAGGCGTTGCGCACTGCGTGCGGCTGAAGAGGTGTAGTCATTGCTGGTGCCGAAAGTGAAGTATCCGTGCCGATCCATTGGCGATACGGTGGTGATGCACGCATCGAGCGCAACCCGATGCGTGAGCAGTTCAACCGAAGCGCTGAACGCGACGGGCACGAATTCAATCGGACTGGGCGTGCGCCCTACAGGCCATTGGCGGATAAGAGTACGTTCCACATGGCTGAGGAACATGCAGTGCGGGCGCACGCGGTCGAGCATGTCGGGGCGCAGGACGCTGTTCGCAGCGGCATCGAGCGAGTGGAAATACCACAATCGCAAGGTCTCGATGCTTGCATTCTCGACCTTTCGTGCCAGTGCAGAAAGCAGAGCGGGTGGCTCTGCTACGGCCATTCCCATGGCTATGTTCATGTCGCTGCGAACAAACGAGAGGGCATCGTCAGCGTTCGCCAGCCGACTGCGATAGAGGTCCTGCAATGTCATGCGCAAATCAGCAATCTTCCCGGACCAGCAAGGTATCAACCGGTACGCAGCGCAACAGTTCCTCTGCCCGGCTGCCGATCATTGCGCGCACGAACCCGCTGCGGCCATGCGTTCCCAAAACAATCAGGTTTGCATCAAGCTTTTCGGCAGCAGCGCAGATCACTTGATGCACTTCGCCATAGTCGAGATGAAGCTCTACCCGCTTGCGCACCGTTTCGGCAATGGCCTGATCGGCAAGGAACTGGGTGAGGCTTACGCGGGCAGCCTTCGTCACTTCATCGCGTGTTTCGTCCGATCGCAGCCAGGCTTCATAAGGAACATGAAAGGCGTGAACCACGTGGAGCTGCGCATCAGGAAACAAGGCTGCGGCTGCCAACAGTGCCTCGCGTGAGCACGGCGAGCAGTCTGTAGCGACAATGATCGAGCGATAGGTCTGGTGTGGTCTTTGTTTTACGACCAGCACGGGCATCGCGGCATTGCGGATCACATGATCTACAGCGGTGCCGATGAAATAGTCACCGATGTGATTCATCCGTGCAACTCCGGTCACGATCAGCCTGCAACTGCTTGATTGGGCAGCCGCGCAGATTGTGGAAGGTGCCGGGCCTATGGCCGGAAGGATGTCGACGTCAGAGTCGGGCTTGGCCAGCGCGTTGCGAATTGCGCGTTCAATCTGTGTCTGGTCGGATTTGAGAACACTGTCGGCGTCAAGCGCATGAAGCACGATCAATCGCTCCTGCATACTGTCGGCGAGTATCATGGCGCGGTCAACGGCCCGGTCTGAGCGGGCGCTAAGGTCGGTGCCAACCAGTACGGGGCCAAACCTTGTGTGCGGGTCCATGTCGTTCATGTCCATCTCTCCATGCTATGCTCATTCGCAGGCTGGCCCGGAAGCCAAGCTGGTGCGTCAGTCCTTCTCCTGCAGGCGCAGCTCTGCGATACTCCGTTCCGCCGTTTCGGCATTGACACCAGCATCTGCCAATACATTGGCGGCAAGCTGAAGGCTTGCCTCTATCGCTTCAGGTGTCGAATAGGCAGCACCCAGTTCGCGCAGGCTGCGGGCGTGTTCGCTATCGCGCGCGCGCGCGTGAATGGGCACTTCAGGCCAACGGCGGTGGATTTCCCGCACAATCTTCGTCACAGCACGGGCATCGTTCATGGTGACAGCAACCACGGCCGCGCGTTCAATGCCTGCCTTGACAAGAATCTCCATACGTATGGCATCGCCAAAGAAAATGTGCCCGTGTTTGTCCTTTTCCCGCCCGATCAGTCCCGCATCGGTATCCAGCGCGACGAAGGAAACGCCCGCACTTTCAGCGACTTTTGCCAGGGTTTTGCCGACGCGCCCATATCCCGCGATAATGACATGGTCAGACCAATCTCCAAAGTCATCGGGCCGGCCGCTGTGTCTTGCTTCGGCTTGCCGATGCTCGATCATGCCGGTCAACCGCCGGGCTACCTGCACAACGAGCGGCGTCAGCAACATGCTCAAGCCCGCCACAAGCAATACCTGCTGTTCCAGTGCGCCGCCAATAAGGCCAAGGCTCCCGGCGGCTGCCATGATGACAAAAGCGAATTCGCCACCTTGGCCCAGTATCACGCCGGTTTCGAAAGCGACGGGCAATGGGCGGCGGAACAGGAGCGCCAGTGCCGCAATCACGCTTGATTTAAGCAGCCATAACCCGCTGACTGCGGCCAGTATGATCCACGGGCTTCGGCCTACCGCGCTCCAGTCAATGCCCATGCCGACCGACATGAAGAACAGGCCGAGAAGCAGGCCCTTGAAGGGTTCGATATCCACTTCGATCTGGTGGCGATATTCTGTCTCGGCCAGAAGCAACCCAGCCAGCACCGCCCCCAGTGCCATCGAAAGGCCGAATGCCGCGGTGAGTGCGGAAACGCCGACAACCGCAAGCAGAACGGCGGCAGTGAACGTCTCGGCACTGCGCGTGGCTGCAACTTGTCGCAGCGCGGGGCGCAGAACGACTCTGCCGATGCCATATATCATGCAGATCACGACAGCAGCTTTGCCAAGCGCGGCGGCCAGCCCCAGCGCAAGGCCACCTTCGCCCGGTTCAGCCAGAACGCCGACCATGAACAGAATCGGCACGACTGCAAGATCTTGCATCAGCAGGATGGCAAAACCGGCCTTTCCAACCAGAGTGGCCTGCCTTCTGCCATCCAGCAACAGTTGCATGACGATGGCCGTCGATGAAAGCGATAGTGCTGCGCCCACGACCAGCGCGGTATTCGGTGCGATGCCCAGCATCGTAGCGATCCAGGCGACCCCGGCACCAGTCACAAGGATTTGCAGGCTGCCCATACCGAAAACGAGCTGCCTGGAAGACCATAACCGATCGAGCGAAAGTTCCAGCCCGATCATGAACATCAGGAAAACGACCCCGATTTCCGCAAGCTGGCGCACGCCTGCGGTTTCAGCGACGACAAAGTGCGACAGGAATGGAAGATCAGGAACGAGCCGACCCAAACCGAAGGGGCCGATTAATCCCCCCATCAGCAAGTATCCCAGTACAGGGCTGACTTTCATCCGGCTGAGCAAAGGGACAGCAAGGCCAGCAACGGCCAGAAAGATCAATGCCTCGCGCAGGAACGGGATGGTGCCGTGGCTCTCCATCAAATCTCCCCTAGCAAGGCAGCAGCCACACGCTTGTCGAGGCCATATCCGTCGGTCAAATAGCCCATTTCCAATATGATAGGATCTTGACAGGACAATGCACTGGGAAACTTCTACAGATATTGAGCAGGGTCAATCGACCGGATTAAATTTGAGAGTCTGGACCGTCATCGGACCCGTCAGGCACACGTTGACGCCGCCCTCACGTTAGCTGAGACGTAAGCATCCGGTCTGTGGGTCAGGCCCGAAGGTGGAATGGAGATCAGCAGACCTCGCTGCAGGTGCCAGGTGTTTAGGCCGTGAACCCATAAATCGCGGGCTGGCAACGGCAGGTTGATGCCGCAAGGAAGGTCGTTAAGGTAGTGCGATGCTTTCTCTTGATGATCCTTGTTGGAGCGACCTGCAGCACGCCTACGGCAGCGCTGTTGATGTGCCGAAACTCCTGCGGGCGCTGGGCTCATCAACCGGCCCGAAGACGAGCTATCAGGACGAGCCGTGGTTCAGCCTCTGGTCGAGCCTGTGCCATCAGGGGGATGTTTACACCGCTTCCTATGTTGCCGTTCCCCACATTGTGGAGATAGCAAGCCAAGTGAGGGAGCCAGTGGATTTTGGATTCTTCCAACTGCCGACCGCTATAGAGGTGGCTCGTCAGGCTGGGCGCGGGCCTGATATCCCCGAGGCTTATGCCGACGATTATCATCGTGCGATCAAGCAACTCGTGGAAAACGTAAGCCTTCACCGAAACGAAGCTTGGGACCAGTCGATGCTCCTGTCAGCGGCGGCCGCCCAAGCTGTTGGCAAGGGGCATATCGACGTTGCCGAAGCTCTTCTGAACTTGGACACAGACTGGATCGCCAAAATCAATAACTGCGAGTTCGATTGATCTTTCACTGTACGCCAGCCTGTGATTCAGGCTGGGCATGAGCCGATACGACCTGACCGATTTTGAGTGGCGCGTGATCGAACCTCTGTTGCCAAATTAGCCGCGAGGCGTGCCGCGCGTCGATGACCGGCGGGTGTTGAACGGAATCTTCTGGGTTTTGCGTTCCGGTGCGCCGTGGCGCGACCTTCCAGAACGCTATGGCCCGCGCACGACGTGCTACAATCGGTTCGCACGATGGCGAAAAGCCGGGGTCTGGGACCGGATGATGGACGCGATCACCGCTGCCCACGACGGCGACATCCAGATGATCGACAGCACGTCCGTTCGCGCCCACCAGCAGGCCGCGACGGCAAAAAGGGGGATCGAGATCATTGTCTCGGTCGTTCCCGAGGCGGGCTCACCACCAAGATCCACGCGGTCGTCGATGGGCAAGGTCTCCCGATCCGGCTGAGCCTGACCGCTGGGCAAAGCCATGATGGTCAAGCTGCCGATGAGTTGCTCGACCATGTCGGCGCCGGAACAATCGTGCTGGCCGACAAAGCTTATGATGCCGATCGCATTCGAGCATCCCTCCGCGAGAAAGGCGCTTTCGCCAATACCCCGCCCCAACGCACGGCGCTGGGCGATCCGGCAAACGACATCGTGCTCAGTGCGGTGAACGCTTACGAACTGGCGCATCTGCAACAGCTACGACGCATTCCGATCGAAGAATCGATCGCAAAGTTGCAGGAACTTGTCGGCTTCGAACTCGCGGACCTGCCGTCCGGCGTGTGGAGCCATATCGCGGCGCTGCCGGATATCCACTGCGATCCGCTCGACCGGTTGATGATCGCGCATGCGCTTTGCAGCGGCATGACGGTCGTCACCGCCGATGAAAGCATCCGGCGTTATCCGGTGCCATTCATCTAGAGCGTAAGACACTGGCCCTAGATCGCCACAAACTTCCCCACCGCGCGGTCCTTGCGGACATTCAGGCCATCGAAAACCTGCCCGCTCATGGCGATCCACACGCCCGGCGTGGCAACTTGCGCGGTGGCAAAGGCCATGCCGAGGTTGAAGGGGGCGTCGGTATCGGCAAAGCGCGCGGGGCTTAGTGCGCCGGTCAGCACCATGGTCTTGCCGGGAATTGCGGCAAGGGCCTTGGCGGTTTCGGTCATCGTATCGGTGCCGTGGGTGATGACAACGCGGGTTTCGGGCGCCTCGCGCACGGCGGCGGCGATCAGCGCACGGTCGGCATCGGTCAGTTCAAGGCTGTCCTTGCGCATCAGTTCGACCACGCGGAACGGCAGCGCCACGCGCGCCTGCGTGATCAGCGCGGGAATGCCGCTGTCAACGATCTGGTATTCGCTCAGCGCGTCGAAATAGGCCTTGTCGATCGTGCCGCCCGTGGTCAGCACCAGAATTGCCGGTGAGGTCATGGGTGCAGCCTATGCCCGACCGCGCCCTGCCGCGCCAGCCCTGCACCACGCTGAACGACACTGACCGACGCTGCCGCAAATGCGCCCGGCACAGGACTTGTCATCCCGGTAACAGGGTTTGTCATCGGACTTCCCCGGCCCCGCACGATAGCTGTGGCTGCGTATTTTCAGTCGCATGAGGGGTATGATGGCGACCAAGCACCAGTTCCTGCACGCAGCCGCCTGCGCCGTTACGGCCGCAGTAATGCTGCCGATGCCCGCCTTCGGGCAAGCGCAGGCGCAAGATCCGCAAGCCGCACAGGCGCGCTACATGGCATTGAGCGCCGAAGAACGGACCCGCGCGGGCGATCCGGCCTTCGACTATGCGCTGGGCATCGCAGCATCCGATGCGGGCCTGTACGGCGAAGCGATCGTGGCGTTCCAGCGCGTGCTGGCGCGCCAGCCGGACAACGCGCTCGCCCGTGCCGAACTTGCCCGCGCCTATGCGCTGGCGGGCGATATCGACACCGCGCGCGACCAGTTCGCCACCGTGGTCGACGATCCGACGATCCCCGATCCGGTGCGCCAGCGGTTTACCGGCTTTGTGCGCCAGTTCGACAAGCAGATAAAGGGCGGCGGATCGGACCTGTCCGGCTTTGCCGAAGCCGCAATGGGGCATGACAGCAACATCAATTCGGCGACCGAGCTGACCACGATCACCATTCCGCTGTTCGCCGCGCTTGGCCCTGGTACGCTGGGGGCAGGCGCGCGGGCGCAGAAGGACCAGTACTACGATCTGTCGGCAGGGGTCAGCGCGGTCACGGCGGTCGGCCGGCAGGATCGCGTGTTCGGATCGCTGCTGGGAAACCTGCGCGACAATTTCGACAGCGCCGCCTTCGATCAGGCCAGCCTGACCGGCACGGCGGGGTATGCCCACACCTTTGCCAACCGTGATGTCGCCTCGCTGTCCGGGCAGGTGCAGAAGTACTGGCTGGGCCAGCGCGGCTTCCGCACCGCATACGGCGCGATCGCGCAGTATACCCACCTGCTGCCGGGCGGAAAGGCGCTGTCGGCGTCACTGCAATACAACCGCTTCGACTATGACCGCGACCCGCTGCGCGATGCGGATCGCTTCGCCATCGGTATCGGCTATGCTGCGCGCAACTATTCGATCAACCTGATCGGCGGGCACGAGGAAACGCGCCGCCAGGCGGGCGATGCCGAATCCAACACCTTTGCCGGGGCCAGCGCCGGGGCCGAAATCCAGGTGGCCCGCGAAGTGGCGCTGGTGGCAGGCGTGGCCTTCGACCTGCGCCGCTATGACCGGGCCGATCCGCTGTTCATCCGCAAACGGCAGGATGAACGAGTCGACCTGACTTTTGCGGCCAAGCTGGCGGTGCTGCCGGGCCTGTTCCTGCAGCCCAAGGCCACCTGGTCGCGCAACTGGTCGAACATTGCCTTGTACGACCACGAACGCTGGACCGTGCAGGCCGGCGCCCGCTTCGAATTCTGATCCTGCCGATCAAGAGCCAAAGGCTTGAAGGCATTGGGAGTTTCCAAGATGACCCGCAGTTCCGATTTGCGCCCGATTTTCCACAAGGCCCCGTTTGCCGCGCTGCTGCTGGGCACGTCCACGCTTGCGCTGTCCGCCCCGGCATGGGGGCAGGAAGTGGTCTTTGCGGACAACCCCGATCTTGCCGCCGCCGCCTTGCGGGGCGAGCGCGTGACCCAGGGTTCCGGCGTTACCCAGTTGCGGCTGGCCAGCGGCGCGGTGCTTTCGTTCGTGGAAGGCGCACAGTTCCAGTTGCGCCCGGATGGGTCAGTCGATCTGCTGGCCGGGAACCTGACCGTGACTGGCGCGGGCAAGGCAGAAACCGTCGTCCACATGGGCGGCACGGCCGGCGATGGCGCTGTGGGCCGGATCGGCGGCGCGGGATCATCGGGCAGCTTTTCGGTTTCCACCGACGCGCGGGGCAAGATCAACGCCAACGGGCGCGTGCTGACCGGGGTGGCGAGCATCGGCAACGAACGGCGCACCAACCGCTTTGCCGCCGGGCAGGCGTGGGAAATCGCCAACGGGCACCCGCGCCTTGCCACGGCAACACCGCCCGCAGCCACTCCGCGCATGACTCCTGAAAAAGCTGCCGAGGCGCGCGAGCGCAAGGAGCTGCAGGCCGCCAGCGTGCCCGAACCGGCGCCGCAGGTGGCCTCGGTCAACGAAGGCGGCCCGGCCGCCGCGGCCGAAAACGGCGTGCCGGTGGTGCTGGGCGAGGCGCTGGCCGCCGCCGGGGCATCGGGCGATATCGTATCGGCCGGGCGGCGCATTCAGGCCGCTGCTGCCAATCCCGTGCTGGAAACCTTCCCGTCGGGCGATCTGGCGCAACTGGTGGCCTATGCCGCGCAGCTTGAACGGCTTTACGGCGGCCAGCCGTTCAGCCAGGCGCAGGCCGATATCATCCGCACCTACCTTGGCTATCTGGCCAGTGGCGGCACGCAGGCCCAGTTCCTCACGGTCTATGCCGGGCTGATGGTGCAGTTCCTCGATCTGGTGCGGTCAGGCGCGGCGCCTTCGTCGTTTTCCGGGACGACGCTGGCCGATGTCAACGCGTTCCTTTCCTATCGCAGCCGCACCACCGGCTTTGCCACCCTGTCCAGCCAGAACCAGGCGCTGGTCGATGCCTATCTCGCGTTCCTGCGCACCGGCGGCAACGCCGACCAGTTCCTTGCCAGCTATACCAGCCTGACCAGCGCCTACTTCGCGTTCCTGCGCGGCGGCGGCGATCCGGTGGCCTTCCAGGGAGCAAGCCAGGCGACGATCAACGCCTATATCGCGTTCCTCAACGATGCGGGGCTGCTGGCGCAACTGGCCGATGCCGACCGCGCGCTGCTGAACGCCTATCTCGCCAACGGCGGCGCGGGCTTCATCGGCCAGTACCGCACGGCGCTCACCGCCTATTTCACGCACCTTTCGGCGGGCGGCAAGCCAAGCGACTACACCGCCATCGACCCGGCCGTGCTGCGCCAGTATCTGGAAACACTGCAGGCATCGGGCCTGTTCGAACAGGTGCTTGGTGCGCAGGCACAGTTCTATGCCAGCTACCTGGCCTACCTGCGCACCGGGGGGACACTTGACGGGTTTGCGGGCCTGCCGGTCAATGTCTTTACCGGCTATGCACAGGCGCTGTCCGCCTACCAGGCCTATCTTGCCGCGGGCGGCGTGCCTTCGGCCTATACCGCGCTCGACCCCGCGGTGCTGCGCCAGTATCTTGATACGCTGGCACAGGCCGGTGCGTTCGACCGCTTCCTTGGCGGCAATGCCGGGTTCTATGCCCAGTACCTTGCCTATCTGCAGGGCGGCGGGACCATCGACGGGTGGCAAGGTCTGCCGGTCAACATCTTCACCGGCTATGCACAGGCGCTGCAGGCCTATTACGATTACCTTGCCAATGGCGGCGTGCCTTCAGCCTATACCGCGCTGTCGCAGGACCAGATCAACGCCTACCTTGCGGCCTTGCAGGCTGCCGGGGCCAACGGCGCCTTTCTGGGCCAGCTTGCCTCGTTCTATTCCGGCTACTTCGCCTTCCTGACCGGCGGCGGCAACCCCGACCTGTTTGCCGGACTGCCCACCCCGCCCGACTTTGCGGCACTGGCCGATGCGGTTTCGGCCTATGTCGCCTATCTGCAAGGCGGCGGCGTGCCCAGCGCCTATACGGGCGCGGATCTTGCCCTGCTGCAGCAATACATCAAGGCGCTGATCGACAGCGGCCAACTTGCCACGCTGCTGGGTGGACAAGCGGATTTCCTCAACCGCTACTATGCCTTCCTGACCGGCGGCGGCAGCGCCGATGGCTTTACCGGACTGCCCGTCTACGCCAGCTACGTTTCCGCACTGGAAGCCTACTACGCCTATCTGGCGGGCGGCGGCGTGCCTTCGGCCTATACCGCGCTGACGCAGGACCAGATCCTCGCCTATCTGCGCGCGCTGACCGATGCGGGCGTGCTGGCGCAACTGTTCAGCGGCGATACGCTCGCCTTTGTCCAGTCGTTCTACGTCTATCTTGCCAGCGGCGGCAGCGCCGACGGCTTTACCGGACTGCCCGTCTACGCCAGCTACGTTTCCGCACTGGAAGCCTACTACGCCTATCTGGCGGGCGGCGGCGTGCCCTCGGCCTATACCGCGCTGACGCAGGATCAGATTCTGGCCTATCTGCGCGCGCTGACCGATGCCGGCGTGCTGGCGCAACTGTTCAGCGGCGATACGCTCGCCTTTGTCCAGTCGTTCTATACCTATCTTGCCAGCGGCGGCAGCCCCGACCTGTTCTCCGGCCTGCCCGGAAGCGGCAGTGGCGGAACCGGCGGCGGCACGATCACCCGGCTGACCAGCTATACCGGAGGCTTCGTATCCGGGGCGACCGGCGCCAAGACAATTGGCGGCCACAACGGCAATATCCAGCCAGCCAACTTCACGCCCACGCTGGGCAGCAATGGCGGCCTGCTGGGATCGGGCGACATCGGCCCTGATACCGCCACCGCTACCGATATCGCAGGCGATGCCAGTGCAGTCGTCGGACGGCTGGCCAACGGCACCGCACGGTTCAAGAACTCGGTCTTCAACTTCGGCGCGAACAACGGCCTGCCCTATGTGGTGCTGGCGCCCAAGGGCGGCACCCTGCCCACGTCGGGCACGATTGATTATCAGGTGCTGGCCGCAACGCAGCCGGTCTACAGCGATGGCCGCACCGCACCGGGCACGTTCGATGCGGCGCTGACCATCGGCTTCAGCGGCACCGGCAACCTGACCTTCCGCACGCTGGGCACGATCGTGATGCCCGAAAGCGGCGGAAACGTGACCTATACCTTCCAGACGCCCAACTATGCGAACGGGCAGATGCAGGAAGTCATCCACGACAGCCTGAACAACTACTTCTTCGGCGCAGGCGTGACCGGAAACGGGGCGGGCTGCGTCGGCATGGGGTGCAGTATCTCGCTCTACGGCGATTTCGCCGGGCAGACGCCGGAAAACCGCCTTGGCCTGAGCTACCAGACCTATGGCGGCAGCTTCAGCGCCGGGCGCATCCAGGGCGCGGCGATCTTCGGCAAGGTCGGCACCCTGCCCGGCGGTTCGGGCGGCGGAAGCATGGGCGGCGGGTCCACCGGCAGCGGCGTGCTGACGAGCTATACCGGCGGTTTCAACGCGGCAGCGGCCCGGATCAACTTCGTTACCACGTTGCGCCTGTCCAATGGCAACGTGCTTCCGGGCAGCGAGATCGGGTTCGATGCGCTGGCCTATACCCTGCGCAGCGACGGCGGTCTGCTGAGCTATACCCGCGCCGGAAACGTCACCCGCACTCCCGGCACGATGACCGTCAGCGATGTGGCGGGCGATGCCGACGTGCTGGTGGGCCGCTGGAGCGATGGCACCAACACCGGCGCAAACGTCTTTGCCCTGAACGCCAACCAGGGCTTCCAGTACATGCTGGCCCGCGCGCTGCCGACGGATTTTGCCGCGCCTACCAGCGGCACGGTCCAGTATGATCTCCTTGCGGCAACGAAGCCAACCTGGGTGGACGGATCGGGCGCGCCGGGCACCTTTACCGGCAGCTTCAAGATCGATTTCACCGCCGTGGCGCGCAAGGTCGGGATGGAAGCGCAGATCGTCATGCCAACCGGCGGTCCAAACAACGGAGCCTATACTTTCGATATCCGCACCGCGGGCGGCCTTGCCGACATCAGCCAGTCCGCCAGCACGCTGAACCTGTTCACCAACGGATCGCTTTCGTTCACCGCCGTTGGCGACGATCATTCGGGCACATGCGCCAACGGCGGTTGCGTGCTTGCCGTCAACGGCAGTTTCGCTGGCAGCGCGGAAAAGATCGGCGTGACCTATGTCGCCGCGACGCCGGTCGGATCGCTCAAGAACATCATCGGTGCAGCAGCGTTCAAGGCCGCTGGAACGGGAACGAACTCCGCGGCAACGACAGCGGCGGCGACACTGCGCGGCGCAACGACGCTGACGATGGCCGATGGCGGGACAAGTTCCTTCAGCTCGCCGGAAGTGGACGTCTCCCCGGACGGCGCAATCACGCGGGTAATGGTCAACGCTTCGACAACCCGGATCTATGGCGCGCCAGGCATCTTGCGCGAACATGGAAGGGCAGGCGATGCCGCCGCGTGGAGCCGCTGGGATGGCGCATCGTCTAACGCCAATCTCAACCCCAACGTGCACCTTGTCACCGGCACACCCGCAACCGCCCTGCCGGCTTCAGGCAAAGTGGACTACACCCTCACCGGATCGACCGCGCCGACAAACTTCCAGGCCCCCGATGGCGAATCGGGCACGTTCACCGGCACACTGGCGGTCCAGTTCGGTGCGCAGCCCAGGGTCGGGTTCAACCTGAATCCCGTCATCGGCGCACGCGGATGGAACATACAGACTGACGGCGGCTCTGCCGATCCTTCGCGCGGCCTCGCGGTCGGGTCCGACATGCGCTTTGCGTCCAACGCGCTATCCGTCACCGGCGCCAACGCCAGCAGTTGTTCCGTATCGTGTTCGGCGACCGTCGTCGGGTCGCTCTATGGCACTGGCGCAAGCCATGTCGGGCTGGGTTATCAGATCAGCGACGTGGCAGCGACGGCCATCGGCACGATCAACGGCGGGGCCGTGTTCGGCAGGGTTGTGCCCTGATCGGACAATGACCCCAAAGAACGCATGACACCCTGCCGGAAAGCCGCCCTCAGGATTCCGGCAGGTGGCGCGGCGGTTTCCGGGCGCTCCCGGCCGCCGCGCCAACTTTTGCTGCGCAACAATTAACCAAGATGACGGGATTTGTCACAGGCGTGACAGGACTGTTGTCTGGGATCGCCGCCCTGTCCGGCCCATGATCGCGCAGTGGCTGCAAGAAGCCATTTTGCGGAAAAATGAAGAAGAGGTGCCGATCATGACGCTCAAGACCGTTTCGTTCTCCACTGCAATTGCTGCGACCGCGCTTGCAGCATCGGCACCGGCGCTGGCCGCGGAAAAGGCTCCGCCAGTGACGCTCAACAAGTGCGACCAGAGCTATGGCACGGTCGCGCTTGTCGACGGCGATACGCAGGGCTGGACCAAGTATGGCCTGGGTTCGCCGCGCGATCTGATTGCCGCACTGGCCGTGGAATCGGGCTGCTTCACCCCGCACGATACCGCCAGCGGCAAGCCTGCATCGTTCCTGATGAACGTGATCGCCGGGGACAAGGAAGAGGTCGACAAGTCCATCGAAACCGCCAAGGGCGTGGCCATGGAAGGGCTGGTCCGGTCCGGCGCGGCCAGCGGCATGCTGCGCTCTGTACCCGGCGCAGGCTCGATGCTCGGCATGTTCGGCGGCTTTGGCGGCAAGAAGAAGACCGTTGCCGCCGGGATCCGGCTGATCAGCCCCGCCAGCGGCCAGACCGTGGCGCTGGGATCGGGCGAAGTGAAGAAGACCTCGATCTCGTTCGGCAATGGCGGCGGCGCAATCGGCGCAGTGGCCAATGGCGCAACCGGCGCGGCCTATGCCGGCAGCAAGGACGGGCAGATGCTGATCGAAGCGTTCATCGTGGCGTTCAATGCCGTATCGGCGCAAGGCCCGGCGCTGGCGTCGATGGTGCCCGCTGCCGCTGCGCCTGCTCCGGCGCAGGCAACCGCCGCAGTGGAAACCCGCATGTTCGCCAGCCCGGACAAGACCGCACAGGCGCTGCGTACCGTGCGGGCCGGAACCGCGCTTTCGCCCACCGGCCAGCGCCAGGGCCTGTTTATCGAAGTGCAGGACAGCTTCGGCACCAAGGGGTGGGTCTCTGTCGAGGACATGCGCTGACAAAGCGAGGTCTTGCATGGCAACCGCCCGGCGTGGAATGATCGCACCGGGCGGTGCCCTGCTATGGAGCGGGGCCTGACGGGGGTGACAGGGCAGTGAGCAACATCAGCATCCTCTATGTCGAGGACGACCCGCGCGCCGCCGAAGCGGTGCAGGCGCTGGTTACCGCCGATGGCGATCGCATGGCCTGGGAAAAGACCGGCACCGGCGGGCTGCAGCGCGCTGGCGCCGAACCGTTCGACATCATCATCCTCGACCGCATGCTGCCCGATCTCGACGGGCTGACCATCGTATCGCGGCTGCGCGCGGCAGGCGTGGGCACTCCGGTGCTGATGCTGTCTGCCCTGGGGCGCAGCGAAAACCGCATCGAAGGGCTGGAAGCGGGCGTCGACGATTACCTGGCCAAGCCTTACGAACCGCAGGAGCTGGTCGCCCGCCTGCGCGCGCTGCACCGCCGTTCTGCGGGCAAGGTGCATGGCGCGGTCATCATCTTCGGCGCGTTCGAATGCCATGTGAAGGCACGCACCGCCTTTCGCGGCGGTCGGCACATACCGCTGTCCCCGCGCGAATTCGCCCTGTTCCGCTATTTCATGGAAAACGCCGGCGAAACCGTGACGCGCGAAATGCTGCTGCGCGATGTGTGGAACATGAACTTCGATCCGCAGACCAATGTCGTCGATGTCAACATCGGGCGGCTGCGACGCAAGCTGGAAGACGGTTTCGATGCACCCGCGCTGGAAACGATCTGGGGCGCGGGATACCGCCTGACGAGAGGCGAATGACCCCAGCCCCGGTCCGCAAGCACGGCCGATCCGTCTTCGGCCAGTTGACCGCGGCGTCCATCCTGATTGCCGTGATCGCGGTGGCCGTGCTGTTCACCGCCACGACCATAACGATCCAGCGCCAGACGCGGCTTTCGCTGTCGGCCACCGTATCCACCGACCTTGCCGGGCTGATCGATATCTATGCCACCGCCGGGCGCGACGAACTGCTGCGCCGGGTGGGCGACCGGCAGGACGTGGTCAGCCTCGAAGGGCGGCGTTCGCACTACATGGTGGCCGATGGTCACGGGCGGCCGCTGGCGGGCGACATGCGGCGATGGCCACCGCTCAACGCCGCGCTTTCCGAAGAAGGCTTCGTCACGCTGAGCGATGGCACTGCGGTCTATGCCCAAGGGGCCAAGCTGGCGCCCGACCTGCAACTGCTCGTCGCGCGCGAATACGACCGCGACCGGGCATCGTTCATGGTTCTTTCGGGCGTGTTCCTGGCCGTTGGCGCGGCCATCGTCGGCGCTGTCGCACTGGCGGCATGGATGACCGCGCGGCATCTGGCGCAACGCATGAACGCGGTCAACGCCGCGCTGGGCGCCGCCGCAGACGGGCGTGCCGCCAGCTTCCCTGCGCGCATGCGCGGCGGCGACGAGATCGACGAAATGGCCGGGCACGGTGCGCGGTTGCTGGCACGGCAAGCCCGGTTGCTGCGCGCCTACAAGCAGGTGTCCGAACATGTCGCCCATGAAGTGCGCACGCCGCTGATGCACCTTGACCAGCGCCTTGGCGCCGCCGTGCAGGCGCGGCCGGAAGCGGCAGGCGGGCTGATCGGCCAATCGCGCGAGGACATTCGCGGCATCCTGGCAATGCTCGATTCGCTGCTCGACATCGCTTCGGCCGAAAGCCGCCGGGGCGATCTGGCGGGGCTGTCCGAACTTGACCTCAGCGCCCTGACGCGCAACCTTGCCGACCTTTACGAAGACAGCGCCGACGATGCCGGTCTGGTGCTCGAAACCGCGATCCAGCCGGGCGTTACGCTGCTGGGTGAACGCATGCAGATCACCCGCCTGCTTTCCAACCTGCTCGACAACGCGATCAAGTACGTGCCCGCCGGGGGCCGCATCCGGCTGATCCTGTCCGATGGCCCGCGCATCGTGGTAGAGGACGACGGCCCCGGCATCCCGCGCGACCAGCGCGACCGGATCTTCGAACGCTTTGCCCGCGCCACCGTGCCGGGCGACAAGCCGGGCCACGGCCTTGGCCTGGCGCTTTCACGCGCGATTGCCGAACGCCACGGCCTGGTGCTGCGGCTGGGCGATGCCCCGCGCGGCACGCAATTCATCCTGGAGCCTGCCCCATGACCTGCCCCGTTCGCCGCACCGCGCGCACCCTTGCCCTTGCCCTTGCCACGCTGGCGCTGTGCACAACAGCCGCCTGCACCGCTCGGCCGGGGCCGATGGCGCAACCCGCCGTGGTCAGCACGGACGCGTCCGACCCCGCTACCGCCGTCGCGCGGTTGCTGGCAGACGCCGACGCCGCGCAAGGCGACCCACGGCGGCTGGGCGCGCTGATCGCCGCGATGGACCGGCTGGGGGCACGGCCGCTTGACGCCGCCGCCGATCCGGTAGCCCGGTGGCGCAGCGCCGCACTGGCCCCGCAGACCCCGCCCTATCGCGGCCGGGTGCTTGGCCCCGCCTACAAGGCGGGCATGATCGACCCCGGTGGCACGGTCCGCCTGCCGCAACTGTTCGACGGCGGCCGCGCCGCGCGCGTGGCCGTGGCAACGCCGGGGCAGGCAGGGCTTGAGTTCACCGTGCTGGACGGAGAGGCCAAGCCGGTCTGCCCGCCCGCCAAGGCCCGCAACCGCCAGTGCACCTGGACCCCGCTCTACAGCGGGCGGTTCGAGATCGTGCTGGAAAACTCGTCAAGCAACGCCGCCGGATACTATCTGGTGATCGACTGACACCGAATGGAATGGCACCTGATGGAATCGCACCGGGCCGAGGCCGCAAAAGCGGGGCGAAGATGGTGAGCCCTGCTGGGTTCGAACCAGCGACCTACTGATTAAAAGTCAGTTGCTCTACCGACTGAGCTAAGGGCCCGCCTGCGTGGTGGCGTGGCGCGTCACCTAAGCGGCGCGCGGCGGCGGGTCAAGCGGGTGAGCAGATGTTTCAGCGTCAACCCGGTCAATGGATCGCGCCAGCGCGGGGCGATGGCGGCGGCGGGGCGCAGCACGAAAGCGCGGTTGCGCATTTCCCGGTGCGGGATGACCAGCGCATCGTCGGCCCAGCATCCGCCAGACCACAGCACGATATCGAGATCAAGCGTGCGCGCCCGCCACGGCTGGCCCAGCCGCCGCCGCCCGAAGCGGCTTTCGACCTGATGCAGCAAGGCAAGCAGGGCGGGCGGCTCCAGCGCGGTGCGGACGATGGCCGCAGCGTTGGCATATTCGCGCAGCGACGGCCCTAGTGGCCGCGAATGCACCACGGCGCTGGCCGTCTCCACGGCGATGTGATGCCCAGCAATTTTAACCAATGCCGCACTTATTATGTCATCGGGAGAACCAAATGCGACATGTCGCTGGTTCGATCCGAGCGCAATCAGATAGCGGTGCGTCGGTCGCTTCACCGATCCTGCGCCAGCCGGGCATAGAGTTCGGGGCGGCGATCGCGGAAAAAGCCCATCCCGGCGCGGTGCGTGGCGGCGCGCGCCAGATCGATCGTCGCACACAGGACGCCGGTTTCCTGCGCGCCGTATTCGGCCAGGAAATCGCCCCATTCGTCGCTGATGAAGCTGTGGCCATAGAACCGCTGGCCCTCTTCGGTGCCGATCCGGTTGGCGGCGATCACCGGCATGCAGTTCGACACCGCATGGCCCAGCATCGCGCGCCGCCACATGCGGCTGGTGTCCAGATCGGCGTCATAGGGTTCAGTGCCGATGGCGGTGGGATAGAGCAGCAGTTCCGCGCCCATCAGCGCCATGGCACGGGCACATTCGGGATACCACTGGTCCCAGCACACCCCCACCCCGATGCGCGTGCCGAACACGTCCCACACCTTGAACCCGGTGTTGCCGGGGCGGAAATAGTACTTTTCCTCGTACCCCGGCCCATCGGGAATGTGGCTTTTGCGATACGTGCCCATGATCGCGCCATCCGGCCCGATCATCGCCAGCGTATTGTAGTAGTGGTGCCCGTCGCGTTCGAAAAAGCTGGTGGGAATGGCGATGCCATGCGTGCGGGCAAGATCCTGCATCGCGCGCACCGACGCGTCCAGTTCCAGCGGCTGGGCCAGCGCGAACAGCGCCTCATCTTCCACCTTGCAGAAATAGGGGCTGGAAAAGAGTTCGGGCGGCAGCACGATCTGCGCGCCTGCCCGTGCCGCCTCTTCGACCAGCGCGGCAACGGCGGCGATGTTATCGGCGGCTTCCCCGCCAAGGGGGAGCTGGAGTGCGGCGACGGTGATCTGGCTCATGCCAGCGGACCTAACCGCCCGCCCGCGCCAATTCAACCGCCGCGCGCAACGGTCATCGGCGCTTGCGGAACAGCAGGGTCATCCGGTCGCTTTCCCCGATGGCGGAAAGCCGCGCCCGTTCGGCATCGTCCTGCACCCCGCTGAAAGTGGGCGGCAGCGTCCACACCCCGCCGGGATGGTTCGCCGGATCGGCCGGGTTGGCGTTGATCTCGCTCTTGCCGACAAGTTCGAAACCGTGCGCTTCGACCAGCGCGATCACATCGCGTTCGCGCAAGTACCCCTTGGAACCGTTGGTATAATCGGCCGGGGCATCGCCGCGCGCGCGATGCTGGACGATGCCCAGCAGGCCATCGGCCTTGAGCATCCGGCGCATCGCCAGAAAGTCGGGATAGAGCCAGCCATTGCGCAGGACATTGTGCATTTCACGGAACACCAGCACCCGGTCCACGCTGCCCATGACATTATCGGGCAGGGCATCGGTATTGTAGGCCGCGATCCGTTCAGCCGGAACGCCGGTCCATTCCGCCGCCTTGGCCGGGAACGTGGCGCCAAGATCGCCCAGCGCGGCGCGGGTGCGTTCCGATGCACCGGAAACGCCGGGATTCAGCCCGATGTAATGGCCCTTGTCCCCAAGGTAAGGCACCAGAACGCGCGTGTACCAGCCGCCCGATGGCATGTAATCGACCACTGTCATGCCCGGCTCCACCTTGAAGAAGGCCAGCGTTTCCGCCGGGTGGCGCCACACATCGCGGGCGCGATCGGCATCGCGGCGCGAATCGGCCAGTACCGTGGCCATGGCAGGCGCAGCGGCCATCCCCGGCGCGGGCTTTGCAGGCGCGGCGGACGCCAGGGGCGAAAGGGCCAGCGCGGCCGGGGCAAGCGCGAGGGCGGCAAGGGTATGGCGCAAGGTCATGGCGGATCCTTTGATCGGGCGATTCTGTAAGCTGCCCCAAGGGGTAACCCATCGCGCGGCGATGACAACCCGTTCCCCCGTCCCTATCTTGCTGGCGCAAGACCTCGACACGCCACCGCAACACACCGTTCACATCACCACCGTTCATAACTTTGGGGACCATCCATGACACAGGCAATTCTGGCCGGCGGCTGCTTCTGGTGCACCGAAGCCGTCTACCGCGACGTGATCGGCGTAAGCGAAGTGGAAAGCGGCTATATCGGCGGATGGAAGGACAACCCGACCTACCGCGAAGTCTGTTCCGGCAGCACCGGCCATGCCGAAGCGATCCGCGTCACCTTTGACCCCGCGGTGATTTCCTATGGCGAAATCCTCGCCATCTTCTTTGCCACGCACGATCCCACGCAGCTCAACCGCCAGGGCAACGATATCGGCACCCAGTACCGTTCGGCGCTGTTCCCGCTCGACGATGAGCAGGCGGCAGAGGCAAAAGCCGCGATTGCCCGCGCGCAGGGCGATTGGCCGCAGCCGATCGTCACCACCATCGAACCCGCCAGCACGTGGTATCCGGCAGAAGACTACCATCAGGAATACTGGGACGGCGAAGGCCAGCGCAATCCCTATTGCCTGGCCGTGATCCCGCCCAAGCTGATGAAGCTGCGCAAGAGCTTTGCCAACCGGGTCAAGAGCTGATCCTCGGCCCGTCGGAGGCGGATCAGAGGGCGGTCAGTCCCTGATCCAGCGCGCGGCAAAGAATCCGTCGACGCCGCCCTGCGCTTCAAGCATGCCGGGATCGGAGCGGAAGCGGCCTGCCGTGGCGCAAAGGCCCTGCGGCAGTTCGGCATCGCTTACCGAGTCTGGCCTCAGCGCGGCGAAGGCATCGGCTTGCGCTTCGGCCTCTTCGGGTTCGAGGGAGCAAACTGCATAGACAAGCCGGCCGCCGGGAGCGAGCCAGCTTTCCGCACGCGCCAGCATCGCCTGCTGCAACTGCGCCAGTTCGGCGATGCCCGCCTGCCGGTGCAGCACATCGGGATGGCGGCGGCAGGTACCGGTGGCGCTGCACGGCGCATCAAGCAGGATCGCATCAAAGGGCGCCGGTGGCTGCCATTGCAAGGCATCGGCCACGACGACGTCTGCGCCAAGGGCGCTGCGGACCAGATTCTCGCGCAGCCGCTCTACCCGGCGGGCCGATTTATCGAGCGCGGTGACCTGCCACCCGGCAGCGGCCAGTTGCAGCGTCTTGCCACCCGGCGCAGCGCACAGGTCGAGCGCGCGGCGCCCTGCCCCGGTGCCCAGCAGCCGCGCTGGCACGCTGGCGGCCAGATCCTGCACCCACCACGCGCCTTCGGCAAAGCCGGGGAGCGCCTCGACCGATCCGGCCCGCGCGATGCGGACATGGCCGGGGGCCAGCGATTGCCCGCCCAGCCGCTCCACCCACTGCGCGGTTTCCGCCGGATCGCGCAAGGTCAGGTCCAGCGGGGGCGGCAGCGCCAGCCCGCGCGCAATGGCCTCCACCCGGTCTGGCCATGCCGCCTGCCAGCGGTGCGCCACGGCATCGGGCAGCGTGGGCGCGGCGGGCAGGCGCGGATCGGCCTTGGTCACTGCGGAAAACACGCCATGCGCCAGCCTGCGCGGGCCGCCTGTCAGCAGCGGCAGGCCCGTCGCCACCACCGCATGGCCGGGCAGGCCCAACCGCAGCGCCTGCGCCAGCATGATCCGCAAGACCGTGCGCGCCTTGGCGTCTTCGGGCAGGATTTGCCGCGTCGCGCTGTCGATCAGGGCATCGAGATCGGCCATCCAGCGCAAGGCTTCCTGCGCAATGGCCATGGCCAGCGCCCGGTCGTCGGCGCGTTCGATCGCGCGCAGGATCGGCGGGGCTGCCTGATCCAGCGGGTCGCCCCGCCGCAGAACGGCATCGAGCAGGCGCAGCGCGGCGCGGCGTGAGGCAACGCCGGGAATCTCTTCACCGGAACTGCCTGCGGATGTGGGGGAACGGGCCATGACCGGGGCCTATCGCGCGTGCTGCCCCAAATGGCAATTGCGCTGACGCGCGCGATGCCGCATTTGCAGCGGCATGGACAAGCCGATCCCCCGCGCCACCAAACGCCCGGCGCACTTCACCCCGCCCGCGCACTGGACCAACGATCCCGCGCCCGCGCCGAAACCGGTCGAACGCGGCGATGATCCCGATGGCCTTGACCCCACCCGCTTCGGCGATTGGGAAAAGAACGGCATCGCCATCGATTTCTGACGCTTCAGCCTTCGATCACACGCGCTTGCGGGTGATGCCGGTCCAGATGCTTGCGCAGGATCTTGAGATTGCGGGTGTTGGACCGGAAGAACAGGTCGAAGGCATCGCCCACCAGCGGCACCGCGCCCAGCGCCGTATCGAAGGCCACGTTGGCGCCCATGCGCCACAGCTTCCAGCGCGGCAGGCCGATATTGCGCGCCTCCCACACCACATAGGCGCCCATCAGGCCGGTCAGCACATCGCCAACCACGGGCACGACCCCGGCAATGGCATCCAGCCCCACGTTGCGGCGGATCAGCGGGATCACGAAGCTGCGTTCCAGCAGCCGTTCCAGCATTTCGATACGCTGGCGCACCGCGGCCGGATCGTTGCCCAGCCCCGGCAGTTCGGGACGCAGGCGTTCCGGGCGGATCGTGGCCGAAGCCGGCGGGACGGGAGGGGTGATGCGGTCCATCCCCCCTATCTGGGGCGCCAGGCCAGCGGCGGCAAGGGATGCCAGCCCCACGGGTTGGGGGCAAAGCCGGTGGTGCCGCTGCGCACCATCGACCAGCGCAGCGGCCGCGCGATGGGGATGAAGCCGTTGGCGGCAGTCACTTCGGCTTCGGCCTCGGCCAGCAGCGCGGCGCGCGCCTGCGGATCGGTGGCGCTGCGTGCTTCGGCCACGCGCTCATCGCCAATGGGGCTGCACACCGCCTTCTGGACCGCACAGGACAACTGGTTGAGGAACCACGTCGCGCGGCCATAGCGCGCGCTCACGTCGATCAGGCGCATATCGGCACGGTCCTTTTCGGGCACGCGCCGCACTGCGATGCCGATACGCGAAAAGTCGGTGCGCAACTGTTCGAACACCAGACCGGACCCAAGCCCGTCGGGCATGGCGATGTTGAGCGTTGGCAAGGGCCGCCCCGCCCCGCGCCAGGCGGCCACGCGCGCCGCCGCCTGCGCCTGCCGCGCGGCGAGGTCCATGCCCTGCCAGCGTTCCCCGATCGTGCCCAGATCGTCCTCGACATCGGACGAGACGATTCGCGTCGTCGCCTGCCAGCCGCCGATATTGAACGAGGCCAGCAGCGTATCGCGGTCGATCGCCATGGCCAGCGCCTCGCGGTGGGCGGCATCGGCCAGGAATCCATCGGCCCGGTCGATCATCAGCCCGAACAGCCCGGTTACCGGGTCAAGCTGGACATTGCCGCGGGTCAGCCCGATCCGCCCGGCGAGCGGCACGGTATCCACCTTGCCACCCAGCACGACATCGACATCGCCATCGTTGAACAAGGTCACAGCCCTGGCCGGGTTGGCAAACGTGACGGACAGCGGCCTTGCGCGGCGGGCGAAGTTGGCCTGGCGCGGCATGCCACGGTCTTCGGGCGGGATCAGGGTAAAAACACGCCGCCCTTCGCCATCGTCCTTCATCGCCATGGGACCGATCCCGCGCCGGGCATAGGGCACGCCCAGTTCGGGCTGGGCCAGTAGCGTCAGCAGTTCGGGCACCGGCGCGGCTAGGTCGATCTCGATCACCCGGTCGGCCATCACGCGCACTTCGTTGATCGCCGCCAGATCAAGGCCCAGCGCCGTGCCTTTCAGCGCGGCCAGCGTGCGGCGCAGTGCGGTGGCGGTCGTGCCCGCGTCAATCCGCTTGCCATCGGGCCAGGTGCCATCGCGCAGCCGGAAAATATAGCTCTGGCCGTTGTCGGTAACGATCCAGCGGTCGGCCAGCGCGGGCACGACGCGGCCCTTTTCGTCCAGCCCGACCAGCCCTTCCATCGTCGCGGCGCGGACCAGTTGCGCCTGCGGGTCAAGCCGGACCCCGGTCTGGCGCAGCGCCGAATCGCTGCCCATCACGGCCATGTCGAGCGCGCCGTCGTGTTCCTTGCCGCATCCGGCCAGGCCCAGCGCCAACGCAACGATTATCGGAAAACGGCCAGCCATGAAGGCCAGCCTAGCAGAACCCCCGTGGCGGGTCAGCGACAAGTTTTGCCGGACCTGCGCCGCGCGCAAGACGATCAGATCTTGCGGACCGGACCCAGCGCGTAGTTTGAGATAACCGGCTTTACGAAACGCGGCGTACTCGAACCGCTGCCAGGCCGTTCGCGTGCCAGCTTGGGGTCGATTTCGTCGACAAAGGCAACGCCGAAACGCCCATCCTGCACCCAGGCGACCACGCCTTCGACCCAGCCGATGTTGCGCAGGTTGACCTCGACACGCGTGCCGCGCGCAACCTTCATCGCGCCATCGGCCATCATGCCCCCGGCGGAAAGGTTGCGCACCTTCAGGCGATGTTCGGCGCTTTCCCCCATCACGCGGATTTCCGCCATGAGGAAAAGGCTGTCACGTCCCAATTGCCGATGGTCGATTTCCGTCACCGAAGGTCCCGTCGTTCCCGTGTTTCCATCACCACTGACGCAACACGTGTTGCGCATCGAGCTTTGCAACCGCGACAATCGCAGCAATTCGTCGCGTTTTCCTAAACCAGCAAGGTAAACACGGTGTTAGCAGCGGCCTGCGTTAACCAGACAGGGCCAGAAAAAAGGGCCGCTCAAGAGCGGCCCGTTCATCACATGTCGCGCGAAATCTTTTCGCGCCGCTCGTGCGCTTCTTGCGCTTCGACTGTCATCGTGGCGATCGGCCGGGCGATCAGGCGGCCAAGGCCGATGGGTTCGCCGGTCACTTCGCAGTAACCATATTCGCCTTCATCAATGCGGCGCATGGCCGAATCGATCTTGGCAATCAGCTTGCGCTGGCGATCGCGGGTGCGCAGTTCGATGCCCCAGTCGGTTTCGCTCGACGCGCGATCGTTGAGGTCGGGTTCCCGAATCGGTCCGTCCTGCAGGGCGGAAAGCGTTCCGGCCGCCGCCGACAGGATCGAGCGTTTCCATTCCAGCAGCAGGCGGCGGAAGTAATCCTGCTGCGCTTCGCACATGTAGGGTTCGTCTTCGTTGGGCACATAATCGCCCGGCATGGCGCGGCGCGCCTTTGCCAGAACGTCGATTTCGTCACTCAAGACTCCAGCCATCCGGCCCTCCGCATCACAAGCTATCCACCCCTCCCGGCACGCGTCGTTCCCCTGTCGGGGCGCGCATGCTCCTTCGTTGGCGCGCCTATAGGGTTGGGCTTGACCGGGCACAAGCGTTTAGGCGGTGCCAGCCAACAAAGAACGCCGCAAAAACCGCCCCTTGCCCGGCCCCTTACCTGGCCCCTTGCCCAGCCATGCCGAACCGCATTCCGGTCCGCAGTGCGAAGGATCACGCCGTTAACCATTTATTGACCAAGATTGGTGACCTTGGCGCATCGGAGCTTCACAGGGATTGCGCTCCATCTGGGGGTACAGTGACAATGGCACAAGCATGGATCAAACTGGTCGCGGACGATGCATCCGCCGCCGTTTCCGCCGAAGGGACCGAGGTCGCCAACCTGCTGGTGGCAACCTGTCTTGCCGCCGCCGCGTCTGGCGACAACAACGCCCTGTTCGATCTGGGCGTGGCCTATTCCACCGGCAGCCACGGCATCGCCTGCGACATGATCGAAGCGCACAAGTGGTTCAACCTGGCCGCCGTGGGCGGGCACGATGAAGCTGCCCACTGCCGCGCCGACGTGGCCGAGGAAATGACCGCGCGCGAAATCGCCGAAGCCCAGCGCCGCGCACGCGAATGGCTGCGTGCAGGCCGCGCCGCCGCCTGATCCTGCCCGGTCCGTTCAAGTCAGGTCAGGTCAGGTCAGGTCAGGCTTTCCTGAACGGGGTCCGTTCCTCAAGATAGACCCGGTCCTGCGCCACGCCCGCCCGTTCGCGGTCGAGAAACTCTGCCACCGCCCGGCGGAAACCGGGATTGGTGATGAAATGCGCAGACCACGTCTGCACCGGTTCATACCCGCGCGCCAGCTTGTGCCCGCCTTGCGCGCCCGCTTCGACCCGATCCAGCCCCAGCGCGATCGCCGCGTCGATGGCCTGATAATAGCACAGTTCGAAATGCAGGAACGGCTTGTCCACCGTTGCCCCCCAGTAACGCCCGTATAGCGCATCGGCCCCGATGAAGTTGAGCGCCCCGGCCACCGCCTGCCCCTCGGCAAAGGCCATGACCAGCAGCACCTTGTCACCCATGCGCTGGCCGATCAGGTCGAACGCTTCGCGCGTCAGATAGGGACGCCCCCACTTGCGCGCGCCGGTATCCTGATAGAACACCCAGAAGGCATCCCAGTGTTCGGGCCGGATGGCATCGCCGGTCAGCGCGCGGATTTCCACGCCGTCCTGCGCGCGGGCGCGTTCCTTGCGCAGGTTCTTGCGCTTTTCGGATGACAGTGCGCCCAGGAAATCATCGAAACTGCCATAGCCGCGATTGGTCCAGTGAAACTGGATGTCGCAGCGCGGCAGCCACCCCGCCGCTTCGAACATCGGCATCTGCGCCGGGTCGATGAAGGTGGCGTGGGCCGAAGACAGCCCATTGCTTTCGCACACCTGTTCCGCCGCACGCAGCAGCGCCGGGGCCAGATCGGGCCGGTCGCCCAGCAGCAGGCGCGGGCCGGTTGCGGGGGTGAACGGCGCGGCAATCTGCAGCTTGGGATAATAATTGCCACCTGCGCGGTGCCAGGCATCGGCAAAGGCATGGTCGAAGACATATTCGCCCTGGCTGTGGCTCTTCAAATAGGCGGGCAGGGCCGCCGCGGGGCGGCCATCGTCATCGTCGATCACAATCGGCAGGGGCGACCAGCCGCTGCGCCCGCCGACCGAACCGGAGTCTTCCAGCAGATTGAGAAAGGCGTGCGAAACAAAAGGGTTGGCGCTGCCCGCGAGCCGATCCCAGTCGGCAGCGGCAAGGTCGGCAACGGATTTATGGATGCGCGCGGTGACAGTCACGCCCGCATCATGCCTCCAGCCCCGCGCCTTCGGCAATAGGCCCATCGGCACAGTCTTCCGCCCTGGCGGCAAGATCGGGTGAACGCACGGTCCAGGTCAGCACCGGAAAGCCGCGCTTGCGCTGCGCGGTCACGAACGGGCTGGGGAGATCGCGCACGTCCCATGCCAGAAACTGCGGCTTGCCCTGCCAGAACGCCAGATAGAGCCGGATCAAGGCGGGCAGCGTGCGGTTGCCGTTTTCGGTCACCACCAGCCCGTGCGGGATATGCGGCGAATGGCGGGCGAACCAGCGCGACACGCGCGGGTCGAAGCTCATCACCGCCACTTGCCCGCGATAGCCCTCCAGCGCGCGCCGCACGGCCAGGCACAGCGGCGCGGCGTGCAGGTCGGCGCGCGATTTCACCTCGATCAGCACCGGCACGCGGCCACCCACCTGATCGAGGAACTGGCGCAGCGTCGGAATGCGGTCGGCGCTGCCTGTCAGCGTGATGCGCGCCAGTTCGGAGGCCGGGCGTTCGATCACCGGGCCGCTTTCATCGGTCAGGCGATCCAGATCCCAGTCGTGGAACACCACCGCCTGTCCATCGGACGTGCGCTGCACATCGCATTCGATGCCCAGCCCGCGCGCGATCGCCAGGGCAAAGGCGGACGGCGCATTTTCGGGCACGCCTGCGCCGTGCAGGCCGCGATGGGCATAAGTCTGCCCGCGCAGCCAGCCGACCTGCGCCGCGGGCGGCGCGGGCACCAGCCAGCGGTCAAACAGGGCGAACGGCCAGTACGGCATCGACTTCCACCGCCGCACCGAGCGGCAGCGCCGGGACGCCCACCGCGCTGCGCGCATGTTTTCCGGCATCGCCAAAGGCCGCGACCATCAGTTCGGACGCGCCATTGGCCACCTTGGGCTGGTCGGTGAAGCTGCCGGTCGAGCAGACGAAAGCGCCCAGCTTGACCACCCGTTCCACCCGGTCGAGCGAGCCGAGCGCGGCCTTGACCTGCGCCAGGATCATCAGCCCGCATGCCTGCGCCGCCGCCGCGCCCTGTTCAAGGCTCACGTCCTCGCCCAGCCGCCCGGTCACCAGCGCGCCGTCGATGAAGGGCAATTGCCCCGACACGTGCAGCAGCCCGCCCGCTTCCACGGTCGGGACATAGGCGGCCACTGGCGCTGCGGCCTGCGGCAGGGCGTGCCCCAGCGCGGCCAGCCGGGCCTCGACGGAATCGGTCATGCGTCTTCTCCATGTATCTGTTCGAGAATCCACGGCAGCGCGGCTTCCCAGTTGTCGATCCGCGCATGGGCATGGCCCGCGCGGTGCGCGCAATCAATGTGCGGCGCCAGCAGCGGTTCACCGCACAAGTGCAGGCGGATGACATCGGGCGTCAGTTGCGAAACCGAATCGTGGTGCTGCGGCAGATCGTCGATGAACAGCGCGCGGTTTGGTCCGTATTCGTCCAGAATCGCCCGCAACGCCGGGCCTTTCGGCCCCTGGTTGGTAAAGACGCGGGCGTTGATGCCGATATCGGCAAGCTGGCGTGCGCGCTTTTCGCGGCGGTGGTCGTCCAGATTGGTCAGGATCACCACATCGGCATCGCGGGCAATCGCGTTGATCCCGGCCACCGCCCCGGCAATCGCCTGCTGGCGGTACATTTCGGTATCGAAAAAGCGGTTGAGCAGCGTCCAGATCTCGCTTGTCGGCACGAAACCGCCGTCCTTGTCGTAGCGCATGGCCTGCGAAAAATCGGCGCTGTCCATGCGGAAGGTCACGCCCTGGGTTTCGGCCAGCCAGTCGCGGAACGGGGCGACCATGTGCAGCAGCACCTCGTCGCAATCGCTGACGATCAGGGGGCGGCTCATGCAAGATCCTTTCGGGCGGCGACAATCATGGCAGGCGCAATGTCGAGCGCGAAGGCCGCGTTGACAAGGTCGGCCTCATGGTTGGCGAGAAAATCCAGCACGGCGCCCAGAACGGAGGCATCGCCAAGACCGGCGCGCAGATCATCGGGCGTGAGGCCGGTCAGTGCAAGGAATCTTTCGGCGCGGGGCGGATCGGACAGCACCCAGCCCAGCGCCTGCAGGGCAAGGGCTGCCGCATCGGGCGGGGATGAACGCTCTGGAATGATTGTCAGGGCCTTTCGCGGGCAATAAGGCAGCTTCAGGTGCTGTTAGGTGTCGTTCAGGAACAGGCGTGTCAGTGGCAAAAAGAATTCTGGTTGTCGAGGACAACGACCTCAACCGCAAGCTGTTCTGCGACCTGTTGCGGGCCAAGGGCTTTACCGTGGAACCTGTCGCCGATGGGCGAGAGGCAATTGAAAAGACGCGCCTTTTCATGCCACATCTGGTTATCATGGATATCCAGTTGCCCAATGTTTCGGGCATGGACCTGATCGCCGCGATCAAGGCCGATGCGGAACTGAAAGCCATCCCGATCCTGGCGGTCACCGCCTATGCCGGCAAGGGCGATGAAGAAGCGATCCGCGATGCCGGAGCGGAAGGGTATCTGGCCAAGCCGGTTTCGATCGGCCCGTTCATGGTCGCGGTGAACAAGCTGGTCTGAGCCGCGCCGTTCAGGCGAACTTGATCGCAAACTCGATCACGAACGAGACGAAGGTCAGGCACAGCCCCACCATGAAGCTTCTGTAAGCGTAGGACAGATAACGGTATTTCTTGCGCTGCAAGACCTGCCCGTTCTGGTAGATATCGTGCAGCATGGTGCGGAACACGGTTTCATCGGCGCGCAGTTCGGCAAGGATGGAATCGGTCCATTCGTCTTCATCGACATGGGTGAAATAGCCGAAGAACAGCTTGTTCGATTTGCCGCCGTTGATTCGCGCAGCGCGTGGCCCGCTGACCGAAGGCAGGACTGCGAAAACCGCGCACATCGCTGAAATAAAGGCGAAAACCGCCAGAACGCCCAGCGACCATGGCAGCGTGCCCGCCTTGGCCTGGCCCACCGCGATGGAAAAGACCACGAACGTCGCGCCCATCAGGATCGACGCCTTGGCATCGGCCATCTGGCTTAGCGAAAGGTTGATCTGCTGGGTGGTGCGGACAAGGTGGATCGCATGGTTGGAAAACCCCGACGGAGACAAGGGCGAAGGTGTCGCCACCGGCGTCGTCGCTGGCGCGGCCTGCGCCCGTTCAGCCTGCGTTCCTGCCTGTGACACGAAGTCCCCCCTTATGATTTACGGGCATATGCCTTAAACGTGGGGTTTGTACAGGCCGGACATCGTTGGCAAGCCGGGCTTGACAAGCGCGGGCAAAGGCCGCTTTTCCGCCGCAATCGTCTGGCAGGGGCTTCCTGCCTTCAGGAGTGTAGAACCAATGGATCGCGCCGCAACCGCCGACAAGATCGCCGAACTGATCGAACCCTTCAACAAGAAGGGCATCACGATCACCGCTGCATCGACCTTCGCCGGCGATCTGGAATGGGACAGCCTGACGGTGATGGACTTCGTTGCCGCGATCGAGGACGAGTTCGACATCATCATCAGCATGAACCAGCAGGCGGAAATCGAAACCTACGGCCAGCTGATCGACGCCGTGATGAAGCTGCAGGGCTGACCCCCGCGGACCGGGTGGAGAGGATAGCGACACGCCGATGACTGACCTGTTTTCAAAGTTCGATCCGCTGATCGAACAGCGCCGCGCCCTTCTGGCAGGCGGGGTGGAAGACCCGTTCAACCTGGTAATGGAGAGGGTGATCTCGCCCACCGTCGCGGTGTGCAACGGACGCGAGACGATCCTGCTGGGCACCTACAACTACATGGGGATGACCTTCGACCCCGATGTGATCGCCGCCGGCAAGGAGGCGCTGGACGATTTCGGGTCAGGCACCACCGGCAGCCGCGTGCTCAACGGCACCTATGCCGGGCACCGCGCCTGCGAAGAGGCGCTGAAGGAGTTCTACGGAATGGATCATGCCATGGTCTTTTCCACCGGCTACCAGGCCAACCTCGGCATCATCAGCACGATCGCGGGCAAGGGCGATTACATCGTGCTCGACATCGACAGCCACGCCTCCATCTGGGACGGCTGCAAGATGGGCGATGCCGAAGTGGTGCCGTTCAAGCACAACGATATCGTGGCCATGGAAAAGCGCCTGAAGCGCATTCCCGAAGGGGCGGGCAAGCTGGTCGTGCTCGAAGGCGTCTATTCGATGCTGGGCGATATCGCGCCGCTGCGCGACATGATCCGCGTGGCCAAGGAAAACGGCGCAATGGTGCTGGTGGACGAAGCCCATTCGATGGGCTTCATCGGCCCCAACGGCCGCGGCGTGGCCGAGGATCAGGGCTGCCTAGACGATGTGGATTTCGTGATCGGCACGTTCTCCAAATCGGTCGGTACGGTCGGCGGCTTCTGCGTTTCCAACCACCCCAAGTTCGAGATCCTGCGGCTGGTCTGCCGCCCCTACGTGTTCACCGCCAGCCTGCCGCCCAGCGTGGTCCACACCGCCGCCACCAGCATCCGCAAGCTGATGCACGCCGGAAACAAGCGCGCGCACTTGTGGGAAAACTCGCGCACCCTGCACAAGGGCCTGCGCGACAAGGGCTTCCAGATCGGCACACCCGAAGCGCAAAGCGCGATCATCGCGGTCATCATGCCCGATCTGGAACGCGGCGCGGCGATGTGGGAGGCGCTCCTGCACGAAGGGCTGTACGTCAACCTTGCCCGCCCGCCCGCCACCCCGGCGGGGATGACCCTGCTGCGCTGTTCGCTGTGCGCCGAACACACTGCCGATCAGGTCCAGACGATCATCGGCATGTTCGAACGTGCCGGAAAGGCCGTGGGGATCATCTGATGCGCCGGTTCGCGCGGCACCAGTATGCGCCAGGCAGCGTCCTGGCCGCCGTGACATTGGCACTGGCCGCACTGCCCGGCACCGCGCTGGCCCAGCAACCGCAGGTCCAGCCGCCGGGCGATGGCATGATCGACCAGCCGTGCCCGGCCCAGAGCCAGGGCCTGAACGCCGGGCATCCCTATGTCCGCCAGTACGACTGGGCATGGCTGTGCCGCTATGCCGCAGCGGACAAGCAACTGGCGCAGCGCCCGCGCGTGGTGTTCATCGGGGATTCGATCACCGAAAACTGGGTGGGCCTTGCCCCGTCGCTGTTCGTCAACGGCGCGGTCGGGCGCGGGATCAGCGGACAGACCGCGCCGCAAGTGCTGGTGCGGTTCTATCAGGACGTGGTGCGCCTGCAGCCGCGCGTGGTCCACATCATGGTCGGCACCAACGATCTGGCTGGTAACACCGGCCCCAGCAGCCCGGAAATGTACGCCAACCACATCGCCGCGATGGTCGATATCGCGCGCGCCAACGGAATTGCCGTGGTCGTGGGCAGCATCCTTCCGGCAGCCCGTTTCGGGTGGAAGCCGCAACTGTCCCCGGCGCGCCAGGTCGTGGCGCTCAACGCATGGTTGCGCGATTTCGCCAAGGCACGCGGCGCAGCCTTTGCCGATTACCACGCCGCGCTGGTCAATCCGCAAGGCGGCATCAACCCCGATCTTGCCCCCGATGGCATCCACCCCAACGCCAGGGGTTACGCGCTGATGGAACCGATCGCCCGCGCTGCGATCGCCGAAGCCGAAAAGCTGGCGCCTCCGCCAAAATAGGGCGCAGATCCGGCATCGACGCGGGACGTTTCAGGGCGCGGAAACTGGCGGGACAGGATCTGGCGGATTATGCCGGATGATGAAATCGACCGCCGCACTCAGCATGGCAAGGCGCGTGGTATTGCGCGAAAGCCAGTGATCTTCGCCCGGAAGCGTGACCATATCCACCGGCTTTCCGGCCCCGCGCAACGCGGCTTCCATGATCCGGCTCTGTTCGAATGGCACCACCAGATCGTCCTTGCCGTGAATCAACAGGACCGGGGCATCCGCCCTGGCCGCGAAATTGACCGGCGAAATCGCGCGCAGATCGCTGCCTGCGCCTACTTCTTCTTCAAGTGCCGCCTTCATCGCCCGGTCAAAGCCGGAATTGCTGATGTCGGCAGCCGCCATGCGGGCAACGTCGCTGACCCCGGCCACGGCAACCGCGCAACGGTAGATGCCCTGCTGCAGCGTCACCCCGGCAAGCGCGGCATACCCGCCATAGCTTGCCCCCATGATGCACGCGCGCGCCGGATCGACCGTGCCCTGCTGCGCCAGATGGGCCAGCCCATCGGACAGGTCGCTTTGCATCTTGCGCCCCCATTCGCGGTTGCCTGCACGACGGAACGCCACGCCATAGCCGGTGGAGCCGCGAAAATTGGGTTGCAGCACGGCGTACCCGCGTGATGCCAGCGCCTGTGCCATCCAGTCGAATCCGGGATAATCGCGCGCCGCCGGGCCGCCGTGCGGCAGCATCACTAACGGCAGCCGGTGCGCCGGGCGCCCCGGCGGCAGGGTCAGCACGGCGGAGATGTCCATTCCGTCCTGCGCCTTGTAGCGCACCATCTGCACCGGCCCGACCGCTGCGCTGTCCATCGGATAGGACACACCCAGTTCGCGCGCGCTGCCGGTACGGATATCGACGCGCCACCATGTCTGTGGGTCGCCGGGGCCTTCGGTCATCACCACCAGCCGGTCAAACCCCCGGTTCCAGTCGCGGATGTGGACCGAAAGTCCAGGAAAAGCCTTCAGCGTGGCGTTGGCCACTTTCTGGTGAAACGGATCGGTGAACCGGTAGGCGGGCATATCGCCTTCTTCACGCCAGCCGATAACCGTGCGCTGCTTTTCATCAAGATAGGCAAGGTCGAACGCCGTTTCGGCAAAGAGTTCCTTTGCTTCACCGCCGGTTTCGGGGATTTCCAGCCAGCGTTCGGGCTGGCCTTGCGGCTCTTCCGCCAGAACGACGGTATCGGGTGTCAGTCCCCGGCCGACCATGGAAACGCGGCCAGTGCGGTTCACGCCTTCGGCAACGGTTTTGCCCGCGGCATTGCGCACCGTCCAGGCACCGGTACGGCTATCGAAATCGAGCGTTGCGCGGACCTTGCCCGCGCCATCGAGCACCCAGTCCCGAAAGCCCGGCCCTTCATAGCGCGGCGCGACCGGAACCGCCCGACCGTTTTCCAGATCGACTTCGTAGAGCACCGGCGCCATGCTTTTGAGATAGGGCTTGGAGCGGAAATCACCGTCGAGCGTGATCCCGCCGAAATACCCGAAATAGCGGCCATCCTGCTCCCGGATACCGTAAAAACCGCGGACGCCCCCGGCGATGCGTTCGTTGTGATCGAACACGATCCACGGTTTTGCGCCGCCCACGGGAATCACCAGCATCGAATAGAGTTCGGTCTTTTCGGTCAGGAAACTGGCATCGAGCCGCTCCGTATCCGATTTGTAGAGCAGCACCGTTTCATCGCCTGCCCAGTAGAGGCCGCGAACCTTGGCATCGCCCAGTGCGACGGCAAGCAGGGGCTTCTTTTCCGGATCGAGAACGACCAGCGTCCGCTGGTCTTCGACCCGGCCGATCATCGCCACCCGGTCGCCCGATGCGGACATCGCCACGCGCTCAACCCCCGGCAGGCTGCCATAGACCGACAGCGGCGGGGGATCGGCGGCGAACACCGGTGCAGCAAGGAGCGACAGGCACGCCAGGAACAACGCAACGGCGCGCGCGCCGAAGGTATTTCGCATGAAGAGTTTTCCGATCAGCCGCACAAGGGTTGGGTCCATCGTAAGGGTCGCTTCGCGCAAGAAAAGCGGTCTGGCCCGCGAATCAGCCCGAAACGGCGGCACCTGCGGCATTCACCGCCCGGCGACATGCTTCGAAACACGCGGGACAAGCGCGGTTCGGGCAAGGCATGCACTTACGGGCCATCAGGCGGATCGGGGCTTTGCCCGTAGCGGTGACTGCGCAATGCCCCCGATGCCTTGCGCCCGCCCGCAAACGACCGTCTGCGGTCTGCCGTGCGCCACCCATTTCAACCGGAGCTTTTTCCGATGCGTCATTGCCATGCTCTTGTCCTGACCCTTGCCCTGTCCGCCGCCGCGCTTGTCCAGACAGCCCACGCCCAGAACGCGCCCGAACGCGGCGCACCTGCCGGTCCGTCACCGGGCGCCACCACCGCGCCGACAGGCCTGACCGTCACGCTGGGCATTGCGCCGATCTTCGGGATGGCGTGGCAAGGGTCGCGCGATACGGCATTGTCGATCTTTCCCGACTTGCGCATCAACTACAACGACACGCTGTTCCTGTCCGTGCCGGAAGGGCTGGGCTGGAACGTGGTGAATGCCGATGGGTGGAAGGCGGGGCCGATACTCAGATCCCGATTCGGACGTGATGAAAACGACGGTGGCTCACCCTTCCAGATCGCAGGTGGCAGCACGGCGCTGATCGGCATGGGCGATATCGGCATCGCGGGCGAAGCGGGCGGGTTTGTGGAAAAGCGTTTCGGCACAAAGCGGCAATGGCGGGCGCGGGCCGACGTGCGGCAGGGTTTTGGCGCGCACCAGGGCGTGGTGGGCGACGTGGCGCTCAGCTATTCCGGGCGCGAGGGCAAGGTGCTCTATTCCGTGGGACCGCGCGCCACGTTTGCTAGCGCAGACTACATGCAGACCTATTTCGGCGTAAGTACGGCGCAGGCCGCCCGCACCGGGCTGGCGGCATCCCGGCCCGATGGCGGACTGGTATCCTATGGTCTTGGCGCAAACCTGATCCGGCCGCTGGACCGGCGGCGGGCCGTTGCGCTGTTCGGCGTTCTGGACCGGCTGGGCAACGCACCGGCGGGCAGCGCCCTGATCCGCGAACGCGGCCAGCGCACGCAGTTCACCGTGGGGTTGGGTTATTCCTTCCGGTTCGGTCTCTGAACGGCGCCCCGGTCAGTTTATCGAGATCACCCCGTCTACCGCGCGCCATTCCTGCGGGCCGATCAGGTGCTTGTGCGCGACGCGGACCGAATGGAGCGCGGCTTCGATTTCGCGCCGCCAGTGATCGAGAAAACCGTGCAGGCGGGGGAAGCGCGGGGCCAGGTCGTATTGCTGGAAGGCGAACATCTGCAACAGGCTGGGGTGATCCGGCAGGTAATAGTGGATCTGGACCGTGGTCAGTCCGTAACCTTGCATCTGGGCAGTGAAATCGTCGTTCGCCATGCTCTTCCTTCCTCCTCTGGAAGGAGCGCCGGCAGCAGAGGCACGACGCCCCAATCCCACGCAAAAAGGTCTTGATCTCCTGTTATCTTGCCAAGGATTCCTGAAAACGGGCTTAACCGTCAAGGGGCCTGATTGGCGTATTCCGGCATCACGATGCGGTAACGGTTGAAACCTGTTCGCACTTGGCCCTCGCGCCCGACGTGTCCGATCCGCCGCCCAGCATGGTAGCCGCAACGAACCCGCCGACGACCAGCACGACAAAGCCCACCGTGACCAGCCCAAGATAGCGGTCGATGAACCGCTTGATCGGGGCGCCGAACAGGCGGAACAGCACGCCGACGATCATGAAGCTGATCGACCGGCTGACGATGCTCGACAGGATGAACGGCACCAGCGGCATGGCGATGAAGCCTGCGGTGATCGTCAGCAGCTTGAACGGGATCGGCGTTGCGCCCTTGATCATGATGATCTCGGCCCCGTATTCGCGCAGGTAGCACGCAGCCTTGGGAAAGCTTTCGGTCATCCCCAGCGCGGCCAGCAACTGCGTGCCGACGGTATCGTAAAGCCCATAGCCGATGGCATAGCCCAGCAGGCCGCCCAGAACCGAAGCGATCGTGGCCACCGCAGCAAAGCGCACGGCGCGGCGCGGTTCGGCCAGGCACATCAGCCCCAGCAACGGATGTGGCGGCACCGGAAAGAAGCTGGCTTCCATGAACGCGAACAGCGCCAGCCACCATACGGCATGGCGGTGGGCGGCCTTGGCCATGGTCCAGTCATAGAGGCGGCGGAGCATCGGCGTTCCTGCGGTTGTTGCTGCGCGGCATTTAGGCGAGCCGCGCAGGAAGCGCCAGCGCCGATGCAATTAACCGCATTGGCACTTTTTGGTTGACATCGTCACGCTCATTCGGTACATAACAGGAACATCGCAACAGTCCGAGTCGCCGCCGAGGGGTGGCGAATCGCCCGCGACGTTCCTGTTCATCTGAAACGTTCCGCACTTCAGGCCTCACTCTTGAAGATAGGATGGTCCTGCATGGCCAAGCCGACCCGTGCCGCGCCTGCCCCCAGGCGGCGGACGCGCATCAGTGCCGCGCTCACCGCGACGGAAACCAAGAACAACCGCCACTGGCAGGCCGCGTTCCTCGCCGCGCTGGCCGAAACATCGAATGTCACCGCCGCATCGGCCGCTGCCGGGGTCAACCCTTCGCGGCCCTACAAGCTCAAGCGCGCCGAACCGGACTTTGCCAGGCGCTGGCGCGAGGCGCTGTGCGAAGGCTATGACCTGCTGGAGATCGAAGTGCTGTACCGATTGCGCTTTGGCGAAGCCCGCGATGGCGAGCACAAGTTCGATAACGCCACCGCGTTGCGCCTGCTGTCGCAGCACCGCGAAACCGTGGCCCGCGAACGCGCGATCCGCGAAAACGCCGATGTCGAAACGGTGCGCCAGTCGCTTTACACCAAGCTTTCCCGCCTGCGCGACGAGGTGCAGGCCAGCCGGCGCGCCACGCCGATCCGCGCCGAACCGGCGCAAGCGGCGGACCCGGCTGATGATTGAGCGCGATCCGCTGGAATGGATGCTGGATGCCAGCGACGCGCAGATCGAAGCCTTCCTCAAGACGCTGGACCCCAGGGAGTGCCTGGAATGGCAATACGACTGGCACCTGTGGGGCAGGCGGCAACAGCACGCCCCGCCGGGCGACTGGCGGGTGTGGCTGGTCATGGCCGGGCGCGGCTTCGGCAAGACCCGTCTGGGCGCCGAATGGGTGCGCGCGCAGGCCGAAGCCGATCCGCAGGCGCGCATCGCGCTGGTGGCCGCATCGCTGCACGAAGCGCGCAGCGTGATGGTCGAAGGCGAAAGCGGCCTGCTGTCGATCGGCGCGCCATGGCGGCGGCCGGTCTATGAATCGTCGGTCCGGCGGCTGGTCTGGCCCAATGGGGCGCAGGCGCACCTCTATTCGGCGGGCGAGCCGGAATCCCTGCGCGGGCCGCAGCACAGCCACGCCTGGTGTGATGAAGTGGCCAAGTGGGACACCGGCCCGCTGCAGGGCGGATCGAACCGCGCCATGGCGACATGGGACAACCTGCTGATGGGCTTGCGGCTGGGCAGCGACCCGCGCCTTGTTGCCACCACCACGCCGCGCCCGGTGCCGCTGGTCGCCCGGATCATGGACGAAAGCGGCGGGGGCGCGGTGGCGCTGACGCGCGGCAGCACGTTCGACAACGCCGCCAACCTGCCCGCCCGCTTTCTGAAAGCGATGCAGGCCAGCTTCGCCGGGACCACACTGGGGCGGCAGGAACTGCACGGCGAGATGATCGCGGATCTGGCGGGCGCGCTGTGGACGCGCGCGCTGATCGAGCGCGGGCGCGAACCCGGCGCCCCGCCGATGACCCGCGTGGTGATCGGGGTCGATCCGCCCGCGAGCGCGCATGGCGATGCCTGCGGGATCGTGGTGTGCGGGATCGGGGATGACAGGATCGCACGGGTGCTGGCCGACTGTTCGGTTGAACGGGCCAGCCCTGAGCGATGGGCCCGCGCCGTCGCGGATGCCGCGCGCCTCTGGTCTGCGGACCGGGTGGTGGCCGAGGCAAACCAGGGGGGAGAGATGGTCGGCGCCGTGCTGCGCGCGGCGGAAACGACCCTTCCCTTGCGGCTTGTCCACGCCAGCCGCGGCAAGACGGCGCGGGCCGAGCCGGTGGCCGCCCTTTATGAAAGCGGGCGGGTGCGCCACGCCGGGCTGTTCGCCCGGCTGGAAGACGAACTGTGCGGCCTGATGCCGGGCGGTGCCTACGAAGGGCCGGGCAGATCGCCCGACCGCGCCGATGCCTGCGTCTGGGCGCTGACCGAACTGATGCTGGGCCAGACCAGCGAACCGCGCATCTGGTTCGACTGACCGGCAGCGCCCCGCGCAACCGATCCCGTTTCCTTACGAAAGGCAGACCATGTCCTTCCTTCAATCGCTGGCCGCCGCCTTCAAGGGCGATGCGGTGACTCCGCGCGCGCCGCTTGGCCGCACTTTCGTTTCGCCCTGGGTAACCGCGGCGGACTGGCGCGGCGAACCGGCGCGCGGGCCGATCAACTATCCCGTGGCCATCCGCGAAGCCTATCTGCGCAACCCGGTGGCCCAGCGCGCGGTCCGGCTGGTGGCCGAAGGCGTCGGCTCCGCCCCGGTGCGGGCCTCCGACCCGGCACTGCTGGCGCTGGTCAATGAAACGAGCGCGGGCCAGCCGCTGCTGGAAACGCTGGCGGCGCACCTGCAACTGCACGGCAATGGCTATGTCCAGGTGCTGCGCGATGCCGATGGCACCCCGGTGGAACTGTTCGCGTTGCGCCCCGAACGGGTAACGGTGATTCCCGATGCGGGCGGCTGGCCCGCCGCCTTTGCCTACAAGGTCGGCGAACGCACGCTGCGGATCGAGGCGGTGGACGATCTGGGCAGGCCCAATCTGATCCACGTGCGCCACTTCCACCCGCTCGACGATCACTATGGCGCAGGCTGCCTTGAAGCGGCTGAAGAAGCAGTGGCGATCCACAATGCCGCCGCGCGCTGGAACCGGTCGCTGCTGGAAAACGCGGCGCGGCCATCGGGCGCACTGGTCTATGACCCCGGCGATCCCGGCGCGGCGCTGACCACCGACCAGTTCGAACGGATCAAGGCGGAACTGGCAACCGCCTATTCCGGGCAGGGCAATGCCGGACGCCCGATGCTGCTCGAAGGCGGGCTGCGCTGGCAAAGCCTGGCGCTCAGCCCCGCCGACATGGATTTCGCCACGCTGAAATCGGCCGCAGCGCGCGACATCGCGCTGGCCTTTGGTGTGCCGCCGATGCTGCTCGGCATTCCCGGCGACAACACCTATGCCAACTACCGCGAAGCCAACCGGGCGCTGTGGCGGCTGACGCTGCTGCCGGTGGCGGGCAAGATCCTGGCTGCGCTGGCCGAAGGGCTGCGGCCCTGGTTTGCCGACGCCGCGCTGGGCGTGGACCTCGACCGGGTGCCCGCGCTGGCCGAAGACCGCGAACGGCTGTGGGCGCAAGTCAGCGCCGCTGGTTTCCTTGGCGACGATGAAAAGCGCGCCATGCTTGGCCTTGAACAGGTGCGGGCATGAACCGCGAGGACATGCTGGCGCGCCTGATCGCGCAAGCGGGCGACGAAGGCACCGATCTGGTGACCCTGCGCGCCATCGTTGAAGAAGCGTCCGACCTTGGCGCGGCGCGGGTGCTTACCCGCATGGGTCTGGCCGACGAGGACGCCCACACCGACCTGGCAGAGCTGCGCCAGCTCTTGAGCGCCTGGCGCGATGCCAAGGCCAGCGCGTGGAAAGCCGCCGTGGGATGGGTGGTGCGCGCGGTGCTTGCGCTGCTGCTTTTCGCCATCGCGGTGCGGATCGGTTCGGGAGACCTTGTGCGATGATCACGCTCGTCCCCGAAACGGCGCGCGCGCCGCTGCGCTTTGCCGGTTACGCCGCCATCTTCCGCAAGCGCGACAGCGGCGGCGACACGATCCTGCCCGGCGCCTTCCGCGCCAGCCTGATCGGCAAGCTGGCCGACGGGTTGCGCTTGCCCTTGCTGTGGCAGCACCGCACCGACCGGCAGATCGGCTGGATCGACCTGGCCGATGAGGACACGCGCGGACTGCGGGTGATCGCCACGATCACTGATCCGCAATCCGACCCGGCGCGCGCGCTCACTGCCGGCGCGGTCAACGGCCTGTCGTTCGGATACCGCGTGCAACAAGGGCGCGCGCTGCCCGACGGGCGCGAACTGGCCGCTGTCGACATCTTCGAAGTCAGCCTGGTTACCCGTCCGATGCAGCCGCTGGCGCGCGTCCACTACGTGGCGCGCAACGCGCCGCAACCCGCCACTTCCCCGCTTTGACCGCTTTTCCGCCTGGCCGCCCCATGGGGTGGCTGTTGTTCAAGAAGAAAGGACGTTGAACCCCATGGATATCGAACTGAAAGCCGATGCGCCTGATACCACCCTTGCCGCCTCGTTCGACATTGTCGAGCGCCAGGAAGCGCAGGGCGCCGCACTGGCGGCGTTGCGCAGCGATGTGGACGAAGTGAAGGGGCGGCTCGACAAGGTCAGCCGTGCCGCCGCCCGCCCGATGCTCGATGGCGGCACCGCCATGGCCGGGCCGGAAGTGAAGGGCTTTGTCGATGGCTATTTGCGCCACGGCCGCGAAACGGAACTGAAATCGCTTTCGGCGGCGACCGGTGCGGATGGCGGTTATGCCGTGCCGCAGGAAATCGACACGATGATCGCCAGCCGTCTGGTGGAAATCAGCCCGATCCGCGCGGTGGCCAATGTGGTGCGCACCGGTACTGCCGGCTTCCGCCGCCTGATCTCCACCGGCGGCACCGCTTCGGGCTGGGTCAGCGAAACTGGCCCGCGCCCGGAAACGGCCAGCCCGCGCCTTGCCGAAATCGCGCCGCCGATGGGCGAACTCTACGCCAACCCATCGGCCACGCAGGCGATGCTCGATGATGCGGCGTTCGATCTGGAAGGCTGGCTGGCAGGGGAAATCGCCACCGAGTTCGCACGGGCCGAAGGTGCCGCCTTCATCAACGGCAACGGCGTGAACCGGCCCAAGGGCTTTCTTGCCGCCACGCAGAGCACCGCAAGCGATGCCGCCCGCACGTTCGGTGCTCTCCAGTACATCGGATCGGGCAATGCCGCCGGGTTCGATGCCGCTCCCGAAGCGCGGCTGATCGATCTGGTCTGCCAGCTCAAGGCTCCGCTGCGCCAGGGCGCGGTGTGGGTGATGAACGCGTCCACGCTGGCGGCGGTGCGCAAGTTCAAGACCTCGGACGGGGCGTTCCTGTGGCAGCCGGGCCTGATCGAAGGCCAGCCCGACCGCCTGCTGGGCTATGCCGTGATCGAAGCCGAGGACATGCCTGACGTGGCCACCGGCCAGTGCCCGATCGCCTTCGGCAATTTCCAGGCGGGCTACCTGATTGCCGAACGCCGCCAGACCACGATCCTGCGCGATCCCTACACCAACAAGCCCTACGTCCAGTTCTATGCCACCCGCCGCGTTGGCGGGCAGGTGCTGGACAGCGATGCGATCAAGCTCCTCAAGATCGAGGCCTGATCGGTGGAGCGCGTCCGCAGCGGTCTTCCCCCCGCCGCTGCGGACGCATCCGCTTTCCCCCCATTCCATGACCGGAGATTGCCATGATGCGGGCAATAGTCGCACCGCCTGCCTTGTCATCGGCGGCGCTCACCGAACTCAAGGCCTGGCTGGGCATTACCCGGACCGCCGACGATGCCGAACTGGTGGCGCTGATCCGCGTCGCGCTGGAAATCTGCGAAGGCTTTACCGGCGTGATGCCGCTGCAAGCGGGCTGCGAGGAAACCCTGCCCGCCAGCGGCGGCTGGCAGAACCTGTCCGCCAGCCCGGTGCGGGCGATCACCGGCCTGTCCGCGCTCGACGCCAACGGCCAGCGCACGCCGGTCGCGCCGGATGCCTACGAGTTCGACATCGACCCGCAGGGCCGGGGCCGCGTGCGCCTGTTGCGCCCCGTCGATCCGTCGCGGCTGGTGGTGGTCTATGCCGCCGGGCTGGCCGATGCCTGGGACGCGCTGCCCGATGCCATGCGCCATGGCGTGCTGCGCCTTGCCGCCCACCAGCACCGGCTGCGCGACGATGAACAGAAAGCGGCGTCGCTGCCGCCATCGGCGGTTGCCGCGCTGTGGCGTCCGTGGCGGCGGATGCGGTTGGCATGATCCGCGCGAAAGCGCCGACCGCCGCGCTGGCGCAGCAGCTTGTCCGGGTGGCGGGGCGTCTGGCGCAAGCCCGTGCGGAAATGGCCGCGCGCCGTGGCGATGCTTCGCGCTGGCGCAGTCCCGCCCTGCTCTGGCCGCTGTTCGGAAAGGATTGAACCGATGGAAATTGCCTTTCGCGCGGCCCTGATCGCCTGGTTGGCGAGCGACCCGGCATTGTCCGCCGGACTCAACGCCGTGGTCGAGGAAGCCCCGCTGCGCACCGCACTGCCGTGGCTTGCCCTGACCGCCAGCGCCAGCACCGACTGGGGCACCAAGACCGTTGCCGGACGCGAGATTCGTGTCGCCTTGGAGCTGAACTTCCGCAGCGACGACCCTCTGGGCGGCGCGGCACTGGTCGCGGCCATCGAGGCGCGCGTCGAAAACCTGCCGCGCGACCAGACTGCCGCAGGCTTCACCCTCGCCAGCATAACCCTGCTGCGCGCCCGGTCGGAACAGCGCGGCGAAGCGCAGCGCGTCGTGGTGATCGAATACCGCGCGCGCGTGCTTGCCGCCTGAATCTGAACCCCATTTCCCGATCCCACATTCAAAGGAGACACGACCATGGCAGCCGAAAGAGGCAGCGCGTTTCTGCTCAAGATCAGCGATGGCGCGCCAGTGCCGGTCTACAACACCGTCGCCGGGCTGCGCACCACACAGATGTCGATCAACGGCGAAGCGGTGGTGATCACGAGCAAGGATTCCGGCGGCTGGCGCGAACTGCTGTCGGGCGCGGGAACGCGATCGGTCACGGTCAGCGCCGCCGGGATCTTTCTGGGCAGCGCCGCCGAAGGGCAGATCCATGCCAACGCGCTGGCCGGGACCATCACCAATTATGAGCTTTCGTTCGAAGGCGGGCAGCGGATGCGCGGCAAGTTCCTGGTGCAGCGGCTGGACTACTCCGGCGATTTCAACGGCGAGCGCAACTACACCATGACGCTCGAAAGCTCCGGCGTGGTGGCGCAGGCATGAGCGGCGCGCCCGCAAACCCGCACCGCGGGGAAACAGTGCTGGTACTGGCAGGGCAACCGCTGGTCCTGCGCCCCAGCTTTACCGCGCTGGTCGCCGCCGAAGAGGAACTGGGGCCGCTGTTCGCGCTGGTCGAGCGCGCCGGCGCCGGGCAGTTGCGATTGGCCGAAATGGTCGCGCTGTTCTGGCATTGCTTGCGCGAGCGCAACGGGCTGGAACGGACCGACTTTGCCGAAGCGGTCCTGCGCGAAGGCCTCGCCGCCTGCACACCGGCGCTGCGCGGGTTGATGGTGCAGGTGCTCAAGGGCGCCGGGTGACCGCGCGCTTCGGCATGGCGGCAGCGCGGCTGAGCGGGCAGGCCGCGCTTCTGCTGGGCTGGACGCCGGACACCTTCTGGGCGGCAACCCCGGAAGAGCTGGCCACGATCCTGACCGCCCTGCGCCAACCCGATGGCGAAGCGATCGACCGCGGCACCCTGGACCGACTGATGGAGCAAGACCGTGACCGATGAACTCGACACGCTGGTGATCGACGTGCGCGCCAACACGCAAGGGTTCGCTGCTGACGTGGCGCAGATGCGCGGCAGTTTCGACGCAATCCTTGTCGATGGCTTCGGCCGCGCGGGCGATACGCTGGAGCGCGGCCTGCTCGGCGCGATACGGCGCGGATCGCTGGGCTTCGAAGACTTGCGCCGCGTCGCCCTCAACGTTCTTGGCGATATTGCCGCGCAGGCCGTGCAGGCCGGGCTCGGATCGCTTGGCAGGGCCGGGGCGGGAGGCGGCGCGGCGGGCGGAGTGCTGGGCCTTGGCAGCCTGCTCGGCTCGATTCTGGGCCTGCCGGGGCGCGCAACCGGCGGGCCGGTGGCGCCCGGACGCGGCTATCTGGTGGGCGAACGCGGCCCGGAACTGTTTGTGCCGACATCATCCGGCCGGGTCGAACCTTCGGCCTCCGCCGGGCGCGGGCGCGACGTCAACGTGTCGATTCGCATCGTCACCCCCCAGGGCAGCAACCAGCCCGAAAGCCTGCGCCGGTCCGGGCGTCAGGTGGCGCAAGCCGTTCGCCGCGCGCTCAACGACTTCTGATCCCACGGGAGAACCGAACATGGGCCACTGGCTCGCCACGCGCCGTACGGTGCAGCAGACCGACACGATCCAGCGGTTCGATCCGCGCTTCTGGACCGTGAACTTCCCGCGCCCCGCAATGGCATCGGTAGTCAACACCGCGGCCGATGCCTTGCGCGTGGATGCGGTGTTCCAGAAGGCCGATGACCTGATCGGCCTGATCTGGGAATCGCACGATGGCTGGGACCATCCGCTGCTGGCCTACGAAACGCAGCGCGATTACGCGCGCCTTACGCTGTCATTCCGCTGGCGCTCTGGCGGAATCCTCCCGCTCGATGCGGTCAACGGCCCGACCCTGACCATCGAAGGGCGCGACAGCAGTGGCAATGCCCGCGCGTGGTATGTCCGCCTGTGGAATTATGCCACCGGCACGCCGACCGACGCGCAGGTGACCCTGCCGTTCTCGGCACTTGACGGCGGGTTCCTTCTGCCCGCGGAAGCTGATCCGGTGCATCCGGCGGCCATCGACCGGCTGTTCATCTCGCTCGTGCCGCCGGGATTTGCGCCGGGCGACGCAACGCCGTTTGCCACTGCCGTAAACGGCTGGGCGGAACTGAGCGCGATGCGCTGCGAAGGCCACCGTCCGATGCTGGAAATCGGCGATGTCATGGTTCCGCCGCACGGCCTTGCGATCTGCACCGGCTATGACGATGCCTATAACCTGACCCCGGCACGGCTGCTGCGGCAGGTTCGCGGCCTCGGCTATCGCGGCAGCATCAACCACTACATCGGGATGAGCCATTTCTTCCCGCTCGCCCCCGATGGCGCAGGCGATTTCACCGTGGACCCCGCCCTGCCTGCCATGAACGCAGCGGCACAGGCCTGGCATGAAGCCTTCTTCCAGCAAGCCAAAGCGATGGGCCACACGATCATCGCGTCGCAATCGTACGAACTGCTGGCGCGGCATTGCCCGCCTGCGTGGCAGCAACGCGCCGCTGACGGAACGCCTGCACGGACCGGATGGGTGCCGCCGTCGGCGCTGCTTTCTCCGGCCAACGCCGAAGCGATGGCGTGGGTGCGCAAGGTGGGCGTCGCACTGGTGAGCCTGTTGCAGACCGCGGACCTGCCGGTACGGCACCAGATCGGAGAGCCATGGTGGTGGGTTACCGCCGATCGGCGCATCTGCCTGTATGATGATGCGGCAAAAGCCGCGCTGGGAGGCAACCCGCCGCCGATTGCCGATCTGTCCGCCGCCCTTGACGCTTCTCAAACAGCCCTGCTGGACGCAGCGGGCGCTTTGCTCGCCCAATCAACGGCAGATCTTGCCGCTGCGGTCAGAACCGCCGCAGCGCCTGCCAGCGCCGAAACGCTTCTGCTGGCGTTCCTGCCCACCGTACTCGATCCGGCGACGCCGGAAGCCTGCCGCGCGAACCTGCCGACAGGCTGGGCGTCCCCCGCGTTCGACGTGTTGCAACTGGAAGATTACGACTGGGTCACCGTCGGCAAGGATGCGCTGCGCAGCAAGGGCCGCAGCTTTGCCGAAGCGCGGCTGCAGTATCCGCGCGAACGGCAGCACTACCTTTCCGGCTTCGTGCTCGATCCCGCCAACGCAGCCGCCGAATGGGAATGGATCGACGCAGCGGCCAGCGAAGCCGTGGCGCTGGGCGTGGCCGAGACCTTCATCTGGGCACTGCCGCAAGTCTCGCGCGATGGCTTCGTGCGCCTGCCCGGCATCAACGGAGACGATACGATGCAATCCTTCGACGATGTGCTGTTCCCGCTGGCCCTGGGCCGCGACGCTTCGGTGACACCGGAGTTTTCCACCAACGTCACAATCACCGCATCGGGCTTTGAACGGCGCAACAGCCTGTGGTCGGACGCCCGGCTGCGTTTCGATGTCGGGCCGGGGGTGCGCTCGGAGGCCGAGCTTGGCGAACTGATCGGCTTTTTCCGGGCACGGCGCGGGCAGGCGCGCGGCTTTCGCCTGCGCGACCCGTCCGATTTCAGCTCCAACGGGATGACCGGAGCGCCGGGGCCGTCCGATCAGCTCATCGGCACCGGCGATGGCGCCACCGCGCGCTTTGCGCTGATCAAGACCTATGGCGATATGGACGAGGCCCAGCGGCGGCGCATCACGCGCCCACGCGCCGGTTCGTTACGGGTCAGCGTAAATGGTGCCGAAACCGGCGATTTCACGCTCGAACCGCTTGGCATTGTCGCACTGGCATCGGCGCCTCCCCCCGGCGCAAAGGTTCGCGCGGGGTTCACGTTCGACGTGCCGGTACGCTTTGCCGAGGACCGGCTGGATATTTCCGGGGCAGAGTTCGCGGCGGGCGAAGCACCCAGCGTGCCACTTATCGAACTGCGGGAAGACGCATGAGCCGGGCCTGGTTCAGCCAGACGCTGGAAACGGTCGCTGTCTGGTGGCGGATCGAACGGCGTGACGGGGTGGCGCTTGGCTTCACCAGCCACGACCGCGACCTGGTGATGGATGGCCTGCGATATCGCACCGCGCCGGGCATGGTGCCATCGGCAGTGCGGCTGACCGCAACGCTCGAAGCCGATACCGCCGAAGTCGCAGGCGCACTGAGCCACGACGCGATCGGTGAAGCCGATCTGGTGGCCGGGCGCTTTGACGGGGCAGCGGTTTCGGTCGGGCTGGTCGATTGGGAGACGCTGGAAACGCACCCGCTGTTCATTGGCACGATCGGAGCGGTCGCCCGCGAAGGCGAACGCTTTTCCGCAGAGCTCGAATCGATCAAGCAGATCCTTGCCCGCCAGACCGTGCCGCGCACATCACCCACCTGCCGGGCTGATTTTTGCGGCCATGGCTGCACCTTGTCGGCAGCGCGATACACGCACGACGCGATCATCACAGCCGTTTCGGACGATGGCCAATCGGTCCAGATCGACGGGCCACCGGTGCTGGAGGGGCTGGAGTTCGGCTGGCTGCGGCCCATCGACGGCCCAGATGCCGGGATGGTATTCCGCATCCATGGCATCGAATCCGGCTGGCTGGTGCTGGAAAGGCCAATGGTGCCGGGCACCGTTGCAGGAACAGGTGCAAGCGTGCGCGAAGGGTGCGACCACACCCTTTCCACCTGCTCCACCCGCTTTGGCAACGCCGCAAACTTTCAGGGCGAACCGTTTCTTCCGGGCAACGACCTGTTGACCCGCTACCCCTCGGCGCAGCCATGAGCCCTGCGCTTGCAAGCGCCGCGCTCGGCCTGATCGGAACGCCGTTCCGCCTGCACGGGCGCGACCCTGAATACGGGCTGGATTGCGTCGGCCTCGTCGCAGAAGCGTTGCGCAGGGCAGGCCGTGCCGCCGTTCCACCGGAAGGCTACAGTCTGCGCGCCATTTCCGTGGCGCGATGGCTCAGCCACGCCGAACGCAACGGCCTGGTCCGAACCGAACGGGACGCCGATGTGGTGCTGTGCCGCACCAACCCGGTCCAGCCCCACCTTCTCGTCATCGTGCCGGGCGGGCACGTCCATGCCCACGCCGGGCTGGGGCGGGTTGCGTTCCTGCCCGGTCCCCTTCCCTGGCCCGTCGCCCTGCAGTGGCGGCTCGCAGAAAAGGACACCTGAACGCCATGGCAACTCTTGTACTATCGGCCATCGGCACCGTGTTTGGCGGACCGCTGGGCGGGGCGCTGGGCGCGCTCATCGGCAGGCAGGTCGATTCGACGATCATCGGCAACCGCCGCGCCGAAGGGCCGCGGTTGAAGGAGCTGTCAGTCCAGACTTCCAGCTATGGTTCAGCCCTGCCCCTTCACTTCGGACGCATCCGCACGTCGGGCAGCGTGATCTGGGCGACCGAGCTGGTCGAACACAGCGAAAAATCGGGCGGCGGCAAGGGACGACCTTCGGTGACGTCCTACAGCTATACCGCCTCTTTCGCCGTCGCTTTGGCCAGTCGCCCGATAATCGGGGTGGGCCGAATCTGGGCCGATGGCAATCTGCTGCGCGGCGCGGCAGGCGATCTCAAGGTCGGTGGAACGCTCAGGGTGTACACCGGCCACGGCGACCAGACACCCGACCCGCTGATCGCGCAAGCCGAAGGTGCCACCATGGCCCCGGCATGCCGCAATCTGGCCTATGCGGTTTTCGAGGATCTGCAACTCGCCGATTATGGCAACCGCCTGCCCTCGCTCACCTTCGAAATCATCGCGGACAATGGCGATGTTTCGATCGCGGACATGATCGGCGGAATGGTGCCGGAGGCCGACTCGACCCTTCCCGGCGACGCACAGGTCACGGGCTTTACCATGGACCAGGGCACCATCGGTGATGCCGTCGCCACCCTGGCGGCAGTCTATCCCCTCACCTGCCGCGCGGTTGACCGGCGCCTGTCATTCAGCGCGGCGGAACCGGGGGCAAGCGGCCCATGGCCCATGCTCCCTCCCCCGGCTGCCGGTAACGACAGCGCGCAGGATGTCCGCGCCGAAGGCTGGTCGCGCCGCCGGGAAAGCCTGCCGACGGCGCGGCAATGCGCGGTGCGCTATTACGATACCGGGCGCGATTTCCAGCCCGGCTTGCAGCGCAGCATCGGGCGAAGCGGTCCGGGCGACATTGACGTGATCGAATTGCCCGCAGCGATGACCGCAAGCCAGGCCCGCGCGCTGGCCGACAAGGCGGCACGGCGCTCCACACTGGCACGCGACGTCATGCGCTACCGCATTTCCGAAATCGACCCGCAATTCGCGCCCGGTACGCTTGTTCACGTACCGGTCAGTGACGGGCTGTGGCGGATCGAACAGTGGGAATGGCAGGCCGACGGTGTGATGCTCGACCTCGCACGGGTTCCCGCAACGCCGCCCGCATTCGCCGCGACCGATGCTGGACGGTCCAACCAGGCCCGCGACCAGATCGCCACGCCGACAACCGTTTACGCCTTCGAGTTGCCATGGACCGGAGAAGGGGATGGCAACACCCCGGCCATCCGCGTTGCCGCAAGCTCGCAGGGCGACGGGTGGACCGGGGCCGCCCTCTATGCCGAACGCGAAGGTGCTGAACTCGTATCCCTCGGTTCGACCGGGCGACGACGCGCGATCATCGGAACAACGCAATCAACACTCGGCATCGCTTCACCACTGTTGTTCGACAGCCGTAACGTCGTCGACGTTGAGCTGGAATCGAACGATTTTGTCCTCGGCAGCATTACCTGGAACCAACTCATGCAAGGGGCCAATACGGCCCTGGTCGGGTCGGAAATCGTGCAGTTCGCGCAGGCCGAACGGATCGGGCCACGGCAGTGGCGTCTGTCGGGCTTCCTGCGCGGACGCGGCGGCACCGAAACGTCCGTGGCAAATCACCAGCCTGCTGAGCCCTTTGTGCTGCTCGACGAACGGATCGTCACGCTCGATCCAGCCGCAACAGGGGATTCGACGCGTGCGCGGGTCGTCGCGATCGGCCTGGCCGACACTGCGCCTGCCACCACTACCATCGCCAACCCCGGTTTGACCTTGCGCCCGCTTTCACCGGTCCATGTCAGAGTGTACCGACAGGCTGTTGGCGGGATTGTCATTGACTGGGTTCGCAGGGCGCGGGGCAGTTGGCTCTGGCTTGATGAAGTGGACGCGCCAATCAACGAAAGCGCCGAGCTGTGGGAAATTGCCTTCACCGCCGCTGGCGGCACGCAAATCTGGCAGACCGGATCAAGCCATCTGGAGATCCCGGCAGAACAGGCGGCGGGTCTTGCCGCCGATGGCCATTTCTCCGTCTGTCAGGTGGGCCACCGATCCAAATCGCTTCCGGGCACGGTACCATTGCCCGCGTGATGCCTCGGCCCCAGCCCTTGCAACAAGGAAACCGTCATGCCTGAACCTGTCTCCTATTCATCGACCACTCCCCGCAATGCCTTTCCCCTGCTGTTCGCCGGGCAATCGCAAAAGGAGACAACGGTCAACGAAGCCCTGACCGCAATCGATTTCCTGCTAGGCGCAACGGTTGAAGGCATCGCACAGTCGCCGCCGACAGCGCCGACCGCCGGACAGTGCTGGATAGTCGGCACAAACGCGACCGGAGCCTTTGCCGGGCACGATTCGGCTCTGGCCGGTTGGACCGATGGCGGTTGGCGTTTCCTGCCACCTTTCGAAGGTTTGCGCGTTCATGATCGCGCCGCCTCGGCTCAGCGTGTTTTCAGCGAGAATTGGCAACTCGCTCTGGCTCCCCCAGTACCTGCGGGCGGCGCGACCGTCGACGCGGAAGCACGCGCCTGTCTGGTCGCACTGCTCGAAGCATTGAAGGATGCCGGTATTATTTCGTGAAACAGCGGGAACCAAACCAAGGATCAGTCATTACCGCAATACATGAGGGCGCATCCAGTTGCGGTGACGCATGAAACAATGGCATCAGTGCGTTGTATTCATGCAACACTCGACGTGTTTGTCCGCTTGCATGACTACTTCAGAAACGGTAGACAGCCTGCACGACGTAGCATGATGTCGCTTAAAGGGGAAACTATAATGCGGAAACTGGTCCTGGGCGTCGCCCTGGCCTCGACTGCCATGGCAACACCCGCGCTTGCGCGGAACGATGCTTGGTACGTCGAAGCCAACGCTGGCGCGATGACTGTTGAAAACATCGAAAATCTGACCGGTTCGGGTCAGGTCGGCGTCATGGATACGCGGACCGGCTACGACTTCGGCGGCATTGTCGGTTATGACTTCGGTGGCTTCCGTCTGGAAAGCGAAGTCAGCTATCGTCGTGCCGAAGAGAAGACCTACGACACCGGCGCGCTGGTCCTTCCCGACTCGCAGTTCGGCGGTGGCGCTGAAGCTCTCAGCTTCATGGTCAACGGCCTGCTCGATTTCGGTCCCGATGATGGCCTCCAGGGCTTCGTCGGCGGTGGTGTTGGCGTCAGCCGCGCCAAGATCGCGGTCATCTCGCGCTTTGCTCCGTCGAACATCTCGGACTCCGACACCGGCTTTGCATGGCAGGCTCTCGCCGGCGTTCGTGCACCGCTGAGCAGCGCGGTCGATGTTGGCCTTCGCTATCGCTTCTTCAACCAGGATCACATCGATCTGGTGAACGCGTCCAGCACCAACGTGCGCACGCGCATCCGTTCGCACTCGCTGATGGGTACGCTGACCTACAACTTCGGTGGTGCAGCCCCGGTCGAAGAAGCGGCTCCGCCCCCGCCGCCCCCGCCGCCCCCGC
>FWWL01001362.1_pt1 | contig 58721 bp, 56 predicted proteins | sample 2228331 | NCBI WGS metagenome assembly FWWL01 (sample SAMEA103939775, study PRJEB20133) | metagenome
TCGAGGGCGGGGACCTGGACGCGGCGAGGGCGGCTGCGGGGCGAATGGTGAGCCGGGATGTAGGGGCGCTCCCCGTGGAGCTGGTGGCATCGGCGGCGATTGAGTCGCTCGCGGAGAACACGTCGGACAGCGTTGTCGCGCCCGCGTGGTGGTACATGCTCGGCGGGCTGGCGGGAGCGGCGGCGTACCGTGCGGCGAACACGCTGGATGCGATGGTGGGCTACCGGTCGCGGGGGCGGTTTGGGATGGTGCCGGCGCGGCTGGACGACGTCCTCAATGTCGTTCCGGCGCGACTGACGGCGTTGCTGTTTGCGGCAGTGCGGCCCCGTGCGGCGCTGGCGTGGCCGGAAGTTGTGCGCGACGCCGGCGGTGCAGCGAGCCCGAACGCGGGGTGGCCGATGGCGGCGCTCGCGCACGGGCTGGGGGTGCGGCTCGAAAAGCGCGGACACCACGTGTTCAATGCGCGCGGCCGGGCGCCCGGGGCGGTCGACATCGACGACGCCGCGCGGGCGGTCCGCTTCGGGAATGGAAAAGATGAAGTTGGCGGCGCCGCGGATCTTGAACGCGCCGACCGGTTGCAGCACCTCGGCTTTCGCCCAGCATTGCACATCGCCGATCGTGACCGGCAGCAGCGGCGTCGGCGGAAGCAAGGCGGCGATCTTCTCCGCTGCCTCGAGCACCCCGGCGCGGGTCGGTATGCGTTCGGTGCTCATGGATTTTCGTGTCCCGTCCGGTCGCATGTCACACTTGTCACACTGTCCTGGCGAAAGACCCCGGCTTCCGTTTGGAAGCGAAGCAGAGGGCGGTGAGCAAGGTCGGTGCGTGTCATGCGCGGTTCCTATCCCGATGACGTGCCGGTAGGGAAGAGCGGATCGATTTACCCCGCAGGCACGTTGCACTAGAGCGCGCGTCAAGATTCGTTTCAGGAGCACTCTCCCCCATGTCGACAGTCCTCGTAATCGGTGCCGGCGGCGTCAGCTCGGTCTGCGTCCACAAGATGGCCTTCAATCCGGACATTTTCACTTCGATCCACCTCGCCAGCCGTACCAAGAGCAAGTGCGATGCGATCGCGGCGAGCGTGAAGGAACGCTGCGGCGTCGACGTCGCCACCTATGAAATCGATGCCGAAGAAGTACCGGCGATGGTCAACCTGATCCGCAAGGTGCAGCCGAGCCTCGTCGTCAACTTGGCGCTGCCGTACCAGGACTTGCCGATCATGGACGCCTGCCTCGAAGCGGGCGTCAGCTATCTCGACACGGCGAACTACGAGCCGAAGGACGAAGCCAAGTTCGAATACAAGTGGCAGTGGGCCTATCACGACCGCTTCAAGCAGGCGGGGCTCATGGCGCTGCTCGGCTCGGGCTTCGATCCGGGGGTCACCAGCGTGTTCACCATGTGGCTCAAGAAGCACAAGCTGAAGACCATCCGCCAGCTCGACATCCTCGATTGCAACGGCGGCGACCACGGCCAACACTTCGCGACCAACTTCAATCCGGAAATCAACATCCGCGAGGTGACCGCGCCCGCCCGCCACTGGGAGAACGGCGAATGGGTCGAGACCCCCGCGATGCAGGTGAAGACCGAGTTCGATTTCGAGGCGGTCGGCAAGAAGAACGCCTATCTCATGTATCACGAGGAACTGGAAAGCCTCGCCAAATTCGTGCCCGAGCTGGAGCGCGCACGGTTCTGGATGACCTTCGGCGACGCCTATATCACGCACCTCACCGTGCTGCAGAACGTCGGCATGACCTCGATCGAGCCGATCCGCTACCAAGGCAAGGACATCATCCCGCTGCAGTTCCTCGCCGCGGTGCTGCCGAAGCCCGAGACGCTGGGCGAGACGACCAAGGGCAACACCAACATCGGCGTGATCGCAACCGGTGAAGCGCTCGATGGATCGGGCGAGAAGACGTTCTACATCAAGAACATCTGCAGCCACGAGGCGGCCTACGAGGAAACCGGCAACCAGGCCGTTTCCTACACCACCGGCGTGCCGGCCATGATCGGCGCCGCCATGATGGTGACCGGCAAGTGGTCGGGAGACGGCGTATTCAACATGGAAGAGATGGACCCCGATCCCTTCATGGAGATGCTCAACAGCGACGGCCTGCCGTGGACGGTCGAAGAACTGTCGGGACCGGTAGATTTCTGATGCGCCATCTGTGGGCCGCGACCGCGATTTTTGCGCTTGCGGCCTGCAATGAGCCGCCGCCGCCGAAGGAGATCGTTCCTAAGGCGGTGGTGGACAATGACTGGCCGACCATTCCGGCCGCTGCGAAATTCGCGGAAATCAGCGCGGTCGATGTCGATGCCGATGGCAATGTCTATGTCCTTCAACGCGCGAGGCGCGTGTGGGAAGAACCCTTTCCCGCCAGCCTGATCGCCGATTCCACTGTCCTGGTGTTTTCGCCCAAAGGCCAGCTGATTGCCAAGTGGGGCGAGAACCGTTTCATCATGCCGCACGGCATTTCGATCGATCCGCAGGGCAAGGTCTGGATCACGGACGTCGGGCGCGAGCAGGTCTTTCGCTTCAGCAAGGACGGCGAGCTAGAGCTGTCTCTCGGCGAGCGCGGCGTTTCGCGGCAGGATGCGACGCATTTCGGGCGTCCGGCCGACGTGGCGTTCCTGGGCGACAAGGTATTGGTCGCCGACGGGTATGTTAACACGCGCGTGGCCGAGTTCGACCGCAACGGGACATTCCTGCGCGACTTCGGCGACTTCGCGGTTGCCCATGCGGTGGCGGTCGATGATCGCTTCATCTACGTCGCGGACCGCGAGAATGCGCGCATTCAGTTGTTTTCGCATGACGGAAAGCTGGTCGACACCTGGGCATCGCCCGCGGGCAATCACACCTACGGGCTGAAACCGCTGGGGGGAGGGCGCCTGCTCGCGGTCGAGGGGCGCGATGCCTATGATCGCAAGGGGGCCATCCTGCGCTACTACGCCGCCGACGGCACGGTGGAACGCTCGCTCGACATCGGGCTGGAAGGCGAGGATGCGAGCCTCGGCCACGATCTTGCTATCGGGCCGGGCGGCATCATCTATATGACCGACGTGCCGGGCAACCGCGTGGTCCGGCTCGATCCGGCCACGGCCGCGGCGGGACAGACGAAGGAATAACTCGATCATGGAAACGAAGGCCGGCGATCCCGGCGCATTCGCGCATTTCGACCTCGGCCGCGTGGACAGCCCCGCTTTCGTCGTCGATGCCGCCCGGCTGCGCGCCAATCTGCAGGTGCTGGCCGATGTGCGCGATGCCGCCGACATCAAGGTGCTCGCCGCGCTCAAGGCGTTTTCCATGTGGTCGGTCGCGCCGATCATCGGCGAGTATCTCGACGGGGTCTGCACCTCGGGCCTGTGGGAAGCGCGGCTCGCATCCGAGTTCTACGATGGCGAGATCAGCACCTATTGCGCGGCCTACAAGCCGGAAGACCTGGAAGAGGTCTGCCGCCTGTCGGATCATGTGATCTTCAATTCGCCGCAGCAGATCGAACGCGCGCGGCTGATCCTCGATCATGCGCGGTCCACCGGCGGTGACTTCGAGATCGGCCTCAGGATCAATCCCATGGTCCCGACCGGCGAGGTACCGCGCTACGACCCCTCGAGCCCCGGGAGCCGCCTCGGCTTCCCGATCGACCAGCTGACGCCCGAAATCATGGAGGGGGTCGACGGGATCCACTTCCACAATTTGTGCGAACAGGATTTCGAGCCCCTGCACCAGACCTGGGACAAGGTCTTCGACGCGATCGAACCGTGGTTCGGGCAGCTCAAGTGGATCAACATGGGCGGCGGCCATCACATCACCCGGGCGGACTACCAGCGCGAGGAGCTCGTCGAATTCCTGCGCGACGCCAAGGAAGACACCGGCGCCGAGATCTACCTTGAACCGGGCGAGGCGGTGGCGCTGGATGCCGGTATCCTCGTCGGCACCATCCTCGACGCCGGTACCAACGCAGTCCCCTTCGCGATCACCGACGTGTCGGCCACGTGCCACATGCCGGATGTGATCGAGGCGCCGTATCGCCCCGCCATGCTGCACGAGGCGGGCGAGGGCGACGCGGTGCGCCTCGGCGGTCCGTCATGCCTCGCGGGCGACGTCATCGGCGATTATCGCCTGCCGGTCCCCTGCGAGCCGGGCCAACGCTTCGCGTTCCTCGACCAGGCGCATTACTCGATGGTCAAGACCAATACCTTCAACGGTGTTCCCCTGCCATCGATCTGGCTGTGGGACAGCGACACCGACCAATTGGAGCAGGTGAAGACCTTCGGGTACGAGGAATTCCGCGACCGCCTGAGTTGAAAACGCTCGCTTTTCGGTTTCAACGGTGCAATCCTGCCGCGTCATTCGGACGGGGGAACAGCGATGAAATTGAATGCGTATGTGGCGGCGCTCGCGCTCGGGGCGGCCATGGTGCCGGGCCAGCTTGCGGCGCAGGCCTATTCGCCAGAAGTCGTCAAGAAGTCGGTCAACCAGAAAGACCTCAAGGCCATCGTGAACTCGCTGGGTCACACGGTGACCGGGGAAGGCGAGTTCGGCGACGTCAGCGTCACGGCCAAGAACGAGGACGATCTTATCTATCTGCTGATCGGGACCGCGTGCGACGCCAACGGCGTACCCGGTTGCCAGGGGATCATGATGCAGGTTCGCTATACCCTGCCCGACGGCGTCACCTACGAAACCGTCGCGAAAGCCAACCTTGCGCAGGCCGCGCTCAACACCTGGGTGGATTTCGAAGATCAGACGCTCGGCTTCACGCGCTACCAGGTGCTCGACTACGGTGCGACGATGGCCAACATCCGCGAAAACGTGGTGGTGCTGCTCGACGTTTCGGGCGCCGCGTACGAGACCGCGACCGGCGGGGAATAGGCTTCTCACGCCTACCATACTGGGGCCGGCGTATCGCGCGCCGGCCCTTTCGGGTCCGGCCAGCGGCCCCTGCGCGGCTCCACCTGTCGAGGTTTGCAGCCGAGCTCGGAATGACGCATCTGCGGACCGGTGCAACCGGGGCCGGGGTTGTGCAAAACGGGCCCGAATTTCACTTGCTGTTCATGACCGAATCTATATACGCGCGCCTTCCGCTGCCCCAAGGGGACTTCCTAACCGCAAGGCAGCTTGTCGTTTCATGGCTCGCAAGAGCCGTTTAGGGGGTCCCTTGAGTTGCAGCATTTTCCTGACGCACGGTCTGTAGTTCGCGCCCTTTCGCCGGACGAACCGGTCATCCTGAACCGCCCGCACGCTGCGGCGCGTGCCGCCCGTTTCTTCGTCGAGAAGTTCCCTGGCCGGGTGCTTTATGCCGTCAAGGCCAATCCTTCGCCCGAACTCCTGCAGATCCTGTGGGACAACGGCGTCACGCATTACGACGTCGCTTCGATCGCCGAAGTGCGGCTGGTGCGGCAGACGCTGCCGCAGGCGACGCTGTGCTTCATGCACCCGGTCAAGACGCCCCGCGCGATTGCCGAGGCGTATCACCAGCACGGCGTCCGCACCTTCAGCCTCGACACGGTCGAGGAACTGGAGAAGATCGTCGAGGCCTGTTCCGACGGGCAGGGCAATGCCGCGCGCGATCTCAAGCTTTGCGTGCGCATTCGCGTATCGTCCGACTATTCGGAATTGTCGCTCGCCAGCAAGTTCGGCTGCGACCTGATCGACGCGCCACTGCTGCTGCAGCAGACCCGCCAGCATTGCGACTGGCTGGGTGTGTGCTTCCATGTCGGAAGCCAGGCGATGACGCCCTTCGCCTATGTCCAGGCGATCGAGCGGACCCGCGCGGCGATTGCCGATGCCTCGGTGGTCATCGACATGATCGACGTCGGCGGCGGCTTTCCGAGCGTCTATCCCGAACTCGATCCTCCGCCGATGGAGGATTATTTCGCCATCATCCACAAGCATTTCGAAGCGCTGCCGATCGCCTACAATGCGGAGCTGTGGTGCGAGCCTGGGCGTGCGCTGTGCGCCGAGTACAGCTCGCTGGTCGTTCGGGTAGAAAAGCGCCGCGGCGACGAACTCTACATCAACGACGGTGCCTATGGCGCGCTCTACGATGCGGCCCACGTTGCCTGGAAATTCCCGGTGCGGGCGCTCGAGGACGATCTGATCAAGCCGGAAGCCGATTTCGCCTTCTACGGCCCGACCTGCGACGATGCGGACTACATGGAAGGCCCGTTTCGCCTGCCGGAAGACATTCAGGCCGGCGATTTCATCGAGATCGGCATGCTCGGCGCCTACGGGGCGGCGATGAAGACCGGTTTCAACGGCTTCGGCAATGCGCAGCAGATCGTCGTGGAAGACGAGCCGATGGCCAGCCTCTATCGCGGCGACCGGGTGCTGAAATCGACCGACAACGTCGTCAGCCTTCGCTGAGCAAAAAGAAGGCCGCCTGCGAGGGGATTGATCGCGGCGGCCTTCTGATTGCGGCCCTCAGAGCCAAGTGCAGCAAGTGTCGCTAAGTGCTGCCTGATTGAGCAAACCGGCCGGAAGGGCGCTTCGGGAGGGACAGGAGGAAACTGCTCCCGGCCGATCATGCTTCGTGAGAATTAGGCAATCGGTCGCGGCTTCGAAATATGGACCTTCGTCCAGTTCGCTGCGGCTCGTCGCTCAAATACCGGCTTCCACCGCAATCCGCACCAGATCGGCGCTGGTCTTGAGGCCGAGCTTCTCCATCACCAGCCCCCGGTGCATCTTTACTGTCTTCTCCGACAGCCCGAGCCGGGCCGCGACTTCCTTGTTGCGCAGGCCCGAAGCGACAAGCGTGGTGACCTCGAGCTGGCGCGGCGACAGGGCCTTGATCTGCTCGGCCGCGCGTTCCCGGCGGGCCAGTGCGAATTCAGGGCGGTTGTCCTCGATCTCGACCTGACTGCCGAGGAAGTACTGGAGTTCGTCGCGCTCGTCGAAAACCGGCGCGACGAGCACCGCATTGCGGAACGGCGTGCCGTCCTTCTTGTAATTGAGGATCTCGACCAGGACCGGCTTGTGATCGCGTACGCCCTCGCGAATGCGTTCGGTCAGCCACGGTTCCGTCCCGCTGCCCGACAGGAAACGGCAGTTGCGGCCCACGCACTCCGACTCCTCGTATCCCGTGAGATCGGTGAAGGCACGGTTGACTGCGACGAGAGGATTGTCCGGCAAGCGGGGATCGGAAATCACCGAGGCAATGGGGCTGGCCTCGATCAGGTTCATGACCCAGGCATCGGGTTTCCGGGCAGGATTGCCGTCTGTGCTGTTGGAAGAAGCGGGCAGATCGTCCGGTGTTGGTCCCATGAGGGATATATTGAGGGAAAAGTCCGCGATTGCAATGACGCGGACATCGCAATCATGTTCTGGTCCTAGCCGTGACCGACCTGCACTTCGAGGAATTGCGGCTTCGTCGAAGGTGCGCCCTGCATTCGCTCGATCGGATAATTCCCGTCGGGCAGCGCCGCGAGCGGCATGCCGGCAGCGGCGAGGGCATAGGGCGAGACGCGGTGGCGGGTCACCAGGCCGCCTGCGCCGTCGCTGACCAGCGGGCTTTCGAATTCGACCGCGATCATCGCCTCTTTCGACCGGATGACCTCGCACACCACGAGCTGCCCGGCGCCGAGATCGAGCACAAGCGGCGTTCCCACCGGCACGCCGACAAGCCCCTCGATCCTCGCCCCCGTGGTCGAGAGATCGCGCATGACCGCGCGGTAATGGTGGTCTTCGTGGATGACGCCGATGCGGCGGAACACGCTACGGCGTTCGCGGCGGTGCGTGTCCGGGCCTTCGGGTTCGATCTTGAATTCGCCGGAAACGATGCGTTCGAGCACTTTTTCCTGCGGCATGGCCTTGGCGTAGAGCCAGCCCTGGATCAGCTGCGCGCCCTTTTCGCGCACGACTTCGAGCTGGTCGAAGGCTTCGACGCCTTCGACGGTCGTTTCCATGCTCAAGGCGTTCGACAGGCCGACGATAGCGGCGATGATCTTGGCGCTGTTCTTTTCCTTCTCGGTACAGCTGTCCACGAAACTGCGATCGACCTTGATCTTGTCGAAGGGGGCGGAGCGCAGGTAGCTGAGCGAGGAATAGCCGGTTCCGAAATCGTCGAGCGCCAGGCGGACGCCCAGGCCCTTGAGCGTCTTGAACATGTCTTCCGTGGCGTCGCTGTCGCCGAGGAAGACACTTTCGGTGAGCTCGAGTTCCAGGCGATCGGCCGGCAGCCCGGTCTGGGCAAGCACATTGGCGACGGTTTCCGGCAGCCCCTTGTTGGCGAACTGCACGGCCGAGACGTTGACGGCAACGCGCACGGTGCTTGGCCATGCCATCGCGTCGCTGCAAGCCTGCCGCAGCGCCCATTCACCCATCTGGATGATCAGGTCCGAATCCTCGGCCACGGGAATGAACACGCCGGGGCTGACTGCGCCGCGCTCCTCGTGCTGCCAGCGCATCAGAGCTTCGAGGCAAACGACTGTGTTGTCGGTGGCGCGCACGACCGGCTGATAGTGCAGCTCCAGTTCGCCCTTGTTGAGCGCCAGGCGGAGGTCGTCGAGCAGTGCCTGCCGTTCCTGCTCCTCGTCCTTCAGATCGGCGTGGTAGAAGCGGAACTGGCCGCGCCCGCCGTTCTTTGCCGAATAGAGGGCAAGGTCGCTGGCCTTGATCAGTTCTTCCCGCTCGACCCCGTCGTACGGGGCGATGGCGATGCCGACCGAGGTGCCGATCACGGCGCGCTTGTCGTCCTCGATCGGGTAGGGCTGCGATACGATCTTGATGATCTTTTCCGCCAGTTCGCCGAGCGTCCCGCGGTCGTCGATGTCAGGCAGGATGATCTGGAACTCGTCGCCGCCGAGGCGCCCGATCTCGCCCTTGTCGCCGACGATCGCACGCAGGCGTTCGGCGGCCTGGATCAGCACGGCATCGCCGGCCGGATGCCCCATGGTGTCGTTGACGTACTTGAACTTGTCGAGGTCGAGCATCATCAGCGCACAGCAGCGCTTGGCCGACTTGTAGGCCGCCAGAATATTTTCCAGGCGCTTGTTCATGTAGTGGCGATTGGCGAGGCCGGTAAGGGAATCGTATTCGGCCAGACGGGTGTCGATGAGCTTGCGCTCGTATTCGACCGTCACGTCCTTGGCATGACCGCGGTAGCCGCAGAAGGTGCCGCTGGCATCGAACTTCGGGTGCGCGGTAACCGACCACCAGGTCTGCTTTACATCGTGGCGCGACTTCTCGAGCGCGAAGCGGACGGTGAGGTCGGTGAGCTTGTTGTGCGCAGTCAGCTGGAAGTTGAGCGGACGCTGCGTGCCCCCATCGGGATTATCGGGATCGGTCTCGAAAAGTTCGACGAGCGGCTTGCCCAGCAATTCGTCGCGCTGCTTGCCGAGTTTCGCCAGGGCACCGTCGGTGAGATAGATCAGCCTGCCTTCGGCATCGCTGGCCCACAGCCATCCGATTCCGGCCTGTTCGATGTCTTCCAGCACTTCGAGGCGGCGCGCCGTATCTTCCGGCCCGATGACGCCCATCGGTGCCGCGCTCGCGCTACCCCCTCCGCTGCGGGGCAGTTTGCTCTGGAAAAGACTGCGGACGGACATTGCAGGCGGGCATCCTTCTTCATCGGCTGCGACCGGGCGGAGGCCGAACCTAGGTGAAGAATGGTTACCATCGCCCTAAGGTCTGGCCGCCAACGAGCGGCAAGGATGGACGCAGCGCGTCGCTTACTCGAAGCCGACGAAACGGGCCGCTTCGTCCACGGGCTTGCGGTTGGAATAGACCTTGTTGGCCGGAAATTCCGGGTCCGGCCAGCCCATCGCAACCGCCTTCATGATCACCTGATCGTCGGGGATGCCGGCATGCTCGCGCACCACCGGGCTTTGCATGATGCCTTGCGAGTTGATGACGCAGCCGAGGCCGCGGCTCCAGGCGGCGTTGACCATCGCCGTCGTGACCGCGCCGCAGTCGAAGGCGGTGTCGTCGCTGCCGGAGAGTTCGCGATCGTAGGTCACGATGACGCAGACAGGCGCGTCGAACTGGCGAAACCCGCGCAGGACCCAGTCCTGCCGTGCATCCTTGTCGTCGCGGGCAATGCCCATTTCGGCAAACAGCTGCTTGGCGACCTCGACCTGACGCTCGCGGTGCACCCCGGCAAACGGTTCGCCGCGGCGGAATTCGCGGCTGTCGGGCATCCCGGCGAGAATGTTGGCGGTGTTGCCGCGCCTGATGCGATCGAGCGGCTCCCCGGTGACGACATGGAAATGCCACGGCTGCGTGTTCATCGAGCTCGGCGCGCGGATGGCCAGCGACAGGATTTCCTCGATCAGCTCGCGCGGGACCGGCTTGTCGAGATAACCGCGGATCGATTTCCGCCCCAGCACAACCTCGTCGTAGCTCATCGCGCCTTCACTCATCGGCATCCTCTTGCGTCAGTTTTCGTCGATCACTGCCTGAAGGTATTCGCGCGAATAGTCGATGCAAATTTCCGCCCACAACAGCTTGTGGTCGGAGAGCTGGTGACGGCGGTAGTACTGTTTGAAATAGGCCTCGGCCTTGGCTCCGCTGCGGCCGCCTTCGACGAGCTTGGGCACCTTGGCAACCGCCACGTAATGTGCCGCATCGGCATCGCGGTAGACATGTTCAAGCATGTCGAAGACGCCGGACTTCTTGATCGAGAACCCGGGATGCGCGGCGCGGTAGGCGATCTGGTCATAGTGCTTGCCGCCGCCCAGATTGGACTGCAGCGGCTTCGTGGCCACCGTGAACCCTGCTTCCTCCAACGCCTTCATCGTGCCGTGTTCGGGCGAGACGATATTGAAATCGCCGAGCAGGATGTAGTTCGAGGCCCAGCCGGCCTCTTCGGGCTTGTTCCATTTGCCCTTCACGGCTTCGACCGCTGCGGCGCGTTCGATCTCCTGTCGTTCGGCGAGGAAATCGGCGATCTTGCGGATTTCGGCTTTTCGCTGGCGCATGGCCGGGGTGTCTTCGCCGTCGGAGCCATAGAAGATGTGCACCGTGCAGAGCTTGAACTTGAGCCATCCGGCGCGGAAGGCGACGGTGAAGGGCGTGCGGGCGAACTGGACATGGCGGCCCGGATTGTCGGCATCGGGCGCGGCGATTTCCTGGCCTTCGGGAAGGACGATCTCGCCGACTTCCTTGCGGAAATGAACCTTCGACTTGCGGTAGAGAAAGGCGAGCCGCTCGTCATTGCCGGCGTCCTTGATGCCGCCGTTTCCCCCCGCCGTATCGGTGACCAGATAGTCCCAGTCGTTGCCGAGGTAGTTGTCCAGCAGATCTTCTAGCTTCGCGAGATTGCGATTGACCTCCTGCACCGCGACCAGATCGAAATGATCGATGATCTCGGCGATGTAGAGCATGCTTTCGGGCGTGCGTTCGTATCCGCCGCTGTTGCCGAAATGCATGATGTTCCACGTCGCCAGCCGCAGCGAATGTTCGTCGGTGCCGCCATGGATTTCGGCCTTGAGGGCATTCTTGAGCCCCAGCAGCCGCTCGGCCACGAATTCGCGGTGGGCGGGATTGTCGGCAAATTGCCAGCGCACCCGGTCGATCATCGTCATTGCTTCGCCTCCTCTTCGTTCAGCGGAAGCGACCCGGCGATCGATTGTGGTGTGGCAGCCTGTCGCCGCTCTGTTCGTATCTCGCTACGAGCCGACCCATTTGCGGGCGGACTCGCGGCGATGCGGGCAGCCGGGCCAGCAGCAGGGCCGCTTCTTTCCGGCGGCTACTTCTTCCTGCAGACGGGCAAGGCGCTTGGCGCGGGTATCGTCCCTCTTTGCGCTGATTGTCCAGCAAATCCATTCGTTGCGAGCGAGCGGAGTAAGCGAATCCCACTTGCCTTTCAGACCACCGTCGGTCGCCAGGGCGGCGGCAATGTCGCCCGGCACCTCGTGACGAAAATTCGGGTCGGCTGCGGGGATCATGCCGCGATTTTATGGTCTGGCGCGAGGAAGGCAATTCCCGATAGCCGGAGACTGGAACAGCTGGCAATCGAGGAAGATCGCTTCGCCATTGCCGCCGCGTGCGGGCAGGAAGCTGAATTTCAAAGCCTGGCGGGCGGTCGGGGAAAGCGGCAGCTTGGCCGGAATGACCCCGGCATCGCTCCAGCCGTAGACCTGGCAGAAGCGGTCGCCCGGACAGAGCGAGCGGGCTTTCGCCACAAGATCCTCCGCAGATTCGCTACCCGACACGAGGACGAAGTGCACGCCCGGCACCGGCGATGCATCGACTGGCCTGGCAGCCGCCACCTGCCCTGAACCCGCCGGAGCGACGATCGATCGCACCGCCTCGCCGCTTTGCATCAAGGTCGGAAGCGCCGCGATTTCGGGCAGCGGGTTGGCTTCGGCGACGGCCAGGGCGGTCTGGCGCAGGGCCAAGGGGTCGGGCTCCGACCCGCCATAGCGCGCGGACAGGGCGCTTGCCGCGCCATACGGGCCCCGCCAGCGAAAGAACAGGTGCGGTCCGACCATGGCAACCTTGTCGAGCTTCGGGCTCCACCAGGGATAGACATAATCCGCATGGAAGTGCGTCGCATTACCAACCGGGGCGTAGGTCACGCCGCCCAGCATTTCTTCGGCCCGGCGTCGTGCGGCTTCCCAAGAGGAATCGCTGTACCGGCGTGCCAGCGACCCATCGCAGGTAAAGCTGAACTGGCACCCCGTCGCGCGCTCTGACCCTTCGAACACCACGCCGCACACCGACTTGGCGAAGGCGGGATGGCGCACGCGGTTCAGGATGACCTGCATTACCGCACGCTGGTCGCCGTCGCCGCTGCCGGCCTCGGCCATGCCGGCGAGCGCAAGGCAGTCCCTTGCACGCAGGCGATCGGCAGCCGAACCGCGAAAGGTGAAGGGGATCGCCGAGCCGGGCCCGACCGCTGCCAGGGCGACCCGGGCATTCATCGCCCGGGCATCGCCCGGTGCCAGGTCCGACAGGACGACGATGTCATCGCCGGCGGCGGGCAAGGCGCTGAGGCCCGGTTGGGCGGCTGGGGCTGACGCGCCAGAAGCAGCGTCCAACCTGCCGGCCGCAGTGTCCACCGAGACCGGCGAGAGGATGGCAAGCAGCGCAAAAGTCAGCGCGAGCACGACGCCGACGCCGTAAAGGGGCGCATTCTCGCGCAAAGCAGACGAGCGGTGGGGCGACATGCCGGCTAGATAGTCCGGCCCCGTGTGCTTTTCATCCCTCGACCGGTGCGACTGGCAGAGAAAGGGGGGGCGTCTGCAGAACGGCTCACGCCGCCTGCTTCAGTTCCATTTCCATGCGGTCCCAGATCTCGACCAATGCCTCGACCAGTTCGCGCATCATCTCTTCCGTATGCGCCGGGCCGGGGGTGAAGCGCAGCCGCTCGGTCCCGCGCGGCACGGTCGGGAAATTGATCGGCTGTACATAGACGCCGTATTCGGCCAGCAGGATGTCGCTGATCTTCTTCGCACGCACAGGATCGCCGACCATCAGCGGGACGATATGCGTGGTGCTGTCCATCACCGGCAGGCCGGCATCGCGCATCAGGGCCTTGAGCGTGGCGGCAGCGGCGTGCTGGCCCTCGCGTTCGACGCTCGACTGCTTCAGGTGCCGGACCGAAGCCAGCACGCCGGCGACAAGCGGCGGGGCGAGCGAGGTGGTAAAGATGAAGCCCGGGGCATAGCTGCGGATGCAGTCGATGATCTTGGCATCGGCCGCGATATAGCCGCCCATGACGCCGAAAGCCTTGCCCATGGTGCCTTCGATGATGTCGATCCGGTGTGCCGCCTCATCGCGTTCGGAAATGCCGCCGCCGCGCGCGCCGTACATGCCGACGGCGTGGACCTCGTCGATGTAGGTGAGGGCGTTGTATTTCTCGGCGAGATCGCAGATCGCGTGGATCGGCGCAACATCGCCGTCCATAGAATAGACGCTTTCGAAGGCGATCAGCTTGGGAGTCGCCACGTCTTCGGCGGCGAGCAGCTCTTCGAGGTGTTCGATGTCGTTGTGCCGGAAAACCCGTTTGTCGCAGCCCGAGTTGCGAATGCCGGCGATCATGCTGGCATGGTTGAGCTCGTCGGAGAAGATGACGCAGCCGGGCAGCAGCTTGGCCAGCGTGCTCAGCGTGGCGTCGTTGGAAACATAGCCGCTGGTGAACAGCAGCGCCGATTCCTTGCCGTGCAGGTCGGCCAGCTCGTGCTCGAGCTGGATGTGGTAATGCGTGTTGCCGCCAATGTTGCGGGTCCCGCCCGAACCGGCGCCGACATCGTGCAGCGCCTCTTCCATCGCTTCGATCACCTTGGGGTGCTGGCCCATGGCGAGATAGTCGTTGGAGCACCAGACCGTGATCGGCTTTGGCCCGTTATGACCGTGGAAGCACCGCGCGTTGGGATAGGCACCCTTGTTGCGCAGGATGTCGATGAAGACCCGGTAGCGACCTTCGGCATGCAGCCGGTCGATCGCCTGGTCGAAGATCTGGTCGTAATTCATGAGCTCGGCGCGTCAAATAGTCGCGTTGCGCGCGCCATTCCAGCGCGATCTTTGCGAACGATTCGCAGGATTGGCGCGGCGCTCAGAACTTCTCGATGCGGTGCAGGCCGAATTGACCCAGCGTTGGTGTAAGCTCTTCGATTCCGGCCAGTTCCCCCGTGGTGACGAACCGGTCGGCCAGGCCGTGATCGAAGGACTGGCCTTCAGTGATCGTCACAATGCGCCGAGCGATGCCTGCGGCGCCATGGACGAAGCGGACGGTCGGGCCGAAAACTGCCGACAATTCGGCTTCGAGCAAGGGGAAGTGCGTGCAGGCCAGAACGACCGTGTCGATTCTGCCGCCGCCGGCATCGAGCAGTCCTGCCACCTCGCAGCGCACCGATTCGACTTCGATGTCGCGGCCGCGCAGTTTCGCTTCGGCAATCTCGACAAGGCCGGGGGCTGCGTGGCGCAGCAGGGTCTTGCCGCCCGCGAACTCGGCCTCCAGCCGGTCGACATAGGGTTGGCGGATCGTCGCCGCCGTGCCGAGCAGGCCGATCACCCCGGTTCGCGTCATGGCTGCAGCCGGCTTGATCGCCGGGACCGTGCCGACGACCGGCACCTCCAGCACGTCGCGCACCATGCCGAGTGCGATGGTGCTGGCAGTATTGCAGGCGATGCAGATGGCGCGCGGGCGAAACCGTTCGCTCATGCGGCCGAGAAGGCCACACACGCGCGCCGCGACTTCGGCTTCGCTCTTGGTGCCATAGGGCAGGCCCGCGTGATCGGCGGCGTAAATGACCGGCGCCTGCGGCAGCACCTTTCGCAGCTCCGCGAGTACGGTCAGGCCGCCGACGCCGGAATCGAACAGCAAGATGGGGGAAGCCGGGTCCACAGGTCCAATTCCGTCATGGCTTCACTTGCCGAATGCCAGCGCTTGCCTCTATTCGCCGTAGAAGAAACAACCGTCGTTCGACAAGCGCGGGCTGACGGGTTGTGCGACTCGCGGAGGGGCTGGTACCATGCATTTCAATATCGACCCGTCGCTGGCCATGCTGCTGGGCTATGCCTTCGGGTCGATCCCCTTCGGTCTGATCCTCGCCCGGATGGCCGGCCTCGGCGATATCCGCCAGATCGGCAGCGGCAATATCGGCGCGACCAATGTCCTGCGCACGGGGAACAAGGGCGTCGCCGCCGCCACGCTGCTGCTCGACGGGCTCAAGGGTTTCGTGCCGGTGTTCCTCGCGTGGCAGTGGTTCACGAACGACATCGGCTGGACGGCCCTCGGCGCGGTGCTGGGGCACTGTTTTCCGGTCTGGCTCAACTTCAAGGGCGGCAAGGGGGTCGCAACCAACGCCGGAGTGTGCTTCGGCCTGGGTTGGCCCATCGGGCTAACCTATGCGGTGGTCTGGCTGGGCATGCTGGCGGTGACGCGCATCAGTTCTGTCGCGGGCATGTCGGCGGTGGTCGCAGCCGTCGGCGCTGCCTGGTTCGTCGGACGCTACAGCTTCGTTCCGCCGCTGGTGATCATCGCCGCGATCGTGATCTGGCTGCACCGCGAGAATATCGGGCGATTGCGACGGGGCGAGGAGCCCAAGGTCGGCAGCAAGAGTTGATCGCCCCATGCCAGCAGAGGTCGCACTCTCCCAATCCGAAGCCTTCGCCAGGATCCGTCTGCTGCGCTCGCCCAACATCGGGCCGGTCAGCTATGCCCAGTTGCTGGCGCGGTTCGGCAATGCGGAGGCTGCGCTGGAGGCATTGCCCGACCTGGCGCAGCGCGGCGGCCGGGCGTATCGCGCCGTAGCCGCAGAGGTGATCGAGCGGGAGGTGGAGGCGATCCGCCGGGCGGGCGCGCGCTACCTGTTCCATGACCAGCCGGACTATCCCGCGTCGCTCGGCCAGCTCGACAGCGCGCCGCCGATCCTGACCTTTCGCGGCGACCTGTCGCTGGCGGCGAAGCCCTGCGTCGCCATGGTCGGCGCGCGCAATTCCAGTGCGGCCGCGGTGAAGATCGCGCGCGAATTCGCAGCGGCGCTTGCGGGGGAGGGGTTCACCGTCGTCTCCGGCCTGGCGCGCGGCATCGACGGTGCCGCCCATGAGGGCGCATTCCCCGCGACCATCGGCGTCATCGCCAGCGGGATCGACATCGCCTATCCGCCGCAGCACGCCGACTTGCAGGAACGGATCGCCAGCGAGGCGCTGCTGCTGGCCGAGCAACCCCCCGGCACCGAACCGCGCGGCAGCCACTTCCCCAGCCGCAACCGCATCATCGCGGGCCTCGCGGCGGGCACGCTGGTGGTCGAGGCGGCACCCAAGTCCGGCTCGCTCATCACCGCGCGGCTTGCGGGCGAGGCGGGGAGGGAGGTCATGGCCATCCCCGGCTCCCCGCTCGACGCACGCTCCGCCGGCTGCAACCAGCTGATCCGCGAGGGCGCGGTGCTGGTGCAGGGGCCGGAGGACGTGGTGGAATTGCTCAGCAGCTTCGACGGCACCCCGCGCTCGAGCTTCCGCGAAGGCAGTGCCTTCGATTTCGACCACGCACCGGAGGAACTGGCTGAGGCCGAGCCCGCCGATATCGCGGGCCTGCTGACGACCGCCCCGGTGGCGGTGGACGAACTGATCCGCCAGTCGGGCGAGAGTGCGGCTTCGGTGCAACTTGCGCTGCTGGAGCTGGAGATCGCCGGGCGGCTGGAGCGGCACGCGGCGGGGCGGGTGTCGCTAAATGCATGACAACCATGTCGAGGGACGCTGTCTTTGCGGAGGTGTCAGTGTCAGGATCCAGGCATCGAAGAATCAGGTTGGAGTTTGTCATTGCGAGACCTGTCGCCGATGGTGCAGCGGCCCCTGGATGGCCATTCAGGCACCAGAAGCGGTGATTGCAGGCAGTAGCCTGACCGTATTTCGCTCTTCTCGCTTTGCGGAGCGAGGATTTTGCTCGATCTGCGGTAGCTCCATTTTCCACCGGCCACAGGATGGTCCCGAACGCGCGATATCGGCTGGATTGTTCGATGCGGGCGCGCTTGAACTTGCGTTTCAGATCTGCATCGATCGCAAGCCGGACTATTACGCCATAGTTCCAAAAACCGAGCAGCGGACGACCGCAAAATTGGCAATAGAATGGGGGCCGAGACTGCTTTTCCGGCGTTTGATGCGGATTCTGTCCAAGCGACCCACTTGACGACCCTCGGCTCCCAACCCCACCCTCGCGCGTACGTACACGTATACGCGTAAGGGACTGGATCGCACCTCACATGCAGCTTGTTATCGTTGAATCGCCGGCCAAGGCGAAGACCATCGAGGGTTACCTAGGCAAGGACTTCAAGGTCCTCGCGTCCTACGGCCATGTCCGCGACCTGCCGCCCAAGGATGGCAGCGTGCGGCCGGACGAGGATTTCGCGATGGACTGGGAACTCTATCGCGACAAGCAGAGCCGCTTCAAGGAAATCGCCGACGCGGCAAAAGGCGCTGACCGCCTCGTCCTCGCGACCGACCCTGATCGCGAGGGTGAGGCGATTTCGTGGCACGTCAAGGAACTGCTGGCCAAGCGCAAGGCGCTGCCTGCCAAGGTCGACCGGGTCACCTTCAACGCCATCACCAAGGCGGCAGTGACCGAGGCGATGGGCAAGCCGCGCGAGCTCGACCAGCCGCTGATCGATGCCTATCTCGCCCGCCGTGCGCTCGACTACCTGTTCGGCTTCACCCTCTCGCCCGTGCTGTGGCGCAAGCTGCCCGGCGCCAAGAGCGCAGGCCGCGTGCAATCGGTCGCGCTTCGGCTGATCGTCGATCGCGAGCGCGAGATCGAGGCCTTCAGGGCCGAGGAATACTGGTCGATCGTCGCGCATCTGCTGCACGACGGGACCGAGTTCGACGCGCGCCTGGTCAAGTTCGAGGGCAAGAAGCTCGACAAGATGACGCTGGGCAATCAGGCTTCCGCGCTCGCGGCCAAGGCTGCGGTCGAGCAGGGGCGCTTCACGGTCGAGGAGATCGAGACCAAGCCGCTCAAGCGCAATCCCGCGCCGCCGTTCACCACTTCGACGCTTCAGCAGGAGGCAGCTCGAAAACTCGGCTTCTCGGCCAGCCACACCATGCGCCTGGCGCAGTCGCTCTACGAAGCGGGTGCGATCACGTATATGCGGACCGACGGCGTGCAGATGGACATGAGCGCCATCATGGCCGCGCGCGACGCCATCGCGGAGCGGTTCAGCGAGGATTACCGGCCCGAAAAGCCCCGTTTCTACTCGACCAAGGCCAAGAACGCGCAGGAAGCGCACGAGGCAATCCGGCCGACCAATTTCAATCGCGAGCATGCCGGTTCGGGTGACGAAGCAAAGCTTTACGACCTGATCTTCAAGCGCGCGATGGCCAGCCAGATGTCCGCCGCGCAGCTTGAACGTACCACGGTGACCTTGCGCGATGCGACCGGCCAGCACGAACTGCGCGCCACCGGCCAGGTGGTGAAATTCCCGGGCTATTTCGCGGTTTACCAGGAAAGCTTCGACGAGAAGTCCGAGGACGAGGACGACAGCCTCCTGCCCGTGATGCACAAGGGCGACAGCCCGGCGAAGCGCGGCGTGGAGGCCAACCAGCACTTCACCCAGCCGCCGCCGCGGTTTTCCGAAGCGTCGCTGGTCAAGCGGCTCGAAGAACTCGGCATCGGCCGTCCCTCGACCTATGCCTCGACGATCCAGACGCTACGCGACCGCCACTATGTCCGGATGGAGAAAAACCGTTTCTTTGCAGAGGAATCGGGCCGATTGCTCACGGTGTTCCTCGAACGGTTTTTTCCGCAATATGTCGCCTACGACTTCACCGCCGGAATGGAGGACGAGCTCGATACCGTCTCCGACGGGCGCGAGGAGTACAAGGAACTGCTCGCGAAGTTCTGGGCCGATTTCAAGCCCAAGGCCGACGAGGTGATGGAGAAGCTGCCTTCGGAAGTGACCGAGGCGCTCGACGAATACCTTTCCGACTACCTGTTCCCGCCGCGCGAGGACGGCAGCGATCCGCGCGCCTGCCCGCAGTGCATCGCCGAAGGCCGCGAAGGTGGCCGACTGGCGCTGCGCGGGGGCAAGTTCGGGGCGTTCGTGGCCTGCGCCAACTATCCCGAATGCAAGTACACCCGCCGCTTTGCGCAGCCCGGTGCCGATGGCGGGGCCGGCGAGGAAGACGGAGTGATGGGCCAGCACCCTGTCACCGGCGCGGATATCCACCGCAAGACCGGGCGCTTCGGCCCCTATGTCGAGATGGAGGCGGACGGCGAGAAGAAGCGCGCGAGCATTCCCAAGGACCTCGACGATTTCGATGTCGAATGGGCGGCGAAGCTGCTCGATCTGCCTCGCATCGTCGGCGCGCACCCCGAAACGGGCAAGGAAATCGAAGCCAATATAGGACGTTACGGACCGTATCTCCGGCACGATGGCAAATATGGCAAGCTGACCAACACCCGCGAGGTGTTCGAGGTCGGCATGAACCGGGCGGTCGATATCCTGGCGCAGGCGGCCAATCGCGGCGGTGCGGCGCGGGGCAAGGCAGAGGCGATCAAGTCGCTTGGCGTACACCCGACCAGCGGCGGCGAGATGAAAGTCATGCCGGGCCGCTATGGCCCCTATGTCACCGACGGCATCACCAATGCGACCCTGCCGCGGGACGTGAAGCCCGAGGACATGACCGAGGCGCAGGCAATCGAGCTGATCGACGCACGGGCAGCGAAGGGTCCGCCGAAGAAGAAGGGGCGCAAGAAGGCTGCACCGAAGAAGCCCGCGGCCAAGAAAACCGCCGTAAAGAAAGCGGCGGCCAAGAAGGCGCCGGGCAAGAAGGCTGCAGCCAAGACCGACGCCCCATAACCTCCGATCCAACAGTCGATGCTTGTTGGTAAATCATCAAGCATTGGCTGTTAGGGCTGTCCTCAATCGGGGAACGGTCGTGATCGAAATCGAAGTCCAGAACGAAACGCATCAATCGCAGCATCGCCTTCGCTTTGCTGCCGTGCCGCGCATCGGCGAAGGCCTGCGGCTGCGCGAGAAGAACGGCATGTGGGCGAGCTACGACGTGCTCGACGTGTGGTACCAGAAAGCCGACTTCGGCGACGTGTGGATGCCCTACATCCATGTACGCCTGACTGCCGGCGAAGAGGTCGGCGGCGTGAACGACGACGACGGCTACGGCCGCGAGTTCGACGATGATTTCGCCATGCGCAGCGCGCTGGGCGGGGAGGCAAGACCATTCACAATCTGATCAAGCGTCGCACCGGTCCGGCTTCGGGACAGGAGACTGCAAACGACGTCGGCGAAGGCCCGGCAAAGCAGCAAGCCGTGCCCCGCCTCGAGCCCGACTATCCCGCAGCGCCCGTCGCCCGCAGCGAGCTCGTCTATAAGGACGTGCCCTACCGGGACGATCCCCTGCCTGCCGCTCAGCCCGATCGCCACGATCCGGACGATACCGATGCGATCGTGGCCGCAGCCAAGGCGCTGCGCGAAGGCCAGGGCGACCGCTCCGCCGGCAAGCGCTGCCTGATCGTCGATGACAGCCGCGTCGTGCGCAAGCTGTCCCGCAAGATTGCCGAGGAGCTGGGCTACCGCGTGGCCGAGGCGGAAAACGGCGAGGAAGCGCTGGCACGCTGCCGTCTGGCCATGCCGGACCTGGTGATAACGGACTGGCAGATGCCGGTGATGAGCGGCGTCGAATTCGTCGCCCGCCTGCGCGCGATCCCGGGCGCGGGGCGCGCCAAGGTCATGTTCTGCACGTCCAAGGGCGAAGCGACCGACATCCATGAGGGCATAAGCGCTGGGGCCGACGATTACATCGTCAAGCCGTTCAACGAGGCTGCCCTGAAGGCGAAGGTCGAGCGCCTGATCGCTGGCTGATCTGCCGCGCTACAGCCTGAGATAGCCGACGATCAGGCTTCCGGCGAGCACTGCCATGCTCGCCGCCAGGGCCCACGCCGCCGGTGCTGCCCTCGATCGGCCGTAGGCGATCGTTACTCCCAGCTTGACCGACATGTTGGCAAGGATCGTCCCGGCAATTGCCAGCGCGGCCAGTTCGTCGGCTATGGTGCCGGGTTGCAGCCCGCCCGCCGTCACGATGGCGGCATCGACATCCATGCTGCCCATCAGCAGGAGCAGCACCGCGATTCCCTGTTCGCCGAACTCGCCTTGCGCCCAGCGGGCGACGACTGCAGCCGCCGCGACGAAGGCGGCGAAACCGAAGGCGGGGACGAGGGCGATCGGGTTGCCCGGCGGCGCCGGACCGGTGCCGGGCGCGGCACGCCGGTACAGCCATATGCCGACGGCCCAGGCGGTGACCAGAGCGGGCAGGATCAGCATGAGAAACGGCCCCGACAGCGCCGGCGCAAGCAGCCCGACGAGCAGGATCACGCGCAGGTACATCACGGCGCTGGCGAGCGCGATCCCGGCGTTTTCGGGACCGGTGCCCTCCGCGCTGCCCAGCTTTTGCGACAGCGACTGGGTTACGGCCGTCGAGCTGTAGGCGCCGCCGATGATGGCGGTCGCGATGGTCCCGCGCCGGGCTCCGAAAATGCGGTTGGCGACATATCCGGCGAAAGAGAAACCGGTCACCAGCACGACGACAAGCCACAAGCTGCGCGGCTCCCACGCGTCGTAAGGGCCATATCGTCCGGCAGGGAGGAAGGGATAGACCGCCAGCGCGATCACGGCATAGCGGGCAAATGCCTTGATATCGGCCTCGTCGAGCCGGTCGATCAAGCCATGGACCTCCGTGCGCAGGGCGAGGATCAGCGTCATCACCGCACCGCCTGCCACCGCCAGGGCAGGCTCGCCCGTGCCGCCAAGGAAGCCCAGCGACAGCACCGCGAGAGCGGAGACGGCCGAAGTCGCGTCGGGCGAGCCGATCACCAGGGCCGCCCGGCCATATCCGATAGCGACCACCAGCGCGGCAGCGGCAACCACCATTGCCGAGACGACGCCATAACCGGCTGCGGCCAGTACGCCGGCCAGTCCGGCCACGAGGCCAAGCAGGGTGAAAGTGCGGATACCCGCAACCCGCTTCCCGTCGGCCTCGCCGCGCAGTTTCCATCCTCGCTCGATCCCGACCAGCAGGCCGACCGCGAGGCCAGACCCGGCATGCGCCCACAGGTCAGGCGGGAAGGGCGTCACCGGCGGTTATCGGACCCAGTCGAGCCCGATCTCCTCGAAGATCTCGCGGCTTTCGGCCCAGTTTTCCTCGACCTTCACGTGAAGGAACAGGTGGACCTTTACACCCAACACCTCGGTCAGTTCCTTGCGCGCGGCCTCGCCGATGGCCTTGATCCGGCTGCCGCCCTTGCCGAGCACGATGGCGCGCTGGTTGTCGCGGGTGACGACGATCTGCTGGTGAATCTCGAGGCTGCCATCGGGCCGGTGCTGGTACAGTTCCGGGCGCACGGCGCTATCGTAGGGCAGCTCCTCGTGCAGCTGCTGGTAGAGCTGTTCGCGGGTGATTTCGGTGGCGAGCAGCCGCTCGGACGCATCGCTGACCTGGTCTTCGGGATAATGCCACGGCCCCTCCGGCAGCATTGCCGCGAGCGCCGCCTTGAGCTCGGGAACGCCGTCGCCGGTCAGCGCCGAAACGAAAAAGATTTCCGCGAACGTGACCTTGGCGGAAAGATCCTGGGCCAGCGCCAGCAACGGCTCTTTCTTGGCGATATCGACCTTGTTGAGGACCAGGATCTTGCGCTCGGGCCGATGGGCGAGGTTTTCGAGTAGCGGTTCGAGCTCGTGCCGCCGCTGCTTGACCGGGTCGACCATCAGCAGCACGGCGTCGGCGGCCTCGGCGCCCTCCCAGGCAGCGCTGACCATGGCCCGGTCGAGCCTGCGTTTTGGGGCGAAAATGCCGGGTGTGTCGACGAGGATCATCTGCGTCCGGTCATGCAAGGCAATGCCGAGCATGCGCGCCCGGGTAGTCTGCGCCTTCGCGCTGGTGATCGCGACCTTCTGGCCGACCAGCTGGTTGACCAGCGTCGACTTGCCGGCATTGGGGGCACCGAGGACCGCAACGACCCCGCAATGCGTGGCGGGACTGGAAGGGGTGGGGATATCGGTCAACCGAACTGCTCCATGAATGTCTTGGCGGCCGCCGTTTCGGCTTCCTGCTTGCTGCTGGCGCTGGCTTCGGCCGCGCCGACGTTGCGCACTTCCACGCGCACGGTGAAGACGGCGGCATGGTCGGGGCCCGACCGATCGACCAGCGTATATTCGGGCGGGCGGCGCTGGTTGCCGGCGGCCCATTCCTGCAGCGCCGATTTCGGATGCTTGCTGCGGCCGGCCTTGCCGTCGAGATCCTCCGCCCAGAACCGGTGCACGAGCGCAGCGGTGGCGCCGTAACCCGCCTCGAGGTAATTCGCCCCGAGCAGCGATTCCATCACGTCGCCGAGAATGTTCGTGCTGCGCGCCGCGCCGTCGTCGCGCGCCTGCTTGCCCATGACGACGTGATCGTCGATGCCGATCTGGCGGGCGATCTTGGCGCAGGCGGCCTTGCTGACCAGCGCGTTGAGCCGCTGGGCCAGCGCACCCTCGCTGCCGCCGACATTGCGATAGAGGTGGTCCGAGATGGCAAGGCCGAGCACACGGTCTCCGAGAAACTCCAGCCGCTGGTAGTCGCGCTGCGCACCCGTGCTGCCGTGGGTCAGCGCCTCGAGCCACAGCATATCGTCCTGGGCAGCGAATCCGAGGGCGGTGAGCCAGTCCTTGGTATGGGATGCGAGCGAATTCATAGCGCGTCCCCCATACGCCCGCCGCGGGCCGCCGTGAACCATGTCCATGGCTTCAGCCATTCGGCGTTGCCATCGGTCGACCACACGAGCATTTGCGCCTTCCCGACGAGCAGATCCTGCGGCACCAGTCCGACGCCTGCGGCGGGTTCGGCCGGAAAGCGGCTGTCGAGCGAGTTGTCGCGGTTGTCGCCCATCAGGAACAGCCGCCCTTCTGGGACGACGATCGGCGCGCGGTAGTCCTGCGGGGTCTGCCCCAAATCGATGACGTTGTATGCCAGGCCTTCCGCCGTCGTCTCCCGCAGCGTAGGATAGCGGCACCGGCGGCTGCCGTCGGCCCGTTGTTCGACATCGACGCCTTGGCGGCAGGGGGTGTTGGCCGACACCGGGATCAGGGTGAACCCGATCGGCTCCTGCGCGAGCGGCTGCCCGTTGAGGATGATCTGCCCGCCGCGGACTTCCACCGTGTCGCCCGGCAAGCCGACCACGCGCTTGACGTATTCGGTCAGGTCGACAGGATGCTTGAAGATGACGATATCGCCGCGCTCCGGCTCCTGCGCGAACAATCGCCCCTCGGGCAGTGGCAGTTCGAAGGGCAGCGAATGCTTCGAGATGCCGTAGCTCCACTTCGAGGCGACGAGATAGTCGCCGTTCATCAGGCGCGGCAGCATGCTTTCGCTGGGGATGTTGAACAGCGAGAACGCGAAGCTTCGGAAGGCGAGCGCGGCCAGGATGACGAGCAGCAGGAAGACCGGGAAACTGATCTGGCGCCGTTCGCCGGCCTGCACGGACGCAACCGTATTCATTGCCGTCGCCGGGGCGGTTTCGCTCTTTCCATCCATCCGCCGCACCACTAGGCCGACGCCCAACGCTGGCAAGGGGATTCTCGACTTATGACCGATGCTGTGAACACCGCGTGGGACGCCATCCGGGGCGCGAAACGGGACACGCTGACCGCATTGTTCGATGCCGACGCCGGCCGCGTTGCCAAGCTGAGCCACCGCCTGTCATGGGGCGAGGACGAGACGGCCGGGGGCATCCTGTTCGACTGGTCGAAAACGCACCTGACCGGCGAGCTGCTGGACGGCTTCGAAGCGCTGGCTGGTGCGATGGACTTTGCCGGTGCGCGCGCGAAGCTGCTGTCGGGCGCGAAGATCAACGTCACCGAGGGCCGCGCGGCGGAACACACGGCCCAGCGTGGCACCGGATCGGACGCCAGCGTCGAGGAAGCGCAGGCGCTGCTCGCGCGCATGCGGATCCTGGTCGAAGCCATCCACGAGGGCGCGCTGGGCGAGGTGAAGCACCTGATCCATATCGGCATCGGCGGCAGCGCGCTGGGCCCCAAGCTGGCGATCGACGCGCTGACGCGGGATCTGGCGCTGGTCGACGTGCATGTCGTCTCCAACATCGACGGTGTGGCGCTGGAGCAGGCCTTTGCCGCCTGCGATCCGGCGACGACGCTGGTTGCGGTCGCTTCCAAGACCTTCACCACCATCGAAACGCTGACCAATGCCGACAGCGCGCTCAAATGGCTCGGCGAGGGCGGGGTGAAGGACCCGAGCGGGCGCGTGATCGCGCTCACCGCCGCGCCGGAGAAGGCGGTCGAATGGGGCGTCGACGAGACCCGCGTGCTGCCCTTCATGGAAAGCGTCGGCGGGCGCTATTCGCTCTGGTCCTCGATCGGCTTCCCGGTCGCGCTGGCGGCGGGCTGGGACGAGTTCGAGGCGATGCTGGCGGGCGCGCAGGCGGTGGACATCCACTTTGCGGAGAACGATGGCCGGACCAACATCCCGCTGCTGGCCGCCTTTGCCGACCAGTATTACACCCGCGTGCGGGGCTGCCAGACGCGGGCGGTGTTCGCCTACGACGAGCGCCTCGGCCTCCTGCCCGACTACCTCCAGCAGCTCGAGATGGAATCGAACGGCAAGACGGTGAAGGCCGACGGCACGCCGGTCGACGGGCCGACCGCGCCGATCACCTGGGGCGGGGTGGGGACAGACGCGCAGCATGCGGTGTTCCAGCTCCTCCACCAGGGCACCAACCTGGTGCCGGTGGACTTCATCGCCAGTATCGCGCCCGGCGACGATCTCGATCCGGCGCACCACCGCATCCTGCTGACCAACTGCTTCGCGCAAGGCGCGGCGCTGATGGCGGGCGGGAACATGAGCGCCGACGGCAAAGACCCCGCGCGCGCCTTCCCTGGCGACCGCCCGAGCGCGACCATGCTGTGCGACGATCTCGACGCCGCCACGCTGGGCGCGCTGATCGCCTTTCACGAGCATCGGACGTTTGCGAACGCCGTGCTGATGGGCATCAACCCCTTCGACCAGTTCGGCGTCGAACTGGGCAAGAAGATGGCCAAGGATATCGAGGCCGGCGGGGCGGCGTTCGACGCCAGCACGCAGGCGCTGCTGGAGGCGGCGGGGCTCGGCCAATGACCTTTCAACTGACCTTCGCCATCGCATGGGCCGTCATACTCGGGCTCGGCGGAGGGCTGCTGACGAAGATCGGCGCTTGGTACCGGGATTTGAATAAGCCGAGCTGGCAGCCGCCCGACTGGCTGTTCGGGCCGGCGTGGACAGTGATCCTCGGGCTCGCAGCATGGGCCTTCGTGCTGAGCTGGAATGGCGCACCGGACGAGAGTGCGCGGCAACTGCTCATCGCACTTTACGTGATCAACGGAGTCTTCCACTTCCTCTGGTCGCCGCTGTTCTTCACGTTGAAACGGCCCGACTGGGCGCTGGTCGAGGTGCCGTTCCTGTGGGCCTCGGCGCTGGCGCTGTGCATCGTGCTGCGCGACTTCTCGGTGCTGGCGAGCTGGCTGATCGTGCCCTACCTCGTGTGGGTCAGCTTCGCCGCCTGCCTCAATCTCGCGATCGTCCGGCTCAACCGGCCGTTCGCCTAGAGCAGTCCCAGCGCCAGGCCACCGGCGGCGCAGACGGCCAGTACCCGCAGCACGCTCCACCTGGCGGCAAAGGTCAGCAGCAGTGCCAGCACTGTGAGCACGGCGGCCTGCCAGTCGAGCGTCGCCCATTCGGGCGCGGACAGTTCCACCGGTCCCGCCTGCGCCGTCGCCACCTGCGCAAACAGCACATGCAGCGCGAACCATAGCGCCAGGTTCGCGATGACCCCGACGACCGCTGCCGTCACCGCGGCAAGCCCGGCGCGGATGCGGGGTGCAGCCTTCAACCGTTCCATCCACGGCGCCAGCGCGAAAATCCACAGGAAGCACGGGGCGAAGGTGACCCAGGTCGTCAGGCCCGCGGCAAGGATGCCGGCAAGCAGCGGCGCGAACGGCTCCGGCGCGCGCCATCCGGCCAGGAAGCCGGTGAACTGCGTCACCATGATGAGTGGCCCGGGTGTCGTTTCGGCCAGGCCCAGCCCGTCGGCCATTTCACCGGGGGCAAGCCAGCCGTAGGTTTCGACCGCCTGCTGTGCCATATAGGCCAGTACGGCATAGGCCCCGCCGAAGGTGACGACTGCCAGTTTCGAGAAGAACAGTCCGACATCCCACAGCACATGCTCTGGCCCTAGCGTCGCGAGGACCAGCCCAAGCGGCGCGAGCCAGATCGCGCCCCACGCCGCGACTGCGCGCAGGCTGGCGCCCCACGGCATCGGTCCATGCGCTGCGGCCTCGACCGGCTTCAGCGCGAGCCATTCGGGCCGCACCCCGCCGATCACGGCACCCAGAGCGAGTGCGCCGAGCACGACGAGCGGGAAGGGCAGGGCGAAGACGAACAGTGCCGCGAAGGCCGCCACCGCCAGCAGCTTGCGCACGGGCCCGCCCAGCGCGCGCGAGCCGATGCGGATCAGCGCCTGCAGGACGATCGCCAGCACCGCCGCCTTGATGCCGAGGAAAAGCGCCTCGAACCAGGCGAGATCGGCGGCGAGCGCATAGAGGATCGACAGGCCCAGCATCACGGCTGCGCCGGGCAGCACGAACAGTCCGCCCGCGATGACCCCGCCGCGCCAGCCGTGGAGACGCCAGCCGATCCATGTCGCCAGTTGGTGCGCTTCCGGACCGGGCAGCAGGTGGCAGAGGTTGAGCGCCTCGAGATAGTCCTGCTCGCCCACCCAGCGTCGTTCCTCGACGATTTCGCGGTGCATCAGGGCGATCTGACCGGCAGGTCCGCCGAAGCTGAGCCATCCGACCCGCCAGAATGCGCGGGTCAGCGCGGCGAGATCGGGCGAAGCGGGCGGTGTTTCGGCCATCTCGCGCGCTATGCTCGCTTTAGCGATTGTGCGCCATGGCAAAGCGGCGCATGGCGCCGTCATGGAAAAGTCACAGACCTCCTCCCCCCAGGCGGCCGCTCCGATCCAGCGTATCCAGGAAAATCTCCTCGCGAAGAGCGAACGGCGCCTGCTCAACTGGATTTGCGCCCGCCTGCCGGCCTGGGTGACGCCGGACATGCTGACCGGCATCGGCATGATCGGGGCGTTCATGGTGTTCGGCGGCTATCTTGCCAGCAACAAGGCGGAGGACTGGCTGTGGCTCGCGATTGCCGGCTACGGCGTCCAATGGTTCGGCGACAGCACCGACGGCAGCCTGGCGCGCTTTCGCAAGATCGAACGGCCGCGTTACGGGTATTTCCTCGACCACAGCTGCGATGGTCTCGCCACCACGCTGGTGGTGATGGGGATCGGCCTCAGCCCCTATGTCACGCTCGAGTGGGCGCTGGTTGCGCTTGCGGGATACCTGCTGCTGTCGATCCACGCTTTCCTGTCCGTGCGCGTGCTGGGCGAACTCAAGCTGTCCTATCTCAATGCCGGGCCGACCGAGCTGCGCTTCCTGCTTATCGCCCTCACTCTGGCGATGATGTGGTTCGGGACGGGGCCGGGCTGGTTCGGAGCGATATCGGGTTTCGACCTGTTCACTGGTAGCGTCGGACTTACCCTGATCGCGATCTTCGCCATCCAGACCGCCGTCACCGCGCGGCGGCTGGCGAAGGAGGAGCCGTCGCGCAACGACGAGTGGCGCGGGCGATAAACACTGTCCTACAGGTGATGGTTCTGCGATTGGTCGGCAATTGCTCCCTACCGCTGCGGTCTTCGTACACACCCCCCGGGGGGGGTACCCCATCGAAGTCAAGGCCTCAATCGACCTGAAAAGCAATTAAAATCAGTCTATTAAGCGTTACGAACAAACTTGACACGGTGTCAACTTCGTCAAGGAACCGACAAGCGGAGGCGCGGCGTCATTGACTTTCGTGCTGCGCTGCACCATATGCCGCCCATCGAAGCGCGCGCCAGCGTGAAGCGGCGGGGGAGAGACAACCCCATGCCCCGGCAGCCCTTCGGTCCTTTTTCAAGAAGCTTCCCTTTTCACGCGGGTCGTTTTGACACCCGCGCTGCGCCCGGAATCCACTCGGATTCTGCGGGGCGCACCGCATAGAATGCGAGTTTTTATGACCACCACTTTTGACCAACTCGGACTGTCGCAGCCCGTTCTCCAGGCGCTCGACCTCAAGGGTTACAACACGCCGACCCCGATCCAGGAGCAGGCCATTCCCCTGCTGCTGGAAGGCCGCGACCTTCTGGGTATCGCCCAGACCGGCACCGGCAAGACCGCCGCCTTCATGCTGCCGAGCATCGACAATCTTCGCGAGGCGGACCGGCAGACGCCGTTCAAGTCCTGCCGCATGCTGGTGCTGGCCCCGACCCGCGAGCTGGCCGGGCAGATCGCCCAGTCGGCCAAGGATTACGGCGCGATGGCCGGACTCAAGGTCCAGTCGATCGTCGGCGGCACTTCCGTCGGCAAGGATCGCAACAAGCTGCACCGCGGCACGGATATCCTCGTTGCCACTCCGGGCCGTTTGCTCGACCTGATCGACCAGAAGGCATTCGGCCTTGGCGGGGTCGAAATCCTCGTCCTCGACGAAGCCGACCAGATGCTCGACCTCGGGTTCATCCATGCCCTGCGCAAGATCGTGCCGATGCTGCCCAAAGAGCGCCAGACGCTGCTGTTCAGCGCCACCATGCCGACGAGCATCAAGGACCTTTCCAAGAACTACCTGACCAATCCGGCGCATGTCTCGGTAACCCCTGCGGCGACCACGGCCGAGCGGATCGACCAGTACCTGTTCATGGTTCAGCAGGACGAGAAGCAGTCGCTGCTCGAGATGATCCTCAAGGGCCGTCATCCGGTGCCGGGCAAGCAGGAGCGCATCCTCGTCTTCACCCGCACTAAGCATGGCGCGGACCGCGTGGTGAAGAAGCTGGCGCAGGTCGGCATCGCCGCCAACGCCATCCACGGCAACAAGAGCCAGCCACAGCGCGAACGCGCGCTCGCCGAGTTCAAGAGCGCCCGCGTGCCCGTGCTGGTGGCGACCGATGTCGCCGCGCGCGGAATCGACATTCCGGGCGTCAGCCACGTGATCAATTACGAACTGCCCAACGTTCCCGAGCAATACGTCCATCGCATCGGCCGCACGGCGCGGGCGGGCAAGGACGGTATCGCCATCGCCTTCTGCGCCGAGGACGAGCGCGCTTATCTCAAGGACATTCGCAAGAACACCGATGCGGAGTTCGAGCGGCTCGCGCTGCCGGACAATTTCCGCGCGGTCGTCGAAGGCGTCGGCCCGACGAAACGCGAGCAAAAGGAGCGCGGTCCCCGCGTCCAGCCCAAGCCGCGCGGCAACAGTGCACCTCGCGCTGGCGGCGATGCGCGCGGTCCGGTGGAGAACCCGGTCAAGAAGCAGGGTACGCCGGGCAGCAAGCACCCGAGCCGCGCCGGCAAGCCCAAGCACGGCGGGCAGGGCGCTGCGCCGGGCGGAAAGCCGGGCGGCAACCGTCGTCGTCGTTTCGGCGGTCGCGGCAACGGTGGCAGCGGCGGCAACGGCGGGAGCGGACAGCAGCGTCGTCAGGGGTAACCCTGCACTTCCGGCCAGCGAACACGCTCCCGCGCGCACGGCGGTTGGCAAGCTCGTTCTGAGCCGCCATATCGCCCGCGCAGCAGGAGACAGCGCCCATGGCCGAATACGACTACGACCTCTTCACGATTGGCGCGGGCTCCGGCGGGGTCCGCGCCAGTCGCGTCTCTGCGGCGCTCGGGGCGAAGGTCGCCATTGCCGAGGAGCATCGCGTCGGCGGCACCTGCGTTATCCGCGGCTGCGTGCCCAAGAAGATGCTCGTCTACGGCGCGCACTTCGCGGAAGACCTCGAGGACTGCCAGCGCTTCGGATGGGAGATCGGCGAGCGCAAGTTCGACTGGAAAGTGCTGCGCGATAACGTGCTGGCCGATGTCGATCGGCTCGAAGGGGCCTACACCGACACGCTCGAAAACCATGACGTCGCGATCTTCAGGGAACGGGCCGAAATCACCGGGCCGCACGAGATTACCCTTGCCAGCGGGCGCAAGGTCACTGCGGGGCACATCCTCATCGCCACCGGCGCCAGGCCGCGGATGCCTGAGTTCAAGGGATCGCAGCACGCCATCAGCTCCAACGAGGCGTTTCATCTCGACGAACTGCCGAAGAAGGTGATCATCGCCGGCGGCGGCTACATCGCCAACGAATTCGCCGGTATCTTCAACGAGTTCGGCTGCGACGTTCACATCGTCAACCGGGGCGATGTCCTGCTGCGCAGCTATGACGAGGCGGTGCGGGACCGCCTGCTCCAGATCTCCACGATGAAGGGGATCAAGTTCCGCTTCAACACCACCTTCGAATACATCAAGCCGTGCCCAGACGGCGGCTATTTCGTGAAGATGTCGGATTGCGACGAGGAGAAGGCCGACCTGGTGATGATGGCGGTCGGTCGCACGCCCAACACCGAAGGTCTCGGCCTCGACAAGGCAGGGGTCGAGACAGGCGAGAATGGCGAGATCAAGGTCGACCGGTTCAGCAAAACCAATGTCGATCACATCTATGCCGTCGGCGACGTGACCGACCGGGTGCAGCTCACCCCCGTTGCCATTCGCGAAGGTCAGGCCTTTGCCGAAACCGTGTTCGGCAAGGGCTCGCCCGTGGCGGTGGACCACTCCTGCGTCGCCAGCGCCGTCTTCAGCCACCCGCCGATCGCCGCGGTCGGGATGACGGAGGGCGAGGCGAAGAACAAGCTCGGCTCGGTCAAGGTCTACCTCTCGGATTTCCGCCCGATGAAGAACGTGCTCGCCGGGCGCAACGAACGCAGCTTGTTCAAGATGGTCTGCGACGGAGACACCGGCCGGATCGTCGGCATCCACATGATCGCGCCCGACGCGCCGGAAATGATGCAGGCGGCCGCCATCGCGGTGAAGGCCGGGCTGACCAAGGCGGACTTCGATGCCACCACGGCGATCCATCCGACCATGGCCGAAGAACTGGTGCTGATGAGATAGCGCTCAGCCGAACCGGTCGGGCGCGAACAGCGCGGCCGCGATTCCGTGTGCTTCCCACTCGGCGGGCAACTCCGCGCCGAACAGCAGCGCCTCGCCGAGATCGGCGAGCGCAGGAGAGGTCTGCAATCCGAATCCGCCCTGGCCCGCGAACCAGAAGAATCCCGGCGCATCGGGCGCAAAGCCCACCACCGGTCGCTCGTCGGGCGCGAAGCTGCGCAGGCCCGCCCAGCTGTGGCGGATACGCCGGACCGGCAATGTGGTCGCCTCCTCGATCCTGTGCGCGGCGATGGCGATGTCGAGTTCTTCGGGCGCAGCGTCGCACGGCTCGCTAGGGGTCGCATCCATCGACGACGCCAGCAACCGGCCGCTGCCTTCGGGCAGCAGGTAGAACCCCTCGCCGACGGTCTTGGTGAAGGGCCAGTGCATGATATCCTGCCCATCCGGGCCGTCGAGCGCGATGACCGTCCGGCGTCGGGGCTGCAACCCGATCGGGGCGACACCGGCCATGGCGGCGAACCGGTCGGCCCAGGCCCCGGCAGCGTTGACGAGGAAACGGGCGCTGTAGGAGGCGCCCTTCGACTCGACAACCCAGCGGCTCCCATCGCGAGAAACGGTCGAGACCGGCGCATCCAGGACCAGCTCGCCGCCGCCGGAGCGGAGCGTGCGGAGATGGCCTTGCAGCATAGCGTCCGCATCGAGTTTCAGGCTCGTCTCGTCGAGCAGGGCGGCAACGACAGACTCTTCTCTCAGGATCGGGACCAGCGCGCGTGCACTCCCGGTATCGAGCCGCGTAACGTTTCGCCCGACGCGAAGGTGATCGCGTTCGAGCTGGTCGAGCGCCTCCAGCTGCCCGGCGCCTGCGATATGCAGTGTCGGGTGCACGGTCCCGGCGGGGGCGCTGCCATCGATCGGCCTTTCGGCGAGACGGACCATGCTCAGCGCCGTCAGCGCGCGGATGACATCGTCGCCCAGGCCGAAATGCGCATGCGCCACGCTGCGCCCCGAGGAGTGGAAGCCGACGGCGGCCTCCGCCTCCAGCACGGTCACGCTGCCATGCGCGGCGCAGCGGGCGGCCAGCGACAGTCCGGCAATCCCGCCGCCGACAACGATGACATCCACATCCTGCATCGGCCGAGAGTGACGCATTGCGTTGCGCGCCGCAACCGTTGGCCTTACGTCGCTCACAAGGGAGAACAGCCATGGAAAATACGGTTCTGGTCACCGGCGGCACCGGCTTCATCGGCGGGGAACTAATCAAGCAGCTGCTTGCCAAAGGGTGGACCGTCCACACCACCGTCCGCAACACGGCGAAAAGCGAAGCGGGCTTGCGCGAACGCTTCGGTAATCCGCCGGCGGAGCGGCTGAAGGTGTTCCAGGCCGAACTGCTCAGCGACGATGGCTGGGCGGAGGCAGTGGCGGGCTGCACCCACGTCGCTCATGTCGCGTCGCCGGTGTCAGAATCCGTGCCCGATCACGAGGACGAGCTGATCGTCCCGGCCCGCGAAGGCACGCTCCGTGCGCTGCGTTTCGCCAAGGCGGCCGGGGTCAGGCGCTTCGTCCAGACCAGCTCGATCGCCGCCATCGCCTATGGCCGGGGCGGGCAGGAATACACCTCGACCGAGGCCGACTGGACCGACATCAATTCGCCCGACACCAATGCCTATGCCAAGTCGAAAACCATCGCCGAGCGCGAGGCGCGCAAGTACGTCGAGACCGAGGGACGCGACATCGAGTTTGTCTCCGTCAACCCGGTGCTGGTGCTGGGCCCGGTCGACAGCGGCGACTTTTCGCCCTCGGTTACGCCGATCACCATGCTGCTGGGCGGCAAAGTGCCGATGGCGCCTGATATCGGCTTCGGCGTGGTCGACCTGCGCGATGTCGCCGACCTGCACGTGCGGTGCCTGGAGACGCCCGGCATTGCGGGCGAGCGTTTTATCGCCTCGGGCCGGTTCCTGAAGATGATCGAGATCGCCAACATCCTGCGGGCCGGCGTGCCGGCAGAACAGACGCGCAAGGTGCCCAGGCGCGTGATGCCGGGCTGGCTGGTCAGCCTCTTCATGATCATCAACCCGCCGTTCCGCTCGGTAAAGGCAGAGATCGGACGCATCCGTCATTCGGACGCAAGCCATGCGGAACGTGTGCTGGGCTGGAAAACGCGCGCTGAAGAAGAGAGCATCCTCGATTGCGCCCGCAGCCTGTTCGACCACGGCGTGGTGAAGCCCTGAGCCACTGCGCTTGACGCTGGCCGACCACGCTGGCTAACCGCCTTGCACCAGACCGGGAGAGCACATGTCCGCCAATATCGCTGAAATGGAACGTCGCCGCGCAGCCGCCATGCTGGGCGGTGGCGAGAAGCGCATCGCCGCGCAGCATGCAAAAGGCAAGCTGACCGCGCGCGAACGGCTCGACATCCTGCTCGACGAGGACAGCTTCGAGGAGCTCGACGCCTATGTCGAGCACGACTGTGTCGATTTCGGCATGGAAGACCAGAAGATTCCCGGCGACGGCGTCGTCACCGGCAGCGGCACGATCAACGGGCGGCTCGTCTATGTCTTCAGCCAGGACTTCACCGTCTTCGGAGGTTCGCTCAGCAAGCGCCATGCGGAGAAGATCTGCAAGGTGATGGAAAGCGCCATGAAATACGGCGCGCCCGTCATCGGCCTCAACGACAGCGGCGGCGCGCGCATCCAGGAAGGGGTGGCCTCGCTCGGCGGCTATGCCGATGTGTTCCAGCGCAATGTCCTTGCCAGCGGGGTGGTGCCGCAGATCAGCCTGATCATGGGGCCGTGCGCGGGCGGCGCGGTCTATTCCCCGGCGATGACCGACTTCATCTTCATGGTGAAGGATTCAAGCTACATGTTCGTCACCGGGCCGGACGTGGTGAAGACCGTCACCAACGAGACCGTTACGCAGGAGGAACTGGGCGGGGCGGTGACCCACACCACCAAGACCAGCGTCGCCGATAACGCCTTCGAAAACGATATCGAGGCGCTGCTGGCGACCCGCAATTTCTTCGATTACCTCCCGCTGTCGAACCGCGAGCCGGTGCCCGAGCGTCCGACCAGCGACCCGTGGGACAGACAAGAGGTCAGTCTCGACACGCTGATCCCGGCGAACGCCAACCAGCCCTATGACATGCACGAGGTGATCCGGAAGGTGCTCGACGAAGGCGACTTCTTCGAAATCCAGCCGGCCCATGCGGGCAATATCCTGTGCGGTTTCGGCCGGGTCGAGGGGCGCACGGTGGGCGTGGTCGCCAACCAGCCGATGGTGCTGGCGGGCGTGCTCGATATCAATTCGTCCAAGAAGGCCGCGCGCTTCGTGCGCTTCTGCGACGCTTTCGAGATACCGATCCTGACCTTCGTCGATGTCCCCGGCTTCCTCCCCGGGACCGACCAGGAACAAAACGGCATCATCAAGCACGGCGCCAAGCTGCTGTTCGCCTATGCCGAGGCGACCGTGCCCAAGATCACCGTCATCACCCGCAAGGCCTATGGCGGGGCGTACGACGTGATGGCGTCGAAGCACCTGCGCGGCGACCTCAACTACGCCTGGCCCACCGCCGAGATCGCCGTGATGGGCGCAAAGGGCGCGGTGGAGATCATCTTCCGCGGCATGAGCGCCGAGGAGCAGGCCGAGAAGACCCGCGAATACGAGGAGCGCTTCGCCAACCCCTTCGTCGCGGCTAGCCGAGGCTATATCGACGAGGTGATCTACCCGCACTCGACCCGGCGGCGGATTGCGCTGGGTCTAAGGAAACTTCGCGGGAAGGTGCTGGAGAACCCTTGGAAGAAGCACGACAATATTCCGCTGTGACCAAAAACATCGTCATAGCGGTACTTTGTCTGGCGCTCGTTTGGTTCGGTGCCTCGTTAGTCCGTGTGGAGAACCAGCGGTATGCGCTCGAGCTTGAGATGTGCGGCAATTGGTCGCCAGAAAATGCCATCAGGCGAGCTGACTGCATGAAGGAAGTCGAAACCCGCACGGGTCCCCTCTATCACCTTCTTTATGGACTTGGACTGTTATGAAACTCGGTCGTCTCAACCATATCGGCGTAGCCACACCCTCGATCGCGGATTCGATCGCCCATTATCGCGATGTGATGGGCGCTACCGATATTTCCGAGCCCTTCGACATGCCCGAGCAGGGGGTTAAGGTCTGTTTCGTCAACACACCGACCGATTCCGGGATGGACGGCACCCAGATCGAACTGATCGAGCCGCTGGACGAAAATTCCACCATTATGGGCTTCCTCGCCAAGAACCCGCTCGGCGGGCAGCACCATGTCTGTTTCGAGGTGCCCGATATCGAGATCGCCCGTGAGGCGTTCGAGGATATGGGCAAGCGCATCCTCGGCCCGACGCGCATCGGGGCGCATGGCACGCCGATCTTCTTCCTCCACCCCAAGGACATGCAGGGCATGCTGACGGAGATCATGGAAACGCTCAAGGAAGGCAGCCACTGGTCGAATTGAGATCTCACGTCATTCCGACCTCCACAACGTCACCCCGGCCCCCGAGCCGGGGTCCCGCTTCCTTGATCGTGTCGCCTGAATAACATCGGGACCCCGGATCAAGTCCGGGGTGACGGGTAGGCTGAGGTAGCACTTGCCACCACCCTCCACCCGCGCCACAGTCGGTTGCGAAACAGGACTTTTGGGAGAGAGACAAGCGTGTCCTACGAAACCATCACCGTCGTGCGCGACGGCCCGCTGCTGACCATCACCCTCAACCGGCCCGAACGCCTCAACGCCATGGGTCAGGACATGGCCGACGAGCTGGGCGGCGCGCTGTATGACCTGGGCGATGCGCGCGCAGTGCTGATCACCGGCGCGGGCAAGGGCTTCTGCTCGGGCGCCGACCTTGCAGCCCGCGGAGAGCGCAGTGCACTGCAGGCCAGGGGCGGCAGCCACCGCGCCTTGCAGAACCACTACAACCCGGCGGTGACGCAGGTGCTTCGCGCGAAGGTGCCGGTGATTTGCGCGGTCAACGGCCCGGCGGCGGGCGTCGGCTGCTCACTCGCATTGGCGGCGGACTTCACCATCGCGGGCAAGAGCGCCTATTTCCTCCAGGCCTTCGTCAATATCGGCCTGGTGCCCGACGGCGGCTCGACCTGGCTGCTCGCGCGCGCCATCGGCCGCGCCCGCGCCACACGCATGATGATGCTGGGCGAGAAGATCGGTGCCGAGCAGGCCGAGGAATGGGGACTGATCTACAAGGCGGTCGATGACGACGCGCTGATGACGGAAGCGAGGGCGCTGGCCGAGAAGCTCGCTAACGGCCCCACCGTTTCCTACGCCACCATGAAGCGCAACATCTCGCTGGCGATGGACGGTACGCTGTCCGACGTCCTCCTCGCCGAGGCCGAGGGCCAGCAACTGGCCGGGGCGAGCGACGACGCGCGCGAAGGCGGGATGGCGTTCCTCGAGAAGCGCAAGGCCGAGTTCAAGGGCCAGTAGGCCAAGCCTCACCCGTTCGTATCGAGCGGAGAACGCAGTTCGTAGTCTAGATGCAAGTGCTTCAGGTGTCTCGACTTTGCTCGACACGAACGTGAAGATGGGATGAAAAGGCCGATGATCTTCTATGACAGCCCGAACCCGGCGCCCAACCCGCGCCGGGTGCGCATCTTCGCGGCCGAGAAAGGCATCGACCTGCCGAGCCGCGAAATCTCGATCCCGGCGCGCGAGCAGAAGTCGGAAGAGTTCCTGCGGATAAACCCGCGCGGGCAGACCCCGGCGCTGGAAACCGACGATGGCGAGGTGATTACCGAGAGCGTGGCGATCTGCCGCTTTCTGGAGGCGCTGCATCCCGATCCGCCTTTGTTCGGCACCACGCCGCTGGAACAGGCGCACATCGAGCAATGGACGCGCCGGGTCGAGATTATCCTGATGGCGCCCATCGGGGCCATCTGGGTCCACACTCACGCCTTCACCGCGCGCCTGCCGGGGCGCAATGCCGAATGGGGCGAGGCCAATGTGCCTCGGGTGGAGGAGGCCTTCCGCTTCTTCGACCAGTCGCTGGCGGGCCGGGAATACCTCGCGACCGACAGCTATTCGATGGCCGACATCGTGCTGCTCACGACGATGGATTTTGCCGGTTTCGTGGGTTGCGGTGCGCCGCAAGATTGTGCAGCGCTGCACACGTGGCACGAACGCGTGAGCGCGCGGCCCAGCGCCGCCGCCTGAAGGACCTGCAATGACCGAGAAACCGACTCCCGCCGACTGGAAGGCCTTGGCCGACAAGGAAGTGAAGGGCCGCGATTTCGACTGGCATACGCCCGAGGGTTTCGCGATCAAGCCGCTCTACACGGCGGAGGATACGGCGGAGATCGACCCCGGGCTGCCCGGCTTCGCCCCCTTCACGCGCGGGGTGAAGGCCAGCATGTACGCCGGCCGCCCGTGGACGATCCGGCAGTATGCGGGCTTCTCGACCGCCGAGGAATCGAACGCTTTCTACCGCCGCAACCTTGCCGCCGGGCAGAAAGGGCTGTCGGTCGCTTTCGACCTCGCCACCCACCGCGGCTATGACTCGGACCACCCGCGCGTCGTCGGCGATGTCGGCAAGGCCGGTGTCGCGATCGACACTGTCCGCGACATGGAAATCCTGTTCGACGGCATCCCGCTCGACCAGATGTCGGTCAGCATGACCATGAACGGTGCGGTGATTCCGGTGCTGGCCTTCTTCATCGTTGCAGCGGAACGGCAGGGGGTCAGCCAGGACAAGCTCGACGGAACCATCCAGAACGACATCCTGAAGGAGTTTATGGTCCGCAATACCTATATCTATCCGCCCGAACCCTCTATGCGGATCGTATCTGACATTATCGCCTTTACCTCAGCCAACATGCCGAAATTCAACAGTATTTCGATAAGCGGCTATCACATGCACGAGGCCGGTGCGACGGCGGTGCAGGAACTCGCCTTCACCATCGCCGACGGCAAGGAATACGCCACCCGCGCCATGGCGACGGGGCTCGATATCGATGCCTTCGCCGGGCGGCTGAGCTTCTTCTTCGGCATCGGCATGAACTTCTTCATGGAAATCGCCAAGCTGCGCGCCGCGCGCACGCTCTGGTGGCGGGTGATGGACGGGCTGGGGGCCAAGTCCGAACGAAGCAAGATGCTGCGCACGCACTGCCAGACTTCGGGCGTCTCGCTGCAGGAGCAGGACCCTTACAACAACGTCATCCGCACCACGGTGGAAGCGCTGGCCGCAACGCTGGGCGGCACCCAGTCGCTCCACACCAATGCGCTCGACGAAGCCATTGCCTTGCCGACCGACTTCTCCGCCCGCATCGCGCGCAACACCCAGCTGGTGCTGCAGGAAGAAAGCGGCATCACCAATGTCGTCGATCCGCTTGGCGGCAGCTACTACATCGAGGCACTCACCAAGCAGTTGGTGGACGATGCCTGGACACTGATCGAGGAAGTCGAAGCAGCCGGCGGCATGACCGCCTATGTCGCCACCGGCGCGCCCAAGGCCGCGATCGAAACCGCCGCGGCGCAGAAGCAGACCGGCATCGACCGGGGAGAGACGGTGATCGTCGGGGTCAACAAGTATCGCCTCGCCGAAGAACAGCAGATCGAGACGCTGGAGGTGGACAATCACAAGGTCCGCCAGGGCCAGATCGCCCGGCTCAAGGCGGTGCGCGACGCGCGCGACGAGGCAGCGTGCCGAGCGGCGCTCAAGGCACTCACCGAAGGCGCAGCGGGCGGCGCCAATGTGCTGGCGCTCGCAGTCGAGGCGGCGCGTCACGATGCGACGCTGGGCGAGATTTCGGCGGCGATGGAGGAAGTCTTCGGCCGCCACGATGCCACCCCCAAGCCGGTGCGCGGGGTCTACAAGTCGGCCTATGAGTTCGACCGCCGCTGGCAGCAGGTGCTGGATGGGGTGCAAGCGGTCGAACGCCGGCTGGGCCGCAAGCCGAAGATCATGGTCGCCAAGATGGGCCAGGATGGCCACGACCGCGGCGCCAATGTGATTGCCAGCGCCTTTGCCGACATGGGCTTCGAGGTGATTTCCGGCCCGCTGTTCCAGACGCCGCAAGAGACGATGGCGATGGCTTTGGAGAACGGGGTCGATGCCATCGGCGCAAGTTCGCTCGCCGCAGGGCACAAGACGCTGATCCCCGAACTGATCAACCTGCTGCGCGAGGCCGGACGGAGCGACATCAAGGTCGTCGCCGGCGGCGTGATCCCGCCCCAGGACTACGACTTCCTTCGCGAGGCCGGGGTGCAGGGCATTTACGGCCCGGGCTCGAACGTGGTCGAATGCGGCGCGGATATGCTGCGGCTTCTAGGGCACAACATGCCGCCTGCCGGGGATGAGCTGGACGAGGCGGCGGAATGAGTGGCGCAGTTCAGATACTTGGGGTTTCAGGTTTCTTGCTTTTCAGCACCGGCTTGTTCCTGGGTTTTGCCATACCGGCGGTTCGCAACCCGCGAATGGGATTATCGGCTCATCTTACAGCGGCACAAACCGGGCCAGCTTTGACAGCATTTGCTTTGTTCTGGGACCGCCTTTCGGTGCCTGCTTCGTTTTCGGCACCATTCGCCTATGCGCTGATCGGGACGTCATATGCCCTGGTCGCGGGCATCACTCTGGCCGCCATTTTCGGTGCTGGCGAAGCACTCCCTATGGCAGGGGGAACGCATCGGGCGAGCAAAGTACGCGAGGCAATTGTGTCAATCCTTGTCAAAGGAAGCTCGATCGCAATGGCAGTGACCGTGCTAGCGATCTCATTTTTTTCATTGCAGGGTATTCTCTGAAGATGTTGCCAATCCGCACCGACTGGACTCGCGAGGAAATCGCGGCCCTTTTCGATCTTCCGTTTACCGAACTGCTGTTCCAGGCCGCCACGGTCCATCGCGCGTTCCATCCTCCCGAGCAGGTGCAGCTCTGCACGCTGCTCTCGATCAAGACCGGCGGATGCCCGGAGGATTGCGGCTATTGCTCGCAGTCAGTTAATGCGGACTCCGGCGTCGAGGCGACGAAGCTGATGGATGTGCAGGCCGTGCTCCAGCGCGCGGCGCAGGCCAAGGATGCGGGCAGCCAGCGCTTCTGCATGGGCGCGGCGTGGCGCAACCCCAAGGACCGCGACATGCCCGCGATCGTCGAGATCGTGAAGGGTGTGCGCAGCATGGGGCTGGAGACCTGCATGACGCTGGGCATGTTGACGCCGCAGCAGTCAGACATGCTCGCCGAGGCGGGGCTCGATTACTACAACCACAACATCGACAGTAGCCCGGAGTATTACGAGCGGATCATTTCCACCCGCTCGATGCAGGAGCGGCTCGATACGCTGCAGAATGTCCGCGATGCCGGAATCAACGTGTGTAGCGGAGGCATCATCGGCATGGGCGAAACGCGCGAAGACCGCGTCGGCTTCGTCCATACGCTGGCGACGCTGGAGCAGCATCCCGAAAGCGTGCCGGTGAACGCGCTGGTGCCGATCAAGGGCACGGTCCTGGGCAATATGCTGGCCGATACGCCGCTCGCGAAGATCGACGACATCGAGTTCGTCCGCACCGTCGCGGTCGCCCGGATCACCATGCCCAAGAGCATGGTCCGCCTCTCCGCCGGGCGCGAGAGCATGAGCGAGGCGACCCAGGCGCTCTGTTTCCTCGCCGGCGCGAACTCGATCTTCACCGGCGACAAGCTGCTGACCGCGCGTAACGCTGGCGACGATAGCGATGCCGCGCTGTTCGCCAAGCTTGGCCTTATTCCTCTCAAGGGCGAAGAGCCGATGCGGGCAGATCGGGAAGCGGTTCTGGCGGAATGAGATTTTTCCACTTCTCGTCATTGCGAGGAGCAACAGGTGACGCGGCAATCCGTGGTGGTCGTCCATGGATTACTTCGCTCCGCTCGCAATGACGGAGGGATATGGGGAATGACCCTCGGCTTCTCCGTCCCTGAACTGCTCCCGCACGCGCGCAATGGCGAGAAACTGAAGATCGGCCTCCGCGCTCTGGGCGAGGACGAGTGGCTCCAGCCTGATCCCGATCTTTGCGCTCGCGCAGCAGCCTTCGATTCTCGTCCCGAAGCGATCCAGCTGACCGGCGAGGCCGCAGCGTCCGGCGCGGAGCTTGCCGCCATGCTCGGTCTGTCCGGCGGCTTGCGCGAGGCTGCGCATGCGCATTGGGAGGACATGTGCCTCCTGACCCGCCAGCCCGACGAAGATATCTATCGACTGATCGGCGCAGCGGTCGCTTTCCCGACCGACTGGCGGGTCGAGCACAAGATGGGCCTGCCGCTCGCCATGATGCACGCCCCGATCCACGGCTATGCCGAGCAGCTCGCCACAGGTGTCGACCGGTTCATGGCCAAGCTCAAGCCCGGGGCGCTCTACGGCCGCAGCAACTGGTTCGTCGTCGACAGCGGCAGCCTGTGTCACTTACCGGGCGAGCGCGAGCTGTTCGCAGGTGTCACCGCCGAAAACGCCGGGGAGCGCCTCTTCGCCCGCTGCGAACGCCAGACCTTGCGACGTTTGCCGGAGACTGGCGCGATCCTCTTCACCATCGGTGTCTACGTCGAGCCCTTGGGAGCGTTGCCGGCCGGCGCAATCCATTGGCTTGCGGAGGCCGTCAAGGCGATCCCTGCTGGCGAGCGCGAACGGCGCGGCATACACGGCTATCTCCCGGCTTTGCTCGGCTACGCCTCGGCTTGACTCTCAAGGCACAAAGGCCTTTGTTCCGGGCGCTGGGGGGACATCAGCTTCAGAACGTACGGATCGCTTCTCTGGGTCGCATTCCTTTTGAGGGAGTTGACTGATGAAGAAGCTTACCTTGGCCGCCGCTGCGGCCACGATGATCGCATTGACCGGTGTCGGGCCGGTCGCATCCACGGTCGCACAAACGCAGGAATTGCGCGAAGTCGACTGGTACGAAATCCACATGATCAAGTGGAAGGCGGGCAAGCGGGCCCGCGCGCACCAGATCATCGAGCTGTTCGAAGCGACCGACAAGGCCATGGGCTGGAACGACGTGATGGATTTCCACATGACGACCGGCCCCTGGCATTCGATCGTCGCGGTGAAGATGCGCGGCGGAATCGCCCAGATGGGCTGGAAATCCAACCCCGACGGCGATGCCTGGGACAAGAAGTTCGCCGAACTCAACGGCGGCGAGGAAAAGGCCAAGGCCCTGTTCGCCGAGTTCGAGGACTGCATCCAGGATCAGCAGACCCATATCGGCCACATCGACACCGGGGAATGAGGCCGACGGCTTAACTTGCTTGCGGGCCTCCGCTGCGGCATGGGTTCTCTGCCCAGCGTCACCGTTCCGGAGGCCCGTTTGTTTTCCAAGATACTGATTGCCAATCGCGGCGAAATTGCCTGCCGCGTCATCAAGACCGCCCGCCGCATGGGGATCAAGACCGTGGCCGTCTATTCGGACGCAGATGCCCGGGCGCCCTTCGTCAGGATGGCGGACGAGGCGGTGCACATCGGACCGGCTCCTGCAGCAGAGAGCTACCTGGTCGCCGACAAGATCATCGCCGCCGCCAAGCAGACCGGTGCCGAAGCAGTCCACCCGGGCTACGGCTTCCTGTCCGAACGCACCAGCTTTGCGGAGGCGCTGGCCGCCGAGAACATCGCCTTTATCGGCCCGCCGGTAAACGCGATCGCCGCGATGGGCGACAAGATCGAATCCAAGAAGCTGGCGAAGGAAGCGGGCGTCAACGTCGTCCCCGGCTTCGTCGGCGAGATCGAGGATACCGAGCACGCGGTGCGGATCTCGAACGAAATCGGCTATCCGGTTATGATGAAGGCGAGCGCCGGCGGCGGCGGGAAGGGCATGCGGCTCGCCTACAACGAGACCGACGTGCGCGAAGGCTTCGAAAGCGTGAAGCGCGAGGGCCTGAATTCCTTCGGCGATGACCGTGTGTTCATCGAGAAATTCATCCTCAATCCGCGCCACATCGAAATCCAGATCCTGGGCGACCAGCACGGCAATATCCTCTACCTCAACGAGCGCGAGTGCAGCATCCAGCGTCGCCACCAGAAGGTGGTGGAGGAAGCGCCGTCGCCCTTCGTGACGCCGAAAATGCGCAAGGCGATGGGTGAGCAGTGCGTCGCGCTGGCGCGGGCGGTGGGGTATTACAGCGCAGGCACGGTCGAACTGATCGTCAGCGGCGCGGACCCGACTGGCGAAAGCTTCTACTTCCTCGAAATGAACACCCGCCTGCAGGTGGAACATCCGGTAACCGAAGCGATCACCGGAATCGACCTCGTAGAGCAGATGATCCGCGTGGCAGCGGGCGAGAAGCTCGCCATGTCGCAGGACGACATCGGGATCGATGGCTGGGCAATCGAGAACCGCGTCTATGCCGAGGACCCCTATCGCGGCTTCCTCCCCAGCACCGGGCGGCTTGTCCGGTATCAGCCGCCGCTTGAGGGCTGGACCGATGACGGCAGCGCCAATGGCCGCCGCGGCGTCGGCGGCGTTCGCATCGACGACGGCGTCTACGAAGGCGGCGAAGTCAGCATGTTCTATGACCCGATGATTGCCAAGTTGATCACCTGGGGCGAAACCCGCGACGAGGCGGCGGACTTGCAAATCCGGGCGCTCGATGCCTTCCGTATCGAAGGGCTGGGGCACAATGTCGATTTCCTCAGCGCGCTGATGCAGCATCCTCGGTTCCGCTCCGGCGAACTGACCACCGGCTTCATCGCCGAAGAATATCCCGACGGTTTCCACGGTGCTGCGGCTTCGGATGATCTGATGCGGGCGCTAGCTGCCATTGGCGGCGTGATTGCCACCGCCGATGCCGACCGTGCGCGGGGGATCGACCAGCAGCTTGATGGCCAGATGCTGCCGCCAGGCGACTGGACCGTTCGCATCGGCGAGCGCGACTATGTCGTGAGCCTCGAGGAAGAGGCGATCACGGTCGATGGAGAGCCTGTGGCGCTGGAGATGGAATACACGCCGGGCGAGGCGATGGTCGATGTCGAATGGGGCGGAGACGAAGATACGGCCGGGGAAGTCCTGACGCTCAAGCTCAAGCCCACGCGCACCGGCTATGCCATCACGACGCGCGGCGCGACCCACCAACTGCGCATCCTGCCGACCCGCATTGCCCATCTGGCGGACCACATGATCGAGAAGGTCCCGCCCGATCTCTCCAGACTGCTGATTTGCCCGATGCCGGGCCTGCTGGTGAAGCTGCACGTCGGCGAGGGAGAGGAAGTCCAGCCCGGACAGCCGCTCGCGACGGTGGAAGCCATGAAGATGGAAAACATCCTCCGCGCCGAAAAGCAGGCTGTGGTTGCCAGGATCAATGCCGCCGAGGGCGACAGCCTGGCGGTCGATGCGGTAATTCTCGAACTGGAATAATGCATCTCCGCCACGATCCCGATGCGCCGGCAGCAGCGGAAATCGCCTTCGAGCATTTCCTCAAGGTCGATATCCGCATCGGTACCATCGTGGCGGCGGAGGAATTCCCGGAAGCGCGCAAGCCGAGCTACCGGCTGCGCATCGATTTCGGTCCGGCGATCGGCGAGAAGAAGAGCTGCGCCCAGATTGCCGCGAACTATCACATCGATGAGTTGGTCGGCCGGCAGGTGGCGGCGGTGGTCAACTTCCCGCCACGCCAGATCGGCCCGGCGATGTCAGAAGTGCTGACGCTAGGCTTTGCCGACGGGGCGGGCGAAGTCGTGCTGTTTGCTCCCGACGTGAAGGTGCCTGACGGCTCGCGCCTGTTCTAGGCCAGCGCCAAGTGCAGGCACTGGTTGAAGTCGGTCAGCCGGTAGTCGGCGAACGCTTCGCCATTGACGAAGCCGCGTCTGCGATAGAGCGCCAGTGCCGGCTCGAACGCCGGGCCGCTACCAGTCTCAAGACTAAGCACCTGGAGGCCTTCCCTTCGCGCCAGTTCGATGATCTCCTCTAGTAGCGCTGCGGCAATACCCCGACGCAGGAAGTCAGGATGGGTTCGCATGGACTTCACTTCCGCGCGTCCTTCGCCGAGCCGCTTGAGCGCGCCAATGGCCGCAACCCGGCCATCGATCCGTGCTGCCCAGACCGTCACCGCCGGGTGCCGGAGACCCGACAGGTCGAGAGCAAAGCTCATACCGGGCGGCGAACCGTCCTGCATCGCCTTCTGGTGATAGGCGATCAGTGCGCAGACGTCGGGGTCGTCGAGATCGGCCACTTCGACTTGCATGTCAGTCATCCACCAACGCCACGGCCCTGATCCAGCCTGCGCTCGCGCGCTCGATCTTCACCGGAAAGCAGCTGAAGGTGAAGCCGTGGCTGGGCAGGGCGGCGAGGTTGGCGAGCTTCTCGATCTGGTAATAGGGGCGGATGCGCCCGGCCTTGTGGCCTTCCCAAATGATCCCCGGATCGCGCGTCTCGGCCCAGCGGCGGGCTGTGTGGCTGAAGGGAGCGTCCCAGCTCCACGCGTCGGTGCCCACCACTTCGACCCCGCGTGCGGTCAGCCAGAGCGTGGCCTCCGCCCCGAGTCCCACGCCCTTATCGGTGAAATTGTCCGTGCCATAGACCGCGCCCGACTGGACCAGCACGATGTCGAGCGGTTGCAGGTCATAGCCGATCCTGTCGAAAGCCTCCTCCACCTCTGCGGCGCTGACGACATGGCCGTGCGGCAGGTGGCTGAAATCGAGCTTCACCCCCGGGCGGAAGAAGCGATCTAGCGGCGCCTCGTCGATGCTCGGGGCTGGGGCCGCGCCGCTGTCGGTCGTCGAATGATAATGCCACGGCGCGTCCATGTGGGTGCCGTTGTGCGTGCTCAGTTCGAGCATCTCGACCGCCCAGCCTTCGCCGTCGGGAAGGTCCTCCTTTGCCAGGCCCGGAAAGAACATGGCGATCTGCTGCCAGGTGTCCTCGTGGGTCATGTAGGTGACCTTGGGGCGCATCACCTCCGGATCGGAAACGACATCGTTGGTGATCGGGATCGAGAGGTCGATGAAGCGCGTCATGTGCGAACAATCGCCCGCCAGCTGCGGCTCGTCAATCGCGGCCGAGCTGTGCATCGAGGAAGGCGGCGACATCGTCGAGGTCGACATCCTTCGCCACGTAGGCCGCTCCGATCCCGCGCAGGAGCAGAAACGGGAGGGTGCCAGCGTCCATTTTCTTGTCATGGAGCATATGCGCGACCAAGCCCGTTCCGGCTGCTTCCAGCTCGATGGCCGCGATTTCCGACGGCAGCCCCGCGCGTGCAACCGCCTTTGTGGTCCGTTCCGCCTCGTCCGCAGGCATCTCGGCCCGGCGCGCCGAGTACCGGGCGGCCAGGACCATACCCAGCGCCACCGCTTCTCCGTGGAGCAGGCGATCGCTGAACCCTGTTTCGGCTTCCAGGGCATGGCCGAAGGTGTGACCGAGATTGAGCAGCGCACGTCGACCGCCGGTCTCGCGCTCGTCCTCCGCGACGATCCGCGCCTTGGTCGCGATACTTGCTGTCACGGCATGTTTGAGGGCATGGTCGTCGCGAGCGAGCACCGCCTCGGTATTTGCTTCGAGCCAGGCGAAGAACTCCGCATCGCCGAGCAGTCCGTACTTGAGGACTTCGGCAAAACCGGCACGCATTTCCCGGTCGGGCAAGCTGTCCAGCGTCGCCGTGTCGGCGATGACGAGCGAGGGTTGATGGAAAGCCCCGATCAGGTTCTTTCCAGCCGCGGTGTTGATTGCTGTCTTACCGCCGACGGAGCTGTCGACCTGCGCCAGCAGGCTCGTCGGGATTTGAATGAAACCGCATCCGCGTTTGACGATGGAGCAGGCGAAGCCGGTCAGGTCGCCCACCACCCCTCCGCCGAGCGCAATGACATGGTCGCCGCGCTCGACGCCCAGTGCCAGAAGCCAGTCGGTCAGCGTCTGTAGACCCTGCCAACTCTTGGAGTGTTCGCCCGGCGCGACCTGGAACAGCGCCACCTCGCGGCCGGCGGCGGACAGGGAGCGGGCAAGCGTTTCGCCGTGATGCGCCCATGCATTGGCGTCCGCCACGACCGGCACCACGTTCTTGCGGAGCAAATCGCGGGCCAAAGTGGCGGCGTCGCCGAGCAGATCGCGGCCGATGTGCACATCGTACCCACGCCCGGCCAGCTCGACACGAATTACAGCCATTGGTCGATCGCCTCCAGGATGCGGTTGGCAGTGTGCAGGTGTGGACCCGGCTCGCTCCGGACGTGGACCGGGGCCTGTGCGTAGAGCGGCGCTCGTTCGCGATGCAAGCGGGTAAGTATTTCCCTGGGATCTCCGCGCTGCAACAGAGGGCGCGTGTTTCTCCGGGTGGTGCGTTCCACCAAGGTATCGATATTGGCATCGATCCACACGGCGATCGCCTTGTCGATGATGAGTGCCCGCGTCTCGTCGTTGACGAAGGCGCCGCCTCCCGTCGCAATGACCCCGTGCCCTTCCTCGATCAGTCTGGCGATCACGCGGCGCTCGCCATCGCGGAAGTACTCCTCGCCGAATGCGGAGAAGATATCCGAAATCGACATTTTGGCAGCCTTCTCGATTTCCTCGTCGGCGTCGATGAAGTCGCGCTGGAGGAGATGAGCCAGTCGCCGTCCGACCGTCGATTTGCCGACGCCCATGAGACCGACGAGGACGACCGGCCGATCGATGCGCCGCGAGAGTTGCGCTATGTCGGCTCGGTCGGGGGAGGGCGCGCTCTCGTGCATTGTCGCCCGGCCTAGAGATCGGCTAGGGCGAAGGCAACAAAGGGTAAGTTTTGCTGGAAGCAGGATGGGCTATGCGGCACAGGCGGATCGGTTTGGTCATTGCAGTTGTGCTGGCCGTCTTGCTTTGGGCCTGGTGGGACGGCGGTAGCGAGCCGCTGCGCCCGATCAAACAGGAAATTCCCTTACCGGAGGGTGCGTGATGAAGCGGTTGATGATGGGCGGCCTACTGGCGGGTGCAGGTGCGCTCGCGATGACCGTGACGATGGTTTCGGCGGTCGCCGCTCCGGAATCCCTGTTGCCGCCCGGGTTCGATGACCCTGTTCCCGCTCCCACTCCGGCACCGCGTTCTACTGCTCAGCCGAGGCCCGGAAGCGCTGCCGAGCCGGGCAACAATCCAGCTCCTGCCGGCACGCCGGTCGTCCAGCCGCTGCCGCCGTCGGGCTCGGCAAGCGATGCGCCGATAGAAGTGCCAAAGGGCCTGCCCACTCTTGCCGAGCTGGAGCGGATGAGCCCCGACGAACTAGACCAGCTTTTCGGCCTGAAGCCGAAAGCGGATATGCCGGCGGGTGCCCGGCGATCGATGGATCAGGTCGGCGTGCTAGACGGCTCGGAAGGCGGGCTGCCGGTCGGATCGTTGGGCCAGCAGCCGCGAACTATCGTTCGTGCAGCTCTTGCAGGCATCCAGTCGCCAATGGTTTCGCGCTGGGGCCACATCCTGTTGCGGCGAGCGCTTGCCAGTCGCCTGAAGGCGCCCGAAGGCATGAGTCCGGCTCAATTCGCCGGCCTGCGGGTTGCGGCACTCAACTCCATCGGGGAATTCGAAGTCGCGCGTGCGGTGGCTCAGGATGTCGACACGGGCAACTGGGACAGGCTGCTCACCGATGCAGCTGTGGATGCTTACGTCGCAACCGGCGATTTGGCCGGCACCTGCCCCATGGTGAGGTTTCGCACGGCGATGCGCAAGGATGCGCAGTGGCGCATGCTGCAATCGATTTGCGGATCGTTCGCGGGCGAGGGGGCCCGGGCGAGGACCCATCTCAATCGCATGCGCAGCCGCGGCGAAGCTCCGGCGATCGACGTGCTACTGGCCCAGCGCTACGCCAATGCGGCAGGCAATGGCCGCGGTGCCGTCACCCTCGAATGGGACGATGTCAGCGAACTCTCGCCTTGGCGATATGGCCTGGCTCTCGCGGTGGGCGCTGAACTGCCGGAATCGCTCACCAGCGATCTTTCACCCTATTACCAGCGAGTCGCGGCGCGGTCGCCTGCGCTGCCGATCAGCGCACGGCTTGCCCCGGCCGAACTGGCGGCGCGGGAAGGCATATTGTCCTCGAACGCCCTTATCGATCTTTTCTCGATGGCTTATTCGGAAACCGGAGCCGAGGGAGAAACGGGGGCGGTGGCGGTGCAACTGCGCGAAGCCTATGTCGCCGCCGATCCGACCGCGCGGATCGCTGCAATGAAATCGGTATGGGGCGATGGCCAGCCGGATTATGCGCGCCTGGTGCTGACTTCATTTGCCGCGGCACGCTTTCCGGCCGATGAAGCGTTTGCAGAGGACGCTGGCACCCTTATCGCTTCGATGCTTGCGGCGGGGCTCGACCGCGACGCGTTGCAGTGGGGGGCGATCGTCACCGAAGGTAGCGAAGGCTGGGCGCAGCTCGCCCTTGTCCAGCCGCGGCGTTCGCAGCCGGTCGACAGCGGTGCCGTCGACAGCTTCGCCGACGACGATGCGAGCGAAGGCCAGCGTAAGACCGCTTTTCTGGTCGCTGGACTGGCTGGCCTTGGCCGTCTCGAAAGTTCGGCGGTAAACGAATACAGCAGCGCGATGGAACTGAGGCTGGGCCAGGAAACGCGCTGGACCCGGCTGATCGAGCGCGCGGGAGAATTGCGCAACCAGCCGCTAGTGGCTTTCCTCGCCGGTCTGGGCATGCAGGGCGATGGCTGGGACAAGATGACCCCGCGTCACCTGTACCACATCGTCAGGGCGCTTGATCGTTCGGGGCTGTCGGCGGAGGCGCGCCTGATTGCGGCGGAGGCGGTCGCACGAGGATAGCGATGCCCGCTCCGCATTCTTCGGCCATCGAGGAATTCCTGGCCATGCTTGCCGCAGAGCGAGCCGCTGCCGCCAATACTCTTGCGGCCTATCGCCGGGATCTCGAAGGTGCGGAGGCGATCGTGGGCGACCTTGCCCTCGCTCCTCGGGCGCGATTGTCGCAATTGGCAGGGGCCTGGTCGCGCTATGCGCCGGGAACGGTCGCGCGCAAAGCCTCGGCGCTCCGGCAATTCTACGGCTTTCTTGTCGACGAAGGCATCCGCAGCGACGATCCCTCGAGTGCCTTGCCGCGCCCGCCGACACGCCGCCCGCTCCCCAAGGTGCTGACGCACACGGAAATTTCGCTTCTGTTCGAGCAAGCCGAAATGGAGGCCGCCACTGGCCAAGCGCGCAATGTCCGCACGCTCGCACTGCTCGAGCTCCTCTACGGCTCCGGCTTGCGGGCGACCGAACTCGTGTCGCTCCCCGTATCGGCCGTGCCACGGGACGCGCCGTTCCTGACCGTCACGGGCAAGGGAGGGCAGTCGCGCATGGTGCCGATCAGTTCAAGGGCCCGTGCGGCGGTCTCCCGCTGGTTATCGTTGCAGAGCGGCGACGAAATCTTCCTGTTTCCGTCCGGCAACAGCCATCTCACCCGCATCCGGCTCTATCAGTTGGTCAAGGAACTGGCGGTTCGTGCCGGGCTCGCACCTGAAAAGATCAGCCCGCATGTGCTGCGCCATGCGTTCGCGACGCATCTGCTCGAAGGCGGAGCCGACCTGCGCGTGCTCCAGACGATGCTGGGACACGCCGACATCGCTACGACCCAGATTTACACGCACGTCGACAGCGCCAGGCTCGTGGCTCTGGTGAACGAACGGCATCCGCTTGCGGAAAAGCATCGGGGCGACTAGCGGGGCGTCATGAACGCTTATCTCGAATTCGAGAAGCCCGTCGCCCAGCTGGAAGCGCGCATTGCAGAATTGCGTGCCGCAGCCGAGGGGGACGAGGTCGACATCTCCAACGAGCTGGCTCGGCTTGAAAAAAAGGCTTCCGACCTGCTGGCCAGCACCTATGCGGCCCTGACCCCTTGGCAGAAGACGCAGGTCGCCCGCCATCCTCAGCGACCGCATTTTCGCGACTTCGTCGCTCATGCCTTCAACGATTTCGTGCCTCTCGGAGGCGACCGCCTTTACGGCGACGACGAAGCGATCATGGGCGGGCTGGCTACCCTGCGTGGCCGAAAGATCGTCCTGATCGGGCACGAGAAGGGCAATGATACCGAAAGCCGTCTCCGCCACAACTTCGGAATGGGCAAACCGGAAGGATACCGCAAGGCGATCCGTCTCATGGACCTTGCGGGGCGCTTCGGCCTTCCCGTGGTCACCCTCGTCGATACATCGGGTGCATTCCCGGGGGTCGAGGCCGAGGAGCGCGGCCAGGCCGAAGCGATCGCGCGGTCTACCGAAGCCTGCCTGGCCCTGCCGGTCCCGATGGTCGCAACCATCGTGGGCGAGGGCGGATCGGGCGGTGCCGTCGCCTTGGCGAGCGCCGAGCGGGTTTTGATGTTCGAGCATGCCGTTTATTCGGTCATTTCCCCGGAAGGCTGCGCCTCGATCCTTTGGCGCACCGCAGAGAAGGCACCCGAAGCGGCCGAGGCGATGAAGGTTACGGCGCAGCATCTTGCGACGCTCGGCGTGATCGACCGGATCGTCGCCGAGCCTCTGGGCGGGGCGCATCGAAATCCGGCGCAGGCGGCCGCCAATCTGGCCGACGCTATCGCCGACGAGTTGGACGCTCTGGTCGATTTGCCGGCGGACACGCTTCGACGCGTACGTGAAGAGCGTTTTCTCCAACTTGGAGCCTAATCGCCTTTAGTGCGTTTCTGGTTCTGACACTGCCGCCTTGGTCCTCGCGCCAGCGGCCCGTATCAGGAAAAGGAATGCCAAAAATGGCCAAGGTTTCGAAGAACATGCTGCTCGTGTCGGTCGGTGCGAGCATGGCGCTCGCAGGATGCATGAGCGCAAATGCACAGTCCGTTCGTCCCTCCGCCCCGATCAGCCAGAGCGAAGCGCAGCAAGGCGCGCAGGCTCACCCGCAGCTCCTCGCCGAGTTCGGCGGAGCCATGACCGGGCCGCAGGCCGACTATGTCGAGCAGATCGGCAAGAACGTCGCGGTGCAGTCGGGCCTCGGCAATGCACGCGACGCCTTCACCGTCAGCCTTGTGAACAGTTCGGTGAACAATGCCTTCGCCATCCCCGGGGGTTACGTCTACACGACCCGCCAGCTTGTGACCTTGATGAACAATGAAGCCGAACTGGCCGGCGTCCTGGGTCACGAAGTGGGTCACGTCGCAGCACGGCACTCGCAGCGCCGCCAGCAGGCCGCCCAGCGCAATTCGATTCTCGGCATCCTCGGGACGATCGCCTCCAATGTGCTTCTCGGCAACTCGGGCCTCGGCAATACGCTCTCGAACGCTTTCCAGCAGGGCTCGCAGCTTCTTACGCTGCGGTTTTCCCGCAAACAGGAGATCGAGGCCGACCAGCTGGGAATCAACTATCTTTCGCAAGCTGGCTATGATCCGCGGGCGATGAGCACAGTTCTTCGCAGTCTCGCATTGCAGAATAGCCTCGATGCCCAGTTGCAAGGACGCAATGCTTCGATTCCGGAATGGGCATCGACCCACCCCGATCCGGCAAGCCGCGTCAACACGGCTGCGCAGCGGGCTGCCGGTTTGCCTGGTAATGTGACAAACCGCGACACTTTCCTCACGCGCATCGACGGCCTGCTGTATGGCGACGATCCCAAGCAGGGCGTGATCGAGGGCCAGAACTTTATCCATCCCGACCTGCGTTTCCGGTTCGCGGCGCCGAACGGCTTCTACATGGTCAACAGCACGCGTGCCGTGTCGATCAATGGCCAGTCCGGTCAGGCGCAACTGACGACTGCGCCCTATAGCGGCAACCTCGACAGCTACGTGCGATCTGCGTTTGCGGCAATCGGCGGGCAGAATCAGCAACTTGCGCCGACATCGGTGCAGCAGACGACGGTGAACGGGCTGCGCGCTGCGTATGGGACGGCTCGCGTCAACAATGGCCGTAGCCAGGTCGACGTGACCGTCTTCGCATACGAGTTCGCGCCCAACCAGGCATTCCATTTCCAGGCTGTGACCTCGGCGGGCAATGCCAATGTGTTCAATGTCATGTATCAGTCGATGCGGCGTATCTCGACCACGGAAGCGGCGCAGGTCATCCCGCGCGAGATTGACGTCGTGACGGTCCAGCGCGGCGATACGGTTGCGTCGCTGGCACGGCGGATGGCCTATGATACGGCTCAGGAACAGCGGTTCCGGGTCCTCAACGGCCTGGGTACGAGCGACACCGTGACCGCGGGCCAGAAGGTCAAGCTGGTCGTACGCACACGCTGAGGCGGGCGCGTACCGAGTGCACAAAAAAACGGCGGGGATCGCTCCCCGCCGTTTCCTTTTGAGGTTCGTGAACCTTAGACGGCCATCGTCGACGAGACGGTGCCGAAGGTGTTCTTCAGCTGGTTGCCGAGGCCCTGCATGGCCGAAATCGCGGCAACGGCGATCAGAGCGGCGATCAGGCCATATTCGATAGCGGTCGCGCCTTCGTTGTCCTGGGCGAGCTTCTTGAAAAAGGTCATCTGTAGTCTCCTGGTTTCAGTCTTCGGTACCCGACTCTTTCCAGCAATCCGGATTGAGTAGTCTTCGTTTACGGCGCGATCGGTTGACAAATCCCTAAGGTGAATGACGGAATTTTTTACGCTGTGGTCAGATCGCCGATTGCGCGATCGCGCTCGCAGAAGTCGTTGAAATCGTGTTCCACATTCCGATTGTGGAGTTACCGACACCTTGAACGGCGCCGACCATGGCGAGGAACACGAGCGCGAGGATCAAGCCGTACTCCACAGCTGTTGCCCCATCGCAATTGCGAACCAGCAATTTCAAGTGTTCGAGCACAGGCATTCCTTCCCCTGGCGGGATGACGTCGGCATAATGCGGACCTGTCGGTAAAGAATGTCTTTCGATCCGGGTGCACTTTGGAAAAAATTTTTACACCCTTGCTTGTCGTCGCCGCAGCACTCTCCGACGCAGAAGGGCGATGGCTCATGCATCGGCGGCCCTTCGACAAGGATCATGGCGGCTTATGGGAATTCCCGGGCGGCAAGGTCGATCCGGGGGAGGACTGCCGCGCGGCGCTGGTGCGGGAAATTGCCGAGGAGACGACGCTTTCGATTTGTGCAGACGACCTGGTCGAGACCGGTTTCGCTGTCAGCTCGCCGGGTTTGGCCGATCAGGCAATCGTCCTCCTGCTTTACAAGACTTCGCTATGGGAGGGGGAACTGGCATCGCCTGAAGGCGGCACCTTCGCGTGGCTCGACCGCGAGGAGATCGCCCGACTGGACATGGCCGCGCTGGACGTAATCCTGGCGCGGCAGTTGTTTGCGGGGGACCTGCGAGGCGTGGATGCAATGGGCTGAAAAAGGGATTGCCAAGCTTCAAACGTCTCCCTATGTGCCGCCCTCCACTGCGCACCCGTAGCTCAGCTGGATAGAGCACCAGACTACGAATCTGGGGGTCGGACGTTCGAATCGTTCCGGGTGCGCCATCGAAAGGCCGTCTCTCGCAAGAGGGGCGGCCTTTTGTCGTTCGTCTACGGAACATCGGGCGCGACCTGCCGTTGCTGCGATGAAAGAACACGCACCGGAGCACATCATGAGCGACACCAAGGATATTTTCACCCGTCTGAAGGAAGATCACGATCGCCATCGCGATCTGCTCGACAAACTTGCGGAAACCTCCGGTGACAGCGCCGAGCGGCGCGAGATGTTCGAGGAATTCACCAAGGAAGTGAAAGCGCATGCATCCGCCGAAGAGCAGGCGCTGTATTCGACGATGCTCCGCAAGCCCGAAACCACCGACGAGACGCGCCATTCCGTCGCCGAGCACCATGAAATCGAAGAGGCGCTCAACGATCTGGCTGCCACCGACATGTCCTCATCGGCATGGATGCAGAAATTCAAGCAACTGGATCACGACTATCGCCACCACATCGAGGAAGAGGAAGAGGAGCATTTCCCCGATTTCGAAAAGTATCTTACCGATGAAGACGTGGCTCATATGAAGTCGGTCTTCGAACGGCGGAAGGCGGCAGAAAAGGCTGAAGCCGAGGTTACGCCCGAGAAAAAGGACGATGCCAAGGAGTAGCGCCTCGCTGACGAAAGCAACCCGACCCGGCCTTTTCGGCCGGGTTTTGCTTTTTGCGCTGCAGGCTATAGACGCGACCGACCGCTACGAACGATGCGGTATGAACAGCCGGGGCACAGTTTGCCCTGAAGTACGAGGCGGACGAAATGGGCTGCGATAGCGACGACGATTATGTTGCAAATACCAGCAAACCGGACGTGCCGCAGCACGTTCAGGACGCGATCCGGACGCTCATCGAATGGGCCGGCGACGATCCTTCGCGTGAAGGACTGCTGGATACCCCCAAGCGGGTAGGGCGTGCATGGCTGGAATACTGTCAGGGATACGGCGAGGATCCTGCGATCCATCTGTCCCGGGTGTTCGAGGAGGTCGGTGGCTACGACGAGGTGGTCTTGCTGAAGGACATCCCGTTTCAAAGCCATTGCGAGCATCATATGGCGCCGATAACGGGCAAGGCCGCGATTGCCTATCTGCCGAACAAGCATGTCGTCGGAATTTCGAAGCTTGCCCGGGTGCTGCATGGCTACGCCCGGCGGTTGCAGATCCAGGAGAGGCTGACGGCAGAAGTGGCCCAATGCATCTGGGACAGGTTGCAGCCCCACGGTGTCGCCGTGGTGATCGAAGCTCAGCACGGGTGCATGACCGGGCGCGGCGTGCGCACGCCGGGCGTCGGGATGATCACCAGCCGGTTGCTGGGATGCTTCCTCGACGATCCTCGCAGCCGGAAGGAAGTGCTCAGTCTCATGGGATACGGCTGAGCGCGGCGACAGGGGAGGGACACGGTGGCGCGCGCATTCGAACTGGCCATGACGGCGGCGGAGCTTTCGCAATTTTTCGTGGCCGCCTTTCCCGGAGATAACAGCCGGCAATTCACCTTCGAAGTGTTCGAGCCCGGCCGGCTGAGGATCAAGCTCGTACCGGACGAGACAAGCTTGAGGCCGGGCAATCTGGTATCGGGGCCGACGCAGATGGCGCTGGCCGACCGCGCAGCCTATGCTGTTATCCTGGCGCATATCGGCCCGGTCGCGATGGCGGTGACCAGCAACCTCAACATGAGCTTTCTGCGCGGCGTGGCCATGGCGCCGCTGTTTGCTGATGCTGTGCTTCTGAAACTCGGGCGCAGGCTCGCGACCGTCGACGTACGCCTTTGGCAGGGCGGGGAAAACGATATCGTGGCGCAGTCGACGGTGACCTACGCCATTCCCTGACCTCGATTAGCTCCGCTTGGAGATCCCGCGCGCCAGGATGTCCTGAGCGACATCCGGGATATGGTTGAAGTCATCGCCGTCGCGCCGCCAGACGGCGTAGCGCAATCCAAGGAAGACGTTCATTCCCATGATCGCCCAAGCATGGGCCTCCATCAGGCCGGTGTGCAGTTCGCCCTTGGCTGCGCCTTCCTGCAAACGCTCCAGAATGCGCTGCGCGGTGCTTTCGTAGTGTGAACGGTAGCTCGGCGGGTCGACGAATTCGGCTTCGTCGATGATGCGATAGATTTGCATGTTGTCACGGGCGAAACGCAGGAAGGCGGCGAGTGCTGCGCGTTCGCGGTCTAGGGCTGTCGCGGTGGACTGGACGGCATCGGCGGCTGCGGCGCGGACGCCTTCGCTGAAGTCGCGGACGAGGGCGCGGAAGATCGCATCCTTCGAATCGAAGTAGGTGTAGAACGTACCGAGCGCGACATCGGCGCGGCGGGTGATGCCGCTGATCGAGGCATCGTGGAAGCCGTGCTCGCCGAATTCGACGGTTGCCGCGTCGAGCAGCTTGCGGCGCGTGCGGCGGCCGCGGTCGGTGGCCGGTAGTGCGTCGGCACCGGGCCGGTGATGGAATTCCCCCTCCATTGTTGAGGAAATACATGCGGGCGGGGGATTGCACAAGGTCGAACTTGAAAGGTGGTTCAGGTTTCAATATAGAGCCGGAAACGGGACAATCCGGGAGAGGGACATCATGGATCATATCGCCAAACTTCGCGCTGCGCTGATGCTGGGCGTCGTTTCGACGGCGTGGCACGCCACGCCCGCGCTGGCACAGGACGCGGTAGCGGATGCGGCGGCCGTCGAAGACACCTACGGCCAGCCAATCGTCGTCACCGCGCGCCGGCGCGAGGAGCTGGCGGTCGACGTCCCGCTTTCCATCACAGCAATTTCGGGCGAGCAGCTGGCCAAGGCCGGGGTGCAGGACATCACGGCCATCGCCCAGGAAGTGCCCAACCTGACGCTCGAGGTCAGCCGCGGCACCAACACGACGCTGACCGCCTTCATCCGAGGCGTCGGCCAGCAGGACCCGGTCGCCGGCTTCGAGGCCGGGGTCGGCCTCTATGTCGACGACGTCTACCTCAACCGCCCTAAGGCCTCCGTGCTCGACGTCTACGATGTCCAGCGCATCGAGGTGCTGCGCGGC